>MDTD01100560.1_pt1 | contig 10204 bp, 6 predicted proteins | sample 811221 | NCBI WGS metagenome assembly MDTD01 (sample SAMN05326646, study PRJNA326480) | marine metagenome | isolation source: seawater | place: Pacific Ocean: South West | collected 2011
ACAAGCGTGGCCGCGAGCGCAAACAACGACGCGGCCGCCAGGAAGGCGAAGGCGACGCGCAACACAAAGATGGTCGCCTTCTCGTCAATGTAGCCGAGGCGCACGTAGGAGGCCTCCATGGCGCACGCGGCCTTCTTTGTCAACAGGTTGACCAGATCACATTATTAAACAGCTCCAGGGCTCCTGATCCTCCACGGGCGCGGCCCAGACGTAGACCAGCGAGTCGTTCTTGTGGTCAAAGCGCAGGTGCAGCACGTGGTCATCGCACGGGATGATGCCGTGCTTGTTGGGCAGGCCAAACTTGTGCACCACCGACACGTGCATCACCGAGGGCGCGGCGAACGACAGCGACACCGACGTGCCGCGTATCGTCACATGCTCGGCGCACTCCTGCTGCAGGGTCCGTACCGACATGGCGCGGGTGGCGGGGAGGAGGGCGGCGCGCGCGCGCTCGTTCTCCCCGTTCATCCTGCGCACCTTCTAGCGTGACCTTGCCACTCTTTGCCAACTGCCTGCAACACATAAGTCGGCCCACGCTTGAAGCAAGATAGGACGGGCAGAGGGACGCGATGGAGGGCGGCATGCTGCCGACCTTGTGCAACCTTCGCCTTGGCGATGCGACGGGCGTGACCCTCAAGTTGGTGGAGCGCCCAAAAGGCAAGGTCTCGGACGACAAGGGCGCGCAAGGCAAGGCGCAAAGGGTCGCACCGGGCGATCCCCCCAATCTTCCGACCACTGTCGACCCGAAGCCGGCCCTCAAGAACTTGGTGAAGGCCTTCAGGAAATCCGGAAGCGACGAGCGCAAAAAGTGGAAGGATGCGGTCTCCGAGACGATGGATCGCAAGCTCGAAAAGTACAAGGAGCGGCTGCAGGAGCTGCAGCAGAAGATCGTCATCGAGCACAAGGGCGTGCAGGAATTCATCGCCGCGGCAGATGAAAACCTGAAGGACCGCGCGACTTCCCGATCGGGCAAGGCCGGCCAGGCCAAGAGTTTTGCAAAGGATGCAGACGAGTGGGAGCTTGCGCAGGAGGTCAACGGCCTCTGGAAGAAGCTGCTGATGGAAAAGGCGGCCCTCCAACGCCTCGAGGAGGCGGCCAAGATGCGCAAGGAAAACCTCGGCGCGAACTGGGACGAGAAGTGCGAGGCCCTGGCCGATGCCATCGAGCGGCCGATGCTCGACTTTCCGCAGCAGTGGAAGCTGCTGGAGACGTTCCGGCAGCTGATCGACGGCTTCCTCAACAACTCGGAGACGGCGGAGGATTACCAGACCAACTACATCCTTATGGGCAACCCGGGCGTTGGCAAGACCCGCGTCGCGCGGCTCATTGGCGACCTGCTGGGCAAGCTCGGCATCTTCGTCTTCGACGACTACCTCGAGGTGGCCCGCGCCGACTTTGTTGCGCAGTACGAAGGCCAGACGGCGCCCAAGACGCGCGCGCTGCTCAACTCGAGCGTGGAGCGCGTCATCTTCCTCGACGAGGCGTACACCCTCACGACCTACGACCAGAAGCAGACCCCGCCCGTGCTCAACACCTACTCGGCCGAGGCCATCAGCGAGATCCTGACCTTTTTGTCGGACAACATCGGCAGCTCGTGCTTCATCGCGGCCGGGTATGAGTGGAAGATGATGGGCGATTTCCTGGAGGCCAATGAGGGCCTCGATCGGCGGTTCAACCAGAAGATCTGGCTGGACGACTACGCCCCCGAGGAGCTTGTGCGGATCTACGTCGAGAGCTTGGCGGAATCCTTGGACCTGGATCGCAAGGAGGGCACGACGCTGTTCACGTCGGGCGCGCTCCATTACCTCACGACCATCTTTGCCGAGAGGGAGAGCAGGTGGCAGACCGGCGAGTTCCGGTACCCGATACTGCAGCACATGTTCAAGGCGCAGGCCGGCGCCGCGCTGACATTGGTGAGCGAGACCAAGCTGCTCCTGTTTGCGGCGGGGGGACCCGGTGCCGAGTTTGGGGTCAGCGATGACAACAGCCCGACGTTTGCGATCGGGCCGGAGGACGTCAAGAAGATCCTCGAGAGTCGGATGGAGAAGAGCATCAGGACACCCGCGGACGGCATCTTAGAGCTCTGGTCCATCGCGATCTGCAGCGGCGCGTTCAATGCGCAGATGAACCGCTGGCAGATTGTGATCGATCCCAAGGACAGGGAGGATCAGACGTGCGACACCAGCAGCGACGACAGCGGCACGCCGGCGGGCAGCAAGCGCAAGGCCAAGGCCGCGAGCAGCAGCACGTCGATGGATGATGAGCCGCGAGAAGACGGCCCACGCCCGATGGTAGTCGACGCACCCAGGCGCATGGTCAAGCCGCCCGACCGCCTCTCGGCAAAGAGCCTGGGCGGACCGTCGACCGTGAATTATTAATTTTGTGGCTATTTTTTATTAATAATGTCGTCCCGTGCACACTTCCCCCCGGTCCAGCGTGTGAGCATCTGTGCGCAGGAGTTCAAGAATAGGGACCCTACCTTTTGAAAAATAAGTGCAAAATAATGAGCTCGGCCCTCGAGATCCGTTTGCTGCGAGAAGTAGTTGAGCACCCTGGGGGTGGGCTAGGTGCTCAACAAAATCCGTCTTAAGAAATCCCCTACCATTATTAATTGGTGCGGCTCCCGGGAGTGGGGAGGCTCCACCCCCGGTCAAGGGGGGAGTGTGGAGGCTCCCCCCTCGAAAGAATAGGGACCCTACCCCCGTGCGCAGGGTCCCCATTCTTCGATTCCACTTTCTGGTCAGCAAGTGACCATTGGAATCAAAGAATAGGGACCCTGTGCACGCCGGTAGGGTCCCTACTCTTTGGCGTTTTCAAGAACGCCAAGACTTGGACCCAATTAATTGGTCAGAATAATGACAAAATAATGAGCTCGCGACGGGAGATCCGTTTGCTGCGAGAAGTAGTTGAGCACCCCGGGGGTGGGCTAGGTGCTCAACAAAATCCGTCTTAAGAATCCAATAGCACCAATTAATAATGTTTTGAGACCGCAAAGTCCGGTCCCAGCTGGTGTGGTGATGTGTGGTGATGTGGTGATGTGGTGATGTGCAAGAATAGGGACCCTGCGCACGTCGGTAGGGACCCTACTCTTTTTCCAAGCGGCCTTCACGCACCGTGAACGTGGAGCCGAACGCAAGAATAGGGACCCTACCCACGTGCGTAGGGTCCCTATTCTTGAAACCAATGATTTTGTGATCTTGCGGCAAATGGATCTCCCGGCGCGAGATCCATTTGCTGTGAGAAGTAGTTGAGCACCCTGGGAGAGGGCTAAGTGCTCAACAAAATCCGTCTTAAGAATTGTCTAAGAAAATAATAATGATACACCCTCATCGCCGACCGGCATTGAGCCGAACCCCTAGGTTTGCCCACGAGGTCTCCTCTGTGAAGGCGGGATCGTTCTTGAGCGCGACGGCCTCGTTGATGACGGACTGGTGATCCTGGCGCAGCCAATAGTACAGGCGGTCCATGAAGACCCACAGCCCGTCCCAATACTTCTTGCTCGCGCTCTCCAGCCAGGGGCCAGTCGATTTGGTGTTGCTGTGCATGAAGCAGAGCTCCCTGCCCTGTGCGTCGTCGACGGTGGACCGTGCCTCATCGGCACGCAGCGGCTGCAGTTGGGCCCTGTCATCGAGCCGCAGCCACCACGCAAGCAGCGCCACCCAAGGGCCGGCGTCGTGGTTGCGAAACGCCGATACGCCGTACATCAGCCGCAGGGCCATCTGCATGCCGTCGCGGCGTTTCTTGTCGTCCCTCCACTCACGCAGCCAGTCCTCGGCTTCCGCCCGCTCCGCGTCGTCGTTGCTTTCCCTTTTAATCTTGTGGTACTTGGGGGAGTCATGCCTCTTGATGCTGATCGTCTGGACGATGTCGCGCGCAAGGTCGCCCTCCATTTGCCGTGACAACTCTCCGACCTTCTCGTGGCTCTTCAGCCAGGCCCAGTTCTGCTTGTTGTTGTCCTTGACGGCGGCCGTCTCGCCGCCCGTTGGAACGTACTGCTCTGCCAACGCGTCGCCCGTCGGGTCCGTCATCAGCATGATCTCCGCGTAACCGGGGCGCGAGGACAGGTGCTCGATGATGTGGGCGTGCGCGTTTCGCATCCGGTCCCTGGCCCATTCCTCCTGCTCCTCAGACATGACCACCTCGCGCAAGACGTAGTCGGGCTCCGCAAACGGGCCCAGCCGAATCGGGACAGCCGGTTGCGGCTCAAGGTCACCATCCGCAACCTCATCCTCGTCGTCGGAATCGATCATTGCCGTCGACGTACGAGCACGCATGGCCGGGTCGGCGCGCGCATTGTCGTCGCCGTCCGTCATCGTTGCTGCTGCTGCGTTGTCGGCATCTGCGACGGGGGTCTCCTCCACGACCTCGTCCTCGTCCTCGTCCTCCTCTTCCTCCTCCTCCTCCCCCTCCTCGACATATTCCTCGTCGCCGTCGCTCTCGTCGTCGTCGCTCGCATCGTCGCTGCTTCGCTCCCCATCCTCGTCCTCGTCCTCCTTGCACGGATCCTTAAAGGGTGGGAGTTTTGGCATGTTTGTTGCGCCACCATCGCCGTTTAGAATGGCCTCGTAAAACCTCAGAATGGTGTCATTGTCGTCGAATTCCCGGTCGAGCAGGGGTCGCTGGCCTTCCCCCTGGCGCGACGACTCGGAGCTCGGAACGTTGTACGTGAAGCGCTTGGTGTCCTTGGCGTACAGCAGCTCGAGGAGTGGGAAGGTCCTCCCGAGTCCAGCCGCCTCGTATTCCTCCGCAAGGCTGCCATCGCGCTCCTCGACCCAGTCCTGCGGGTCGGGTCCGAAGCTGTGCGTACACTTGGCCGAGTCGATCCCGCCACTCTTGCGGTCGTAAAAGAACACGTCGATGTGGACCCCCATGATGTCCGCAATGACGTCCAACAAAAAGAACGGCGACTTCTGGCCCATCATCTCGGTCGTTGCGACCACCGCGTTTTGTGTCTCGCGACGCCGGCTGTCGGGCGCGTCGTACAACGCTTGCAGCTCGTCCAGGCACTCCTTCACGCAGGGGTGGTCGAGGTCCGCGGCATACTTTCGCGCCACGCCGATGCCCTGTTTGACCGGCTTGGGCGTGCCTCGCATCGCCTGGATCTGGACGAGTGCATAGAGCTGTCGGTTCATGGCGGCCTTCTGCTCATTCGAGAGCGGGTTGGCGTAGGGCCACGCGAGCAGCGACGTGTACGCGTCACGCATCTCGTTTGCATTGGACGCCGAGTGCGTGTAGTAGTCGTAAAAATTGCTGTCCATCTTGAAGCGGTCGGCCACGATCTTGCGCAACTTCTGGATGTCGGACTTCTCGTCGTCGGACGCCTTGGGACCCGTGGCGTCCCAATCGAGCTTGAGCGGACCGGTCGAGTCGATCCACACGTCGAGGCGCTGCATGACGACGTCCTTCATCGCCTTTGTGTGCTCCGGAGCGCGGCCCCAGACGACCAGCGCTCGCAGCACCGCCGAGAAGAGCGCGTCGCCGTCGTACGGGACTGCGCGGACGTCGTCTGCGCTCACGGTGGCAGGAGTGTCGCCGCTCTCGGCGAGGCGCAGCGTGAACAGCGCATCGGTCACGGGCGACTGCGGCCCGATGCGGTCGGAAAACGTCATGGCGCCTCGCGGTTGTCAGTAGTAGGATGCCCGACAAGCGTTATGATAAGAATTATTGGTTTGTCACTTGTAGACAACCCGGTCCCGTTGCACTTCTTTGAGCTCGTACGTGCGCACAATGGCCCCCAAGCGTAAGGGTCGCCAGGACGACGTCGATGCCCTGCAGTACTGGCTCAACAACACGACGCAGCTGCGACAGCAGCCAACGAAGGATCAGGGGTGCATCAAGAGCCTCGGGAGCAGCGACCTCATCCCGGGTGCGCACAGGTGGGGCGAGGCCATGGTGCGCGCCCACTTGCAAAACCTCGCCGATGCAAAAGTGTCGGCGCTCGATCGCCGGCGGCAGTTTGATGGCGGGATGCCCCCGGCGGCCGAGACGTGGTACAAGCGCGGCTACCGATGGTACCTACTGCCGAAGTCGAAGGACGCCCCCGAGGCCATCGCCGACCACAAGAGCCCGGCAAGCGGCGCCACCGAGGCCCAGCTGCTCCCCATGATCGTCCGCCACGCCGCGCACTGGATGGAGTCCCACTCGGGCAAGATCAGGGCGGAGGTGGTGATGGCCGAGGAGGACGAGAAGGAGAAGGCGCGTGCTGCCGAGGCGGAGGCGCAGCGGGTGGTGCGTCAGAAGCGCGCGCCCACGCCGACGCCGGCGGCTGTCGCCACCACCCCGGCGACGGTGGCGGCAAGTAAGGCGCAGGGCCTGAGCCTGCCCCCTCGCCTCGCGCGACTCCTCGACAAGCCGACGACGACTGAGAAGCAGATGCCGCGCGAGGGCATCCGCGAGCTGGTCGTTGCCGCGTTTGAGAACGACCGCATTCTGCGCGTGTGGAACGACAGCGAGAGCAACAACGACCGCAGGCTGACCTTTTTGGACATGCGCGCCAACGATCTGTGCGACGCCCTCGTCCAGCGCGGGCTTGGCGATGCCTGCGGTCGCGGTTGTGCGAATGCGGACCAACACTTTGAAAAACTCAAACGGGTCGCTGGGCTCTCGCTGCGTGGCAAGGGCGCCTTCAACGGCGTGTGGGAGGCCAAAGGCACCGCCTCGGCTCCGTGGGTGGCCCAGCTACTGCCTGCCAAGGTCGCGACCGCATTCTACGGTGGCCGCGTCGTGCTCCGCTGCCCCACGCCCCATTCGGAACCACTGCACTTCGACGAGGCCGTCGACGAGGCGACCAACATTCTCTTCACGGCGCTCGCAACGTGCGGGCCCCGCGTGGCCGCACTCTGCCCCTCGGTCGTCGGTCGTTGGCCGCGCAGCGCCGGCCCATTGTGGGGCGCGCGCCAGTACCAGATCTACACCTTCCTCGAGACGGCCACGCTCTCCGTGGACGCGCGCTACGCGCCGACCGCGGACCCGCGCGCGTCCGCCATCGACCATCGGCCGTACCACGACGCTCTGTTGATGACCATCTACCGCATCTCCGCCGAGGGGTACGTGCACCTGGACGCGACCCTGCGCAACTTTGTCGACTTCTACCCCAAGACCCTGCCGGAGACGCTTGCGCACTTTGCCATCAAGGTCATCGATGTCGAGGGACGCCACTTTCGCCGCTTGATCCAGACCGAGTCGACCGAGTGGCGCTACCTCTTCCTCTTCAACCTGATGATCGTGATGGTGTTTCTGAAGACCCGACTCGCCGACCGCTGGTCGCCAAAGGTGCACTGGGATCACCTGCGCAACCTGTGCAAGCAGCTCATCGACGAGCTCCCGGGGAAGCACAACATCGCGTCGGTCACCATGTGGGAAGGCGAGTTTCCGGTCTTGGGGGAAGCGAGCAGGTTCTTTCCCGAGCTTGGGGCCGGCGCGCTCGGCGGCAACTCGATCGAGGCGGTGAGGCGCGCCGCCCTTTGGCAGCTGAAGCACTACCTGCTCAGACAGCCAATCAGGGAGGCGCAGGCCCACTACACCTCGGTCATCCTGCCCAACAAGAAGGACCCCAGCAAGCTTCCCTCCAAGAAGCAGCTGGACACCGCGAGGGACTGGTTCAATACCACCTACCGCAAAGTGCTGTTGCCTCCGCGCACCTTCTTCGACGCCAAGTTGCGCGAAAAGAAGCGCTTCGTCGAGGTGGCGTTCGAGTTCCTCGAGACGTCGGTCGACGATCTGCGGCGAGGGTGCGCGAACGCAATCCCGCCCACGGAGGACCACCACCGCAGCTGCTCGGAATACTTTTTGTTGGGAGTGTGACGACGGTGTCGTGTTTTGCTGTGGAAGTTAAACACGCATTCATTCATTCGTTCATTTCCTCACACACACACACACGCGCGCGTTTTCACACGCTCACACGCGTTCACTTGCCGCTGCTGCCCTTCTTGGCCGCCTTCTCCTTCTCCTTGGCCTTGGCCTTGGCCGCCTTCTCCTTGTCCTCCAGCTTCTTCTGCTTGGCCGCCTCGATTCTCTCGCGACGCTCCTTGGCCTCATCGGCGGAAAGAATGTAGTTTATCGGCTTGGGCGCCTTCTTGAGCGAGCCGAACGCAAAGCCCGAAAACGCCCGCGAGAAGTCGGGGTCGTAGCGCACCGCCTTGATCAGATCAGAGGGGTGGACGCGCTTCGTCGGCACGTGCCCGGGCGTCTCGGTGTCCTGCGCATTGTCCGCCGCGTCATTGAGCAGCGTTCGCACCAGGTGCTCGATGGCGCCGGCGAGGAAGATCGGCGCGCGCGCGCTCACGTGCTTCTCGGGCAGACTCTTGCGCACCAGCTTCTCGACGCGGGCCACGCTCAGTTTCAGACCACCCTTGCTCTCGCGCGAAATCTTCACCATGATGGCACGATCGTGGGGAGAATTGTTTTGATACCCACACCGGATGTCACAAGTTGCAAGTTAGCGTGTTACTCGGCCCAAAACCGCGACCCGTACACACGCCTACGCACCCTCACCTAGTCCTTTTCCACCGTCGGGCGCATCGACCCGAGCATGTCGATCAGTTCCTTGATGGGCTCCGGGGCAAAGAATTCCATCGGCGACTGGTTGAACAGGTCCAAGCCAAACGGCCCGACGGTCAGGTCCACCCACGGGCGGCCGCCGTGCGCGGGGTTGTGGCGCGCCTTGGCGTTGCACATGAGGAAGTTGGCCACGTCCAGGCTCTTGGCAAAGTTGCAGACCTTGTCGGGCTTCCAACGCGTGTCGTGCAAGTGGAAGTCTTGCACCTCACGAGAGATCTGGTGCCGTGCCTTCTCGATGTTGTAGCTCGTCGTGCCGTTCTTGGTGATTGGGTGCACGAGGAGGTGGTCCCAGTAATCCGTGCGGTAGTCCTTCCAGGTGGCCAGGAGCAGCGTGGGGTGCGCCCCATCGCCCGCCTGGAGCGCGTCCATGACCGTCTGCGCAAGGTCGTCCATCGGGAGAGTTGGGCGCGTCGTTTGTGGCTATGGGCATGCAAAAGTGGCAAAGTCGGGAATGGGTCGTCACGCTCCGAGCACGGCCTCCTCCATCAGCGCATCGGCCACGACCTGCTGCTGCGTGAGCATGCCCTCGGCGTCCAGCTCGCGCTTGCGCTCCTTGCAAAAGTCGCACGCCGCGCGGTCGCCCCGTGCGCGCTGCTTGTCGGGTCGCGGCGGCGCTACGCGCAAGCAGAGCGGCTTGACGAGGTCGAGGTTGATGAGCCACGCGGTGCGGTGCAGCTTGCACACCGCCAGCTTGTCGGCGCGCGTACCGAAGGCCGCCTCGTCGCCCTCGACGTTGACGCACGAGATGGCCTTGGACGATCGTTCCTTGTGCTTGTTGGTCAGGATGTCGGGCGCCGCCGAGGGACGGTAGACCAGGAAGGAAAAGTTTTGCGCGTAGTCGACCACGACGCGCTCATCGGCGCTCGCGCCCTGCAGCAGCGCCAGGATCTGCTGGAAGCCCATCGGCAGCACGCCGACGACGCACGCCGTCGCGGGCCGCGAGTCGTGCAGATCGCCCGCGCGGCCCACAAACGTGGGCGTGACGTGCTCGGCGCGCACGTGCGCGGCCGACCGCAGGCCCGCCAACGGCGACGGCTCCTCGGGCGGGCGCATGCCGTCGGGCGATGCGTGCAGCCACGCGCCAGAGGTCACGAGCCCGTGCACGGCGGCCCACGTCTCGTAGTAGTCGTCTAGGCACAGGTCGAGCGAACCGTTGATCTTGGAGAGCAACACGAGCAGTGGGCACACCTTGACCCACGCGTTCAGGTTCTCCTGCGGCCGCTCGAATGGCGCCCACCACTTTTGCGCCTCGGCGAGGTGCGTGACGCCCACCAGATCCTTGAGCGGCGCGCCGATCGCGGGGACGCCGTCGGCGGCTTGGGCGCGCATGCGCGCGGCGCACGCGGCGGGCGCGAGCGCGTTGCCCCGCACGATGACGCGCTCGGCCATCTCGTGGCCGCACGTGAAGATGGTGTTGAGCAGCACCGCCGCCGTGCACGCCCAGTAGTGCGACAGTCCATGGGGCGGCACGGTGCCCTGGTAGAAGCACTTGAGCAGCACGTACAATAGGTGCACCTCCTGTTCGGGCGTGTGGTCCTCGGAGGCGGGGTGCGCCACGAGGTAGGCCGAGCGCGAGAGGCGCGCAAGCGCCGCCGCCGCGCCGATCACGGAGGTCAGAAAGGGCTGCGACTGGCCAAAGATGCAG
>MDTD01061703.1_pt1 | contig 10203 bp, 11 predicted proteins | sample 811221 | NCBI WGS metagenome assembly MDTD01 (sample SAMN05326646, study PRJNA326480) | marine metagenome | isolation source: seawater | place: Pacific Ocean: South West | collected 2011
ATGAGCGTACCTGGCTGCTGAAAGAAAATTTCCAATACCAACGCGATCTTGAAGCACGTCTGAATGAGCGAACCGCTGAACTTAAAGATATCCATGATCAGCTTGTGGCTCAGGAACGGTTGAAGGCCCTCGGCCAGATGGCCAGTGGTATTGCCCATGACTTCAACAACTCTCTGGCAGTCATCAACGGTTTCACTGATCTCATGCTGATGCGGAACGACCATTTGACCAGTGATAAGCGAGAGTATTACCTCAAACTCATTCAGACAGCAGCCCACGATGCTTCCATGGTGGTCAACCGCATGCGGGAATTTTATCGTCATCGCGACAGCCGGGACCCGGTCGCTTCGCTGTCTCCCAATGACCTGATCAAACAGACCATTGAGCTGGTGCGTCCCCGCTGGGAAAACCAGGCCCAGGCTAAGGGAATCGACATTCAGATCAAGACCTGCTTCGAAACCGCTCAGCATATTGCCGGTTGTGAATCTGAGCTCCGTGAAGCCTTTACCAATCTGATCATCAATGCTGTCGATGCCATGCCCGAAGGCGGGCAGATCACCTTCCGCACCTATGTCGTTGACCAGGAACTCTATATCACGATCAGCGATACCGGGACTGGCATGTCAGAACAGGTCAAAAACAAGTGCCTTCAGGCCTTTTTCTCCACCAAAGGATCAAAAGGTACCGGCCTGGGCCTGGCCTCGGTAGTCAGCACCGTGGAAAGCCATTCCGGACGCATGACGTTAGACAGCATACCAGGCCAGGGAACCACCTTCACCATCCGTTTTCCCATCCTGGCCGAACACGTCACCCCGGAAACCCGACTCGGCCATACCGCCCTTATTGAAAACACTGGCACCCCCATCCTGGTCGTAGATGACGATGATGTCATGAGGGCCATGCTCCATGCCATGCTCAGCGAATGGGGTTATGACATCACCCTCGCCAGTTCCGGCAGCCAGGCCCTTCAGTTTTACCGGGAAAAGATCTTCCCGCTGGTCATTACCGACCTGGCCATGCCCGAAATGAACGGCCAGCAGTTGACCGCCGAAATTCGCCGCGACAATCCCCACCAACGCATCCTGATGCTAACTGGTTTTGGTGAATTCATGAAAGATGTCGAGGAAAATCTGGGAGTGGACAGAGTTTTGGGAAAACCGGTCAAAGGCAGCGACCTGCATAAGGCTATTAAAACGCTGCTGAGTTAAAGAGGAGGGCAGAAGTTTCGTGCCTCCCGTCTGCAATCTCCAAGGATATTTCAGGGGAAATTCAGATGTCGCTACGCATAAAAACGCTCATTTGCCTGTCAGGGGTACTCTCCCTCTATCTCGCATTTGACCTCTTTCTCTATCAGCACCGCATCCTGCCGGGCTTCGTCGAGTTGGAGCGAGCTCAGGCCCTTCAGAACTATGACCGTTGCATCAAGGCGATCGACCGCGAACACCATCTCCTCTCCCGTACCTGCCGGGACTGGTCCTGGTGGACCGATACCTGGAACTATGCCCTCAATCCCGACAAGGAATACGAAGACGAAAACCTGGTCGTATCCACCTTCCAGAACTTTGATCTGGCCGCCTTCTACATTTACAACTCCCATGGTGAAAAGGCCTGGGGTCACTCCTACAACCCCGACACCGAAGAATACGGCGTCTTCGAGGACTTTGAGCAGCCACTCAGCCAATCAATCATAGACATGCTCAATATCGTCAAAGTTGATGTTGCCGTCAGCGGCTGGGTCCATACCTCCCGCGGCCCCGTCCTCTTCGCCAGCAGCGTCATCCTCAATTCAGAAGGCGAAGGCGAAAGCCACGGGCAACTGGTCATGGCACGCCTCATCGACGAAAAATTTGCCTTTACCCTTTCCGCCCAGACGGAACTGACCGTCACCATCCAGAGTGGTGTCTCACAGGACCACACGCCCCATGACCCCATCATCGGCTACCCCGATGATACCACCATGACCGTCACCGGCTGCTATCCCGATATCACCGGAAAAAACATGATGAAGGTTTCAGCGACCATGCCGCGCACCATCATGCCGGTTGGTGAGCGGGTTGTTGATCGCTCCATTCACTCAGACCTCATCGCCGGGGCGCTGCTCTCCATCTGTTTAATCATCTTGCTCGAAATCTTTATCCTGCGCCCCATCACCCGCCTCAACGAATCCATCGCAAAAATCGCCGCCAAAGGCGATCATCATCAGCGCCTTCCTCAACCCCGGGGCGACGGTGAAATCCAACACCTCACCCGGAAAATCAATGAAATGCTAGCCGCCCTCGAAGAAGATGAACACGAACGCCAGAAACTCGAAGCCGAACTCTGGCAACGGCGCAAAAAAGACAGCCTTGACACCATGGCAAAAAGCATTGCTCACAGCTTCAACAACCTGCTCGGCTCAGCCCTCGGCTACCAGGAACTGCTCCTCAAACACCTTCAGAGCGATCACAAAGCCACCCTATGGCTGCAGACCGCCAACAATGCCGTCCACCGCGCCGCCGATCTCAGCACCCTCATGCTCTCCTACATCGGCTTTAAAATCCGCGCCCAGCATCCCACTGACCTTAACGAGGCCTGCAAAGACCAGCTCAGCCAGCTGGCAGATCAGATTCCCGACCGCATCACTATCAAACTCGAACTTGCCGACGAGCTGCCGGAAATCGCCCTCGATCCGAAAAGCTTCAAACAGGCCCTCAGCAACATTGTCATCAATGCCGTCGAAGCCATCGACCAGGAAGGCACCATCTCCATCTCCACCGGCACCACTTTCCGCAAACAATGCGAAGGTGATGCCTCCTGGCTCTTCGAAGGCCCCATGATCGACCAGTACATCCAGGTCGATATCACCGACAACGGCCACGGCATGAGCGAAACCATCCGCCAACGGGCCTTCGATCCCTTCACCTCCAGCAAATTCGTTGGTCGCGGCCTCGGTCTGGCCACCGTCCTCGGTTTCATTCGCAGCCACAGCGGTGCCGTCAGAATCACAAGCCAGGAAGGAAAAGGTACCTGCGTCTCCATGCTGCTCCCCCTCCTTCCCATCCCGGCTCTCGTCGACTTCCAACTCGACCCCATCTGACCCCGCCATTGCCGCAGATCAGGTCCCGCTCATTTCGGCAAGGGAATACCCCAGCCGCAACGAAGGTGATCAGCAACCTTTCCACTTATCACCGTCGAAACGCTTTTCACCACCCGGCAGATTCCGCCAGCCCAGTTTGTCGGAATCATGCACTTTTCCCCGGTTGTCAATCACCCGGGAAGCCACGACTTCTCCCTGGTGAATCCTGATATGGAGTTCCTCTTCATACACCGAGGCAAACCCCATATGCACATATTCCAGCACCTCGCCTTGTGGAATACGCAGCACCCCTGTAAACCAGTCTGCCAGCAATGGTTCTTCACCTTCCAGCCGGTATTGCCCCTCCAGCTTCACCAGATAAAACATCCCATCCCGGATCTCCCAGGTCCCCAGATAGCTTCGCCAGCAGGCAGTGGATAGCTCTTCGGGCGTCTGTTCTTTGATCCGTGGATTTGCTTTGACCCGCAGTAAATCATTGGCAATATGAAAAGTAAGACTTGCAGTACCCAGGCCAATGGCACATGTAGCTAAATTTAGACCTTTTATAAAAATTAAGCACAGCCAGACCACCAGCCCCACTGCCATGCCAAGCATTAATGGCAACCTACACCGTTCGTGCCCAAGCGGCAGCGACGGGCAGAAGGCCATGGAAGTCTCTTCTCCATCCAGAATCGATCGTTCATGTATCTGCGCCGTCACCCCATCACCCCGCAATATATTCCGATCGAGCATGATGACATCATCGGTTTTCCACGGCTTCATCCAGCCCGGACGCCGTCAAAAATTCGCCTATTTTACCACCAGATGCAAGCCAATATGTCCGACTTTGCAGCCATATCCCCCAACCGCTATATTCTCCAATCTGCCTGCCGTAAACACCCCAATAATTTTCTGAACCGGTGACTTCAAATCAAGCATCCAGTCATGATCTTTCAACTTGTAAGAAATACCGTGATAGTCATGATGGCTGTCGCCGTTACCGGGTGCCTGTCGCTTAGGGAAGCTGCCACTTCCAAGACCAATACCGGTGCGTCTGGTTCCAGTGGTGATGACATCATGGAATTCGACTATGCGACACGGTTGAATCAGACCGCAGGTACACCGGTTCCGGGCGATCTTGAGCGTGTACTCTTTACCATCGTTTCCATGCATCCGACGCGGGTAAATTTAGGCAACACCATCGTCCCCGATTCCACTTATCTGCTCCAACCGGTCAGCGACTCTCCTGCCTGGTCAGGAAACCGGCGGATCAAGCTGCAGGTCAGCGGTCCAAACCTGGAAAATTACTGGTTGCGGGAGGGCAAAGGCACCGTCACGTTGCGCTTCACCCGTCAGGGGCAACTGTTTGATATGGTTGAAATGGCCGATTTACCCGATTTTCCAGACCTTGAAATAAAGCCGGAATAGGATCTGGTCGTCTATGGATTATTACGTACAGGTTGAAGATATCCTTGCTGGTGGTGCAGCGTCGTTACGGGACGTGCACTGGCTGGAAGTTGGTTACTCCCGGCAGGGACGGCTCATTCGGGGGGCGCGGTTTGGAGACGGCCCCCGAGGCATCAGTCTTATTGCCGGCAATCATGCCGATGAACCTACTGGTCCGGCTTTTCTGCGGCGACTCTGTGGCTGGTTGGCGTCGCTGCCTGCCGGGCATCCTTTGCTGCAGGATTACTCGTGGTGGATCATCCCCCACACCAATCCCGATGGCGAACTGGTCAACGAAGTCTGGTTCGACGAAACGGCCCACACTGTCGACATCATCACCTACCTCCAGCGAGTCCAACGCGAAAAACCCGGCGATGATATGGAATTTGGCTATCCCCGCGACACCCACGACCATGACGCCCGTCCCGAAAACCGTGCTGCCTGGGCCTGGTGGCAAAGCGCGACCACCCCATTCGTCCTCCATGCGTCGCTGCACAGCATGTCCATTGCCGGCGGTCCCTGGTTCCTCATTGATGCTGCCTGGGTTGACCGCGTTGACCCGTTGATGACCGCCTGCCGCGAAGCCACCACGGGGCTCGGTTACGGCCTTCACGACTGGGAACGCCATGGCGAAAAGGGTTTCACCCGTATTGCTCCCGGCTTCTGCACCCGCCCAAGTTCCACCGCCATGCGCGATTACTTTCTTTCCCGCAACGACCAGAAAACTGCCGACCGGTTCCGACCCAGCTCCATGGAAATCATACGCGACCTTGGCGACGACTGCCTCACCATGGTCAGCGAGATGCCCATTTTCTGCGTCCCTGGCATCGGCAAGACCCTTGGCCCACCCGATCCGGTCTGGGAAGATTGGAGGGCTCGCATGGGTGGCTGGAAACTCGCCGCTATGGACCCCGATCCCGATAACCTCACCGCCCTTCGTCGCGACATCGCCCAATCCGGCCTCACACCCATGCCCATCCTCGACCAGATGCGACTCCAATGGCGCATGATCACGGCCGGACTGCTTGCCATCCAACCATGAAGCAGCCACATTCTCCATCATGACGACTCCAGCAGACGACGGCCAGCCTACCATCCGCGAAAATAGTCCGGCAGAGAGCGCCTCGGCAGAGAGCGCCCCGGCAGAGAGCGCCCCGACAAGTGACGCCTCAGCAGAAGACTCCCCAACACCTGCACCATCCCCTGCAGATGCTGCCCTTCAACCTGCTGCCACTGCTGACAACGCCCAAAAGCAGAGCCCCGACTTCTGGTTCCAGGAGCTCGCTTTTTACAGCGTCTCGGCAGGTGTTGCCACCCTCATCCCCGTGCCCTTTCTCGACGATTATGTCCTTCGCCTCACCCGTCGCAGCCTTTTCACCCGCCAGCTCAACCGCCTCCACACTGACAGTTCCACCAAAGTCACCGACTTCCTTGCCAACGGCCCAAAGGAGTTCAAATTCGGCTGCCTCACTTTTCCCTTCTATGTCCTCAAAAAGCTCATCTTCTGGCCCATCCGCAAACTCCTGCGCAAAATCCTCATTTTCCTCGCCATCAAAGACTGCATCAACGAAGCATCCTACACCTTTCACCTCGGTTACATCACCCGCTACCTCATCCAGCGCGGCTACTTCCCCCTGTCATCCCAGAGCAAACAGCCATCTCAGCCAGACTCCCCCCTTCCAGACCAACCCGCTTCAATTTCCCTCGAACAGGCCGAAGCTCTCCGCGAGGATGCCCTGGCCATCCTCGATCAGGTCGATACCCGCCCCATCACCATGACCATGAAATCCGCCTTCCGCCGCACTGGCAAACTCCTCCGCGCCGCCCGTAATGGCATCACCAGCCTGGGCCGAAAAAAGCGCCAGGAAGAACGTGCCACTTCCGAAACGCCCGACGCCAGCATCCAGCAGGAACTTCCCCCAAAAGCTCGTGGTGCTGTCGAAGTCCTCGCTGACCGTGTCGCCAGCCTCCTCTGGGCCCGTCAAGGCTACTTCACCACCCTAGAACAAGCCTGCGAAACCCACCAGAAAACCAAATCCCAACCCCCAAAGCCCTGAAGCCCTTGCAATCAGGCAAATTCTTGAGAACCGCGTCGAGTGTTTTAGCCGCCCATCGCATGCAAGTCGACACTTGTCTTCTATCAGAAAATAGATATCGCACATTCGCCTGGAATACGTGTGGCCCGTATGCAGTCAACTGTTTCATCCGAGAGAGAGCACTCCTGGAACATAAGTTCACGAATACCAGTAAGAGGAAGCAGGTATTGCAAAATATCATCGTCGAACTGAGGTCCATAAAGAGCCAGTTCAACCAATGACTCTGCCGCTTGAAGCTTCGACAAGCAACCTGCCGTGATACCTTGCCCAGACAGGCGTAATGTTTTTAATCCAGGCAGAGAGCAAGCTATCTGTACATCCTGATCTGTGCAGCAATTGTCCGAGCGAAAAAAGATTGACGTTACTACCATATCAAGTTCACAATCGCGCAAGATAGCTGTTCTTCCCTCATGGCTTTTTGACATGAATTCCTGAGGAAGTATGGGCTCAGAATAACAACCTGCTCCCTTAGCTTCCAACGCTTCCACACACTCAATTATACCGATTGCCTGAATTGAACAGCTGTAGGTATAAGATCTCCAGACAGCTCCCTCCAAAACACGGTAGATTGATGTAGCTCGGTTCATTTGGCCTCAAAAAGTGCTTCTACAAAAGTATTGTATTCAAAGGAGTACGACGTCTAAGCAAAAGGATCGTAGTCGGGGACGCTCACAGGTGTAATGTACCCCGTTATGCATGGTGTGGCATTGTGAGGCTACTATCAATGAATTGCCCTCTTCCCCCAACGGGTATTTGCCCTTTGTTTGCGTGTCTTCATTCAGCATTTTGATTTTGGGCTGCGAGTCTTTGGATGCTGGCGATACCGGCTTCCATTTTGACCCTGGCAGAGGAATTGGCGGAATGCACCCGGATGTCGGGCGGATTGAATCCTCGGGTGGCGACGGCTTCTTCAATCCAGAGGATGACGTCGTAGCCAGTGCCGTGTTCGTCATCGCCCAGGTCATGGTCGAGACTGAGATCGGTGACGTTGCCTGTCTGCAACAGGTCGATGACCTCTTCCGGCCAACGGGCGAGCGTCCAGCCGGTGGGAGGCGGACGTTCGTCATCGAGGAATATCTTCATGTTACCGTCAACTGTAATTGTGGCAGGTAATGGGATCGGTCTGGAAGTATACCTGTACGTTGCGCTTCCTGAACAAATACCAGTAGTAGAACAACGCAAACAATACCCCATTTATCAGCATCAGTAGCATGTCAAAGCTCCAACTTATTTCATCTGAGAGAAACAAAGGTCCGATCGTATAGATCCCCACATAGACGTACCGTCCAACCGACCGTCGCCTGATAAAACAATAGGAGCAAAATACTAAAGGTATTGAACCGAGCAGGATCTTCATTGCGATCCCTGATCTCCAGAACATCACATAGCTGATCATCAAACCGCCATAATTCTTCTCGCCAGGAATAAGTACCCAGACGATCATGAATGGCGCAACGATCCCCTGAAGGGTCAACAGCTTCAGAAAGAAGGGCATCTTCGGTGGTTTTTCATTTGCCGGTCGGACCATTTCTGCACGGGTCTCAAGTTTGCTCATGACGATTTTTTTCAGGCTTGTGTCTTTTTTCCGCTGCGATGGCCACCAGATCTATGGCGATTTCAAGGTTTTTGGTGAGTTCATCCAGGAATTCATCCACTTCATCCAGGTGAAAGATATGGTTGAGCGTCTCGCAGGGGGTTCCTTCACGGGGGCCGGCAACGATGCGCTCGCGATATTCATCAATCTGCCTGCGAACGAGCGCCAATGTCCCATCTTCAATGACCCTACTTGGGGTGATCAATGCTGATGCCAGATGTATGGGGGAGAAGTCATAAGCATCAATACCGCAACAGTCTGCAACACAGATGGTTTCGCAGGATTTGATCAGATTGCTGAGCGGATAGTCAAGTTTCATCTTCTTGCCAAAAACGTACCGATCGTGAAGGGAGTTTAACGACTATATAACAGTGAACCAGACTCTTACTCCAATACATTGACAGCGATGGAAGCGATGTAAAGGTGGAGCAAAATCGGCTATTGGGGAGAACGGGTCAGGTCTGTGCACGATGTCGTGCTCCTGAAATCGGAGGAAATGGACTAACTCCCAGTGTTATCAGCAGAAATAAGAACAGAGTATTGCATTTTTGCTTGCATTTCTTACCTTAATGAAGGTGGAAGGTTGTTTGGGACAACCGGCGAAGAAAATGGCATAATTGACTGGGGACATCGTTATGATCATCTGGGGGACGCGTGGTGTCGAAAGCACTAAAACGAACGGACAGTTTTACTGCCCGAAGTGCAACGCAAAGAAGGGTTATTCCCACAAAACGGTACGTCGGTATTTTACCCTCTATTTCATTCCGCTAATCCCGTTGGATGGGATAAGTGAGTTTATAGAGTGTCACAGTTGTCGGGGCACGTACCGAATGGAAGTGCTGGATATGCAGCCTCGTGTTTCAGGAGAAGATGTCAAAAAAACATATCTGCTGGCAAGTCTTAAAGCCATGGCTTCGGTTTCAGCCATGGATGGTCAGGTCTCTGCTGATGAGGTTGAGACAGTCAAGCGGATCTACCAGAAAATGATGGAGACGGATCTTCCGGATCATGTTGTTCAGGACTTCGTGCAAAAAGCAGAAAAGAATCCTATGGACGTTCTGGGCCTCCTTGAGTCTATCGCAGAAGATATTTCCAGCCAGGCAAAAGAAATGCTGATACGGAGTTGCCTGCTTGTCGCCGCTGCGGATGGTGCGGTCGATGACAAAGAAACGGAATTCATCGGTTTTGTCGCTGATTCTCTTGGGGTGACGAAAGCACATCTCAATGGGATCATGGCAGAGCTGGCATCCATGCGATGAGAAATGGGATTCGATATGTGGGAACCGCCATCATCGCAGGGCACCAAGTGGTCGTCTTGTTGATTCTGGCCTGGCGTTACGGCTCTGCGGCGATAGTCTCAGTGCCGGTGCTTTTACCTGCCTGCGTGTTTACCCTGTGGGGGCTCTGCGAGAGCTGGAGCAGCGGAAGGAATGTGATCCCTGTACGCCAGGGGAGTATTGCCTGCATGTGGCTGCCGGTCTTCTCTGGAATGACCGTTCTGGCTGGGATGATTTTTGCTCTGGCAGGAGCAGCAACAACAGAATCGTCTCTTGTCGCTACGGCTTCTGGAACAGTTGCCTTGTGTACTGGCGGAGCGCTTCGTGTGATTGCAATCCGACAGCTTGGTTCGTGTTTCCAGCATCATGTCTGCCTTGGTGATCAGCACCGACTGATTACCACCGGTCTTTACAGTCATATGCGACATCCCTCAGAAGCTGGTTTACTGCTGATTCTGTCTGGTCTGGTCATCATCAGCGGATCTGCCTGGGTGATGCTGGCCATTCTGCTGCCGGGAGCGGGTTTGAGTCTGTTCAGAATGCGGGTCGAAGATAAAATGCTGGCGGACCATTTTGGCAGTTCCTTTGTTGCCTACAGGAAGCAGGTTCCGGCATGCTTCCCGAATCGGACCTTATTTGCCATCGGGACTGACTCTGCTTAGGCATGAGAGTTGACGATATCCTTATGAAGTGCCTTGCGTTCGTTTTGGGGCGGGGCTATGTTTATCGTCCGCG
>MDTD01088100.1_pt1 | contig 10203 bp, 9 predicted proteins | sample 811221 | NCBI WGS metagenome assembly MDTD01 (sample SAMN05326646, study PRJNA326480) | marine metagenome | isolation source: seawater | place: Pacific Ocean: South West | collected 2011
CTGTGCTAATAAATGATGTTGTCAATACCCCTTTATTTGATCGCTCAACCAATCCTTATCCGCCAGGGTCTACATTAAAACCGTTTATTGGCCTTGCCGGGCTTCAAAGCGGCACCATCGACTATGAATTTGTAATCCAGGACCCAGGCTACTTTAGGCTTCCCGGAGTATCTTACCGCTGGGGAGACTATACGCTTCGCACTGCCATAGGCGGCGGTCATGGTGAGACGGATTTGCAAAAAGCGATTTATCAAAGCTGTGATACATTTTTCTACGATTTGGGCAATCGCTTGGGCATTGATAGCATTCACGGGTTTCTATCCAAATTTGGCTTTGGTGACAATTTCGCGCTTGATGTCGGCTATGCCCGCACCGGCGTGCTGCCTTCTCGTGACTGGAAAATGGAAAGTCGGGGGGAACCTTGGTATCCCGGCGATACCATTAACTCGTCGATTGGGCAGGGATACATGTGGGCCACGCCACTGCAGCTGGCAACTGCCACTGCGATCTTGGCTAACCGGGGTGAAGTAATCCAGCCACGGATGCTGAAGGCGATTAATGGCGTGCCATCCGAACCATCGAATAGCGATCCTAGACGCGATGTCTTTGCGAATGACTTTGACTATTGGCGTTATATCCATGAAGCAATGACGATGGTAGTGCATCGGCCCTTTTCGGATGCATTTAGGGACTATGGTACAGCCTATGAATCAATCGCCATGCAGGACCGCGCCATGCCTTATTTGATGGCTGGCAAATCAGGGACTGCGCAGGTTGTCGGAATAAGTCAGGAAATCCTGTCCAGCGAAGATATCATTGTCTCGGACCTGAACAAGGATCACGGATTGTTTGTTTCTTTTGCACCTGCGATGCATCCAACGACCAATCCGAAAATTGCCGTCGCTGTATTCGTGGAAAATGGCGAGCACGGGAGCAGTGTTGCTGGACCCATCGCCAAGCGGGTTATCGATACGTATCTGATCGATATTCTCCAGCTGGATTTCCACGCGGCAGATCTTGAGCCTGCTGAAGCAATTGTGACGCAGTTAAATGAACAACCCTGATTTTGCGCGTCAGACAGGCGGTCTTCATGTCACCCGAAACAGAGGCGCGAGTATCTGGCAAAACCTTCACATTGATCCTCCGCTGATGGTTGGGGTCTGCCTACTCAATGCATTCGGATTATTTGTGCTTTTCAGCGCTAGCGGCGGAGACGGGGCGGTGATTCGACGACAGGGTATTGTAATGATCGTTGGTCTGATTGTTATGTGCGCTTTGGCGCAATTTAATGTCCATTTTTTTCGCCGCTGGGCACCACCAATATATGGGGCAGGGATTGCGTTGCTCATTATGGTCCTTTTCATTGGCACCGAGGTAAACGGCGCGAAAAGCTGGATTGATTTGCCAGGACTGCCCAGATTTCAGCCTTCAGAAATCATGAAATTTGTGGTGCCAGCGCTGCTCGCCTGGTACCTTGCCAGCCGTCCTCTGCCGCCTAAATTCAAACATCTGTTTTGGTCTGCTGTAATGATCGTAATACCTGCTGGGCTGATTGTTATGCAGAACGATATGGGCACGGCGATCATGGTGTTCATGTCTGGTGTGTTTGTGATTTTGTTGGCGGGAATTCGCTGGCGTGTCGTGCTCGCAGGGCTATTTGTCGGTGCACTGGGTTCACCCGCATGGTATTTGTTTCTCGCTCAGGAGCATCAAAAGAATCGAATATTGACTTTCCTTGACCCATATAGGGATCCAACGGGCGCAGGTTACAATATCATACAATCTCAGATCGCCGTTGGTTCGGGCGGGATTTATGGCAAAGGGTATGGTAACGGGGCGCAGTCTCATCTTGATTTTATTCCGGAAAGTCACACCGACTTTATCTTGGCAGTCTTGGCCGAGGAATTCGGCCTTCTCGGGGTATTGTTCCTAATCAGTCTATACCTGTTCGTACTACTGAGAGGTTTCACTATCGCCTACGCGGCAAAAGACTTATTTGGTAGCCTGCTGGCGGGCAGTATCACCTTGACGTTCTTTCTGTATGTATTCATCAATATGGCAATGGTTTCGGGTCTCGTGCCCGTTATCGGCTTGCCGCTTCCATTGATCAGCAGGGGGGGCACTTCCATTGTGACCCTGTTTGTCGGGTTCGGATTGCTGATGTCAATTCAGACCCATGATCGGCAGACATACCACTAACTGACTGAAAAATGCCAAAATCTTTAGCACTAACAGCGACTCCCTCCCCATTTGTTGCGTCTGGAGATTTGCTGATGTTAAAAATTTTGTTGGATCGGACGTTAAGAAAATAAATCGATTTATGTTTTCCGGTGTCTGATCATGTTAGGTTTCTCCATCGATCTGTGCTTTCAGCGCGCGATTCCAGGCCTAGTCGTAGCGTTCACTCTGGCGGCCTGCAGTTCTTCCCCGTCATCGAATTCGGGAAGTCGCTACTCGATTACCCAAGACCGCGCCCCATCCAGGCCGGTCAGCATTGGCTCTATCCCTGAGGTCATACCTGAGCCCGTTACCCGAACGATGGCAGGTAATCGCAGTCCCTACACGGTACTCGGCAAAGCCTATACGATATTGCCTACCGCGGAGGGATATAGAGAAACGGGTATAGCATCTTGGTACGGCGAAAAATTTCACGGGCACAAGACATCAAACGGCGAAGTCTTTGACATGTATCTGGCTTCTGCGGCACACAAATCTCTACCTATCCCAAGTTTCCTGCGCGTAACCAATCTGGATAATAATCGCAGTTTAGTTGTTCGAGTGAACGATCGCGGCCCTTTTCATGGTGATCGCATAATTGACTTATCCTATGCAGCAGCTCTTAAACTGGGATATGCGGACCGTGGTACGGCCCGTGTTCAGCTTGAAGCGATTGTCATTAATGAAGACAGTGGGGAAGCCCATTGGTCTGCCCGCTTGGCTCGGCTGCCCGAGCTTGACGTGCAAGAGGGGGTGGCTGTCAAAAGGTATGTTCAGGTCGGCGCATTTTCAAAGCTTCTCACAGCCCAGAAGGTGTCGGATCGGCTGCGCCAAATTACTAGCCATCCGGTCTTTATTCGTCCGGCGATAAGCGATTCAGGTAGCGTCTTGCATCGCGTGAGAGTGGGCCCTTTACTCGATGCCATCGAAATACGAGAGCTCAGCCAGCGCGTGGTTGCCGCAAACCTCGGAAGCCCTTACACTGTGTCGGAGTAGCCAGCTTGCAATGCGCGCTAACTATTTTCATTGCCGGAAACGCCGCCCTTTCTCATCCCACAATTCTTGATTTTTCCATTGGTATTATTTATGTCCTTGAAGCACTATCAGTTGTTCCTGGTTCGCTTACTTTGCAAAATTTCAATTTTGTTTAGTCCCTCTCTTGGTATGACTCAGGTCATTATTCCGCGAGCACCCGAGATTGCGGCGACTAGTTATGTGCTGCTTGATGCCCAAACTGGCCAGATCATCGTAGAGGAAAATGCAGACGAGCCGCTTCCGCCAGCAAGCCTTACCAAGATCATGACTGCCTATATTGCAGTTGAGGAGATCATCAATGGCAATTTGAATTTGACCGATCTGGTCCATATCAGTGAAAAAGCTTGGCGCATGGAAGGCTCCAAAATGTTTATCGATGTGAACTCACAGGTCAGCGTAGAGGACCTATTGCGCGGTATCATTATACAGTCCGGCAATGATGCCAGTGTTGCCATTGCCGAACATATCGCCGGTAGCGAAGAGGCTTTCGCAGATATGATGAACCAGTACAGCGAAGTTCTGGGCATGCAGGACAGTTTTTTTATGAATGCAAGTGGATTGGACACCGAGTTGTACTACAACATGATGTCAGCCCGGGATTTGTCTGTTCTTGCCACTGCCACAATTCAGCGTCACGGTCTGTTCTATCCTATGTATGCGGAAAGAGAGTTTACCTTTAATAATATCCGTCAGACTAATCGAAACACGTTGCTCTTTCGTGAGCGTAACGTGGATGGGCTGAAAACAGGCTGGACCGATGCCGCTGGATATTGTTTGGTGGCCTCTGCTGAACGCGACGGTATGCGTTTGATTTCCGTTGTAATGGGCACGAGCAGTGAGGAAGCTCGAGCGATAGAAACTCAAAAACTGCTTACCTACGGGTTCCGTTATTATGAGACGCATAAGCTGTACGATGCAGGTCAAATCCTTGCTTCAGTGCGGGTCTTTTCCGGCGCCAGTGATGCAGTTGAATTGGCAATTGAGGATGAGGTCTACGTCACGATTCCGAGGGGTGCGGCCGAGTCGATGACCGCGACCATCGATGTCGATGAATTCATTCAAGCGCCTATTCAGCTGCGTCAGACCATGGGTGCCGTCAATGTGATTCTCGGCGAGGAGCGGGTTTTTAGCGGCGAGGTTGTTGCCGCTCACGCAGTTGAAGAGGGCGGGATGTTCAAGCAATTTGTTGACTGGATCAGCTTGATGTTCAGCGACGCTTTGGCGGAATAGACAGTGTCAGTAGATGATTTGAATCGAGGCCCGTCTTCATCGGAAGAGGTGCCGACGAAAATTAAATTCCCCTGCCTTTATCCGATCAAGGTCATTGGTCACGCAGTAGACACTTTCCGGCCTCAGGTGTTGAAGGTTATCGAGCGTCACACCGGAAAGCTTGATCCAGACTTGATTGAGCTAAGGCCCAGCAAGCACAGTAACTATCTTTCCATTACAATCACGATCGCTGCGACAGGTGAGCTTCAGTTACGAAGTATCTTCGGCGACCTCAAAGAGATCGAAAGCGTCAAGTTGGTGCTTTAGCTTGAATCTGGCTGACTATAGTTGGTTCGCAGCACAGGCCGCAGAGGGATGCTCGGCTGCAACGCTCGTTGTTCGGCGACTCGGATTACAGGACTATGAGCCAATCTTCCAGTCGATGCGCTATCTTGCAGAGAACTCCAAGCCAGACCGCGCGGACGAAATTTGGCTGCTCAGCCACAAGCCGGTCTACACACAAGGGCAGGCCGGTAAGTCAGAGCATATCCTAAACCCGGGAAGCGTTCCTGTGGTGCAGGTTGATCGCGGTGGTCAGGTAACCTATCACGGCCCGGGGCAGCTGGTCGCTTACTTGCTGATCAATGTGAGGCGAAGAAAAATGGGCATTCGTCGTCTGGTTGATTTAATTGAGCAGGCGGTAATAAAGACTCTGTGCGATTACGAAATCCATGCGGTAACGCGACCGGGTGCTCCCGGCGTTTACGTAAATGATGCTAAAATTGCAGCTCTTGGCCTCAGGATAAAGAACGGTTGGACTTATCACGGTCTCAGTCTGAATGTTAATATGGATTTGTCTCCTTTTCTTAAAATTAATCCCTGCGGTTTTGAAAAACTCCCGATAACTCAGGTCGCGGAGTTTGTTCCAGTAGAAGGGCAGCTGCTACACTCGGTGAGCCGGAAGCTCGCTGATGCGCTTTTGCAGGGTTTGGGATATGAATCGCACTATGGCTCTTTCCGATCAGAAGAAAGCCGAGACACTCAGCTTAGTTGAATCAGATATGGCAGAACGTAAAAGGCGAAATGTTTTAGTCGAAGGCGAGAAGCTGCGGGGTGCTGAAAAAGTCAGACGCATTCCCGTGAAGGTTATTCCGACAGTTGAATTACCTACCAAGCCGAACTGGATTCGGGTAAAGATCCCGGCTTCGCCTAAAATCAGCCATATTAAGCAAAAGCTGAGACAACATCGGTTGGCCTCTGTCTGTGAAGAAGCTGCTTGCCCGAATCTTGGGGAGTGCTTCAGTAATGGAACGGCCACTTTTATGATTATGGGAGAAATTTGCACACGGCGCTGTCCTTTTTGCGACGTAGCGCACGGTAAACCTCGTCCTCTGGATCCGAACGAGCCCAAAGAGCTGGCTCGGGCGATTCAGGAAATGGCCCTGAGCTATGTTGTGATTACGTCGGTAGACAGAGATGATCTAAAAGACAGCGGTGCGCAACATTTTGCGGACTGTATAACTGAGACCAAGTTGCAAAATCCTCAAATCAAGGTCGAAGTACTGGTGCCTGATTTCAGAGGGCGTATGAGCATTGCTCTCGATATTCTTCAGAGCACCCCACCTGATGTGTTCAATCACAATCTTGAGACAGTACCGAGGCTATATCGCCAGGCGAGACCGGGGGCCGACTATCAATGGTCGCTGGACTTGCTTGAGGCCTATAAGGCGAGATGCCCGGAGGTTGTTACAAAGTCGGGATTGATGTTGGGCTTGGGTGAGACTCTCGAAGAAGTCAGGGAGGTTCTCCGCGATCTCAAGGCTCATAATGTAGACATGATTACACTGGGCCAGTATTTGCAGCCCAGTAAAGATCATTTGAAGGTTGAGCGATTTTTGCATCCGTCTGAATTCGAAGCATTAAAGGCGTTTGCCGAAAATCTTGGGTTTGATCAAGTTGCCAGTGGCCCACTCGTGCGTTCTTCCTATCATGCCGACAAGCAGGCCCATGGAGAAACAGTTGCCTGACATCAAGGCTTCATGGCCACTGTTCGACAACTTGTTGCCCGCCCTTTAACAATGCTGATCCTGTCGAGCGTTATAGCCGGTTTTATCAGTAATATTGAATTCGTGGGGGCGCAAGCTAACTTTATCCGGCCTGATCCCTTTGATTTCAGCATACTGCTGTCTCTGATAGTCTTTTATCGGTTCTGCAGTTTGTCGTACTGCGAATGACAGCTCATCCGGATTTCACGCACTTAAAGCCAAGTGTCTTATTCTGGCCTGTTCGTCCCGTCGTTAGCACGTAGAATGCATTCCTGCAACCTGCTGAGAAACCCCATGGGCAGATCGTTAATCGTGTCATTAAGACGGCAGGTATTTTGAGTGCACAGCAGACCGTAGCTAAATTCAACGAGAATCAGCAGCAGAAATTCAGGAATGGCACACAGAATAAGATTAATAATTCTCTAAAACCTGCTAACAGATTCTGGTCCGTTGTAGGACTGGGCGCTGAGACCTCGGTATTCTGCAATTGCCAAGCCTGCAGCAACGCTAGTAAATGGGTCATGCTCAATCACTTTGCCCGGAAATTCCTTGTCTAGTAGACGCTTAACAGCAGGAATCAAAGAGGTGCCTCCTGTGCGAATGACCAGCTGTATCTGCTCAGGCTTGACTTCGCTGCGTTCTAAAACAGCTACAATCGCTGCTTGCAACTCAGATAGGACGGGTCTGATGATTTCCTCGAAGTGATCTCGGGACACTATGAGATCAATGTCAATTTCAGGGATGTCCAGTCTGGCGGTCTCATGACCAGACAGCTCAGCTTTTAGATCTCTTAGTGACTGGAAAACAAGATAGCTGTAATTGTTTTTTATCAGATCGTACAGACGTCTGAACTTAATCGATGCTTCGTCTTTTTCTTCGATACGCCGCATCAGCGGCGTGGTAAAGCGATTCTGGTTGAGCATGTAGGAAACCGCCCAATTCAGTAACAGTTCCTCGTAGTCTTCGAAAGGGAAGAACGTTTCAATTTCTCGGTCTGAGCCTGCACGCCGCCAACGTTCTCCCTTTCCCAGAAGAGGAAAGAGAATTTCTTTAAACATCAGCTGGTCAATATGATCGCCGCCAAGTCCAATTCCGTGGGTGCCGATGACTTTGAAGCCTTCTTCAAAACGCTTGAGCAAACACAGATCCAGCGTCCCACCGCCAAAGTCCACGGCAAGAATGGTTTGCTGACTGACGGCCGGGTATTGATGCAGATAGCTCAATGCTGCAGCGACGGGCTCAGGATACAGACTCCGACGGCTAAAGCCGGCATATCCGTAAGCTTCTTTAAGCAGAGTTAGGGCCAGCTGATTCCGTCCTTGCTCGTTCCCTTCGAAATTGACTGGATGGCCGATACAGGCGTGGTCAGCTGCCTTCGGATCCGAATCGAATTTTCGAGTAAGCTTTTCGACACTCTGCTGAATACGCACTAACAGCGGGGTGACCAGTGCAACAAGGCGGAACGGTCGGTCAAACACCATCAGGCGCGGCGCATTCCGATTCCCCAAGAGTCGTTTTATACCGCGGAACAACCGACCCTGAAGCCCTCCGTCAACTAATGATTGACCGTAGATCAGTTCTGTTTGCGCCTCTTCCGGCAGCCCTTTGTCGCCGATTTGACCAGTGGTGGAGCGGCCTTCACCGAGTACCTCGGCACTGAGTTCAACCGTTCTTCCCATGTTACTTTCAACGTAGCGATCAATGGCTGCCTGCCCCGTGGTGATTCTCAGCTCTTTGTCGATGTACGTCGCGGAGGGCATCACGACAGCATTCTCTTCGAGCGGTATCAGGTGTATCCGTTTGCCGTCATAGACAGCGGCAGCACTGTTACTGGTGCCAAAGTCAACGCCAATGCCGAATCGCGGTGAAAATTCTGTTGAATCAGGGGGGTTCAATGTCTTGCTTGGAGTCTTGGTATCGCTGGGCCCTCGGGTGTCCGCAGACCGCAGCGCAGGGACAAAAGTTGATGTCGATATAACCCTACTGTGTTACCTCATTATAACTCAGAACAAGGCTACGGTGAAAAATAAGCGGAGTGTCAAACTGTTTACATTTGTTATTGAATGTGTTGATGTTTTTCGGCAGTTGACCTATCCTTCGGTCGCTTATTCAGGCAGATAATACCGTGTTTCTTTCATATCTTCATTCACTCCAGTTCCCACTGCTGCGCCGATTGGTGGTGCTGCTCGGTGGCATCGTTATTCTGGGTTTCAGTGCTTCTGGTCAGGCCGGCACGATTGTCAGGGTGAGTACCTCTGTTGGCGATTACTCGATAGAGCTTCTCGACGAGCACGCGCCGGCTACGGTACAGAATTTTCTGAATTACGTCAGACGCGGAGATTTTAATGGCACCTATCTGCATCGGGTGCCCGATGACTTTGTCGTGCAGGGCGGTGCCTACAGATTTCAGCCTTTCGTGGGCCCTGTCGATGTTGCGACAGGTCCTCCGGTGATTAACGAATTCGGTGCTTCCAATATCAGAGGCACGGTAGCTATGGCCAAAATAGATGGCGATCCCGACAGTGCGACCAACCAATGGTTTGTAAACCTCAGTGACAATACCTCGTTAGATTCGTCAAACGGTGGCTTCACCGTGTTTGGTAACGTTCTTGGAAACGGTATGGCGGTGCTCGATACGATTAACGGTCTACCGAAAATCAGCCTCGGCTTCAAAGCCCAGGATGCGCCTTTTTTAAATGGGGTCTACAATGACCCTCGCGATCTGGTTTACATGAACGTGTCAGTTGTCGAGCGCTACAGCGAGGCGGCCCACGTGTTTGAGTCAAAATCGGGGTTGTTGATTACATCAGTTAATGTCAATAATGACGAAGAAGTCGTAAGCTTGTATCTCCATGAGATTCCGGCCACCAGTGGGTTTCAATACCAAGTCGATCTGGGCTCTGTCATCCCCCGCACCAGTTTCACTGGCATAGCCACGTATTCTGCTTCAGACAATCGTCTGCAGATACCCTCGCTTGAAGTCAATCAAAATGGTCAGGTAACGGTTCTGAGCAATGTGCTGTTCGAGCTTACCGATCAGGACGCACTGATCTTCACGCTTGTCTCCTACGATCAATAAGTCTCCATTTACGCGCTCTTTGCTTTGATTTACTCTGTATGTAGGGATCCGCGTCGGGCTTTAAGGTAAATAGACGATAAGCGGGGAATTAAAAAATAAAAAGAGAAACGACGTCATGGCCGCTCCCCGAGGTGAATTCACGTCCAGGTTCGGATTTTTGATGGCTGCATCCGGCTCGGCGGTTGGCCTGGGAAACATCTGGGGCTTCCCGACGAACGCGGCCTCTAATGGTGGGGCTGCTTTTTTATTCACGTATCTGATTCTGGCCTTTGCTCTGGCCTATCCGGCTCTCATGGCCGAGCTCATTATCGGGCGCTATGCAAGAGCCAATGCGGTGGCGGCGCTGCGCACCATATCCTCAGGAAACAAGGCACGGCTTGCTGCCTTGCTGGTAGGATTCACCGGTATTATCACAGTAAGTTTTATCCTCAGCTTTTACGGCATCGTCAGCGGTTGGATGGTCGCGTTTTTCTTCGATCCTATTGCCCGCTTGTTGGGTGCGTCGCAACTGTCAGTTTGGCTGACCACTGATGCGGTCATGCGGAATAGCCTGTTCGTCGTGTTATTCATGCTGCTCACAATCTTTATCATCAGCGCGGGCGTGAAGGAGGGTATTGA
>MDTD01143144.1_pt1 | contig 10203 bp, 8 predicted proteins | sample 811221 | NCBI WGS metagenome assembly MDTD01 (sample SAMN05326646, study PRJNA326480) | marine metagenome | isolation source: seawater | place: Pacific Ocean: South West | collected 2011
CATAAGAAGTTTAAAGGCCTTAAAAGCATCAATAAGTTTATTTTTTGTTTTTTCTGTAACATGACCTTTGGAGAAGACATCTTTGCCCAAACGTATAGGGATTCTAGTTAAAGAAATTTTCTTAAAATAAAAGTCATCTTTACTTACTACATTAGATTCTTCAATAAGTAATCTTATCGCGTTTGAACCAATATCTATCGCTGCAAATATCATCTTATCCTAAATATATAATTTTTAAAGTGGATTATCAATTATAGTTCGCTATGTGTATATTTACTTTTTTAATTCTTTATGGAAAAAACATATCCATGGTCATCTTTTGTGTCTTCCAGTCCAGCTGAATGGAGAAATAAAATTCTTGAAGACTTAAAAGGTAAACCTATTGACAGTTTAAACTGGAACACAAGCTATGGTATAATTGATCCAACAGATATTTCTGATTATTACAATGAAAAACCATTCAAATCAACTGAAGAAATTTCTTGGGAATTTAATACTAATTTAGCCTTAAATTCAAATATTCTTGCTGTGCTTAGTAATGGTGCAAATTCCATTTATTTGAATAATATCCCATTTAAAGAAAATATTTTCTCGGGTGTAATGAATGAGATCATACACACCCATGTCAATATAAATGAGCTTAACATTGATCAGCAATATTCTTGGATTAATTGGGCTAAAATGAATGAATTCACTGGTTCTATTAGGTACACGACACATCCATCCCATCTAATTCAAGATGATTTTGCATTTAACTGTGAAAACACAAAGAAATTAAATGAGAAATTGGAAGATAATGACATGAACTGTTTATATATTGATGGTGAATATTTTTCAAATCGAATTTTTGATATAGATCATGAGCTTGCTTGGTTATGTTCTTATCTAAATGAACTGATTGAATATTATCTTACTAATGAAATATCTATTCCAAAAAAGATAATTATTTCTACTTCTTTAGGTACTGCCCTATTTGAAAATATTGCTAAAATAAAATCCCTAATTGTACTTGCTAATACCATAGTAAAGGTTCATGATTTAGATTGTACTATTGAAATAGAAACTTCTTTCAATCAAGTTGATATAAGCCCCATTGAAAAAGAGCATCATATTCTAAGATTAACTGTAGCTTGTATGTCTAGTACCATTTCCGGTTCAAATAGATTTAAGTTAGGATCGAAAGATGCCATTTTTGATGGTGATTATTGGAATAAAATCGCATGTAATATTCCCATCATTTTAAAAGAAGAATCTTATTTGTTTAGCGATGTAGACGCAACTAAGGGTTGTTATATCATAAATCAGTTAGAAAAAAAGTTAGGTGATTCTTCATGGAGAAGATTCAAAATAATTGAATCAAATGGAGGCTTTACTTCAATAACTAGTAAAAAGGAACTTCATAAGATTGTTGAAGAAAGTAGCAAGAAAAGACTACTTGCCTTGCAAAACAATAAAAAAATATTAATTGGTTTTAATGCTTTTTCATCTGTTGAAGATCAAATTGACTTTGATAAAAAAATGGAAGCTCCTTTATATCTTCAAGATTTAATTTCATGAGAAAATCCTTTGAACATATTCAATTAGATTACCAATCTAAAAAAAGTCGAAAATTATCTCATCAAGCATATCATTCTGGTACCCCCCCATTCTTAAGAGGACCGTATTCCACCATGTATCTTAGTAGACCCTGGACTATCAGACAATATGCTGGTTTTAGTACTGCAAAGGCTTCCAATGAATTCTACAGAAAAAACCTAGCTGCTGGACAGAAAGGACTTTCAGTTGCATTTGATTTACCAACTCATAGAGGATATGATTCTGATCATAAAAGAGTTACAGGCGATGTGGGGAAAGCTGGTGTAGCAATTGATACTGTGGAAGATATGAAGGTATTATTTGATCAGATCCCTTTAGATAAGATGTCTGTCTCTATGACCATGAATGGGGCTGTTATACCCGTAATGGCATTTTATATTGTCGCAGCTATGGAACAAGGAGTGGACTTAAAAAGTCTATCAGGAACCATACAGAATGATATACTTAAAGAGTTCATGGTAAGAAATACTTATATATATCCGCCATCCCATAGTATGAGATTAATTGGTGATATTTTTCAATACACTTCTAAGTATATGCCAAAATTCAATTCCATCAGCATATCTGGATATCATATGCATGAAGCAGGTGCTAGTGCCGAATTAGAATTAGCCTATACTTTAGCTGATGGTCTAGAATACATACGTACTGGAATCAATGCGGGCCTATCTATTGATGATTTTGCTCCTAGATTGTCTTTTTTTTGGGGAATTGGGATGAATCACTTTAGAGAAGTTGCCAAAATGAGAGCCGCTCGATTGTTATGGGCAAGGATAATTAAAGATTTCAATCCAAAAAATCCAAAGTCAATGGCACTCAGAACTCATTCTCAAACATCAGGATGGAGTTTAACAGAGCAAGATCCATATAACAATGTTACAAGAACATGTGTTGAGGCTATATCTGCTGTACTAGGAGGAACACAATCATTGCATACCAATTCACTGGATGAAGCTATCGCCTTACCGAGTGAGTATGCAGCTAAAATTGCTAGAAACACGCAATTATTTATACAAAAAGAAACTGATATCACGAAGATGATAGATCCTTGGGGGGGGTCTGAATACGTTGAAAAGCTAACAGAGGAAATAGCGCTAAATGCTTGGGATTTAATAAAAGAAGTGGAAGACTTAGGTGGAATGACTAAAGCAATAGAGTCTGGACTGCCAAAAATGAGAATTGAAGAAGCAGCTGCCATCAGACAAGCAAGAATAGATAGTAACAAAGAACTCATCATAGGGGTGAATTCATATCAATCCAAGACCGAACCTGACATTGAGACTCTTGAAGTAGATAATAAAAAGGTTATTGAGAGTCAAGTTAAAAGATTAAAAGAAATCAAGAATAACAGAGATCATATTAAAGTACAAAAAGCACTAGATGCTATAACTAGATGCGCTAAGGATCAAGATGGTAATTTATTGGAGCTAGCTGTTAATGCTGCCAAAGAAAGAGCCACACTAGGTGAAATATCTAATGCAATGGAACAAGTTTTTGGTAGATATCAAGCTACTATCAAAACCATTTCTGGTGTATATTCAAGTGAACTTATGAACGATGAAAATTATATTGAAGCACTAGACTTAGCAAAACAATTTGAATCTAAATCTGGCAGGAGGCCAAGAATTATGGTTGCTAAGATGGGGCAAGATGGACATGATAGAGGAGCTAAAATAGTTGCTACTTCATTTGCTGACATAGGTTTTGATGTGGATGTGGGCCCCTTATTTCAAACCCCATTTGAAGCAGCAAAACAAGCTATTGAAAATGATGTTCATATTATTGGCATTTCGTCTCTTGCAGCAGGACATAAAACACTAGTACCAGAAGTAATCAAGGAATTAAAAAAACAAAAAAGAGAAGACATCATGGTCATAGTTGGAGGTGTAATTCCTAAAAAAGATTATGATTATTTATTTGATGAAGGAGTAGCAGCCGTTTTTGGTCCAGGAACTAATATTCCTAAAGCCGCTCAAGAAATAATTACCATTATGCTAAATGGCATTGATTCCTAAAAATGAAGCCCATTAAAATCAGAAATTTAAATTACCCCGCTAAAATTCTTTTAGCATGGAAAGAAGCCATTGGGGGAAACAAAGAGATTAGATCATTCCTGCTTAAAAGTAAGTACAAAGAATTGGGAGTCTTTTGTTTTGCATTGATGAACGATAGTTCATCAAGAGAATGGCTTTTGAAAAATAACTATGCACATTTACTAGCATTGATACATGGTGTTGAAGGGAAAACAGATGCTTGGTATTGGCTTAAGAAAAATGAATTTACCACGTTATTTCATATGGCAAGAGGCGGTGATTCTTGGAAAGAGTCTTTAGATTGGTTAAAGGAAAGGGATAAAATTTTATACGGTATAACTTTACAAATGGAAAAAATAAAGGACGAGATTGATGAGAAGAATAATGATCCTCACAAGATCAATCCGTGATTATTTGATTATTTCAAGTACTTCCGCTGCTTCTATTATCTCATTTAGCGTACTATCATTTTCTATTTGATCATCAGATGTTGAATCCGTCTTTTCTTCTGACACTTGAGGTTCTTCGACATGTACTTCATGATGTGATTCATCATTAGAGTGCTCTGCATGAACATTATCTAATTCTACAGGTTCCACATGGCTACTATCACCCGAGAACATGATAAAGCCGAAATATCCTCCTACCGCAAATAATAATACAATAAGTGAAATTAAAATGAGTTTCTTCTTGCTTTTAGCAGGCTTTGAAACAGGGATATCTACTGAAGATTCTGAATTGAAATTATCCTGATGTGTAGCTGAAGAATGTACTGGTCTACTAGGTTCAATAGATTTGGTGATTTCTTTATAGACAAGCTTAGAAGGTCCCCCTTTTTGGTATATTTCTTCTAATCTTTTAAAAACCGCGTCTTCATCCTGTCTAAAATTTCTTGCTATTTGTTTAGCTAAATAAAGTCGATCGGGATCATTTTTTTTAAAAAAATCTTTTAATCTTTTTTGATAGGACATGATGTAATTGTTTGTTCAGATAAATATATAAATTTAGATGACTTAAATTTATCTAATATTCCAAAAGTTTACAGAGGATGAGAAAAATCGCACTTGTTATACAGGGAGGTACCCTCCGAACTATTTTTACTGCTGGCGTATTGGATGGATTTATGAGTTTACGTTTTTTTCCTTTCCAATATATGGTTGGAGTTTCAGGTGGAGCGATGTGTTTAGCTTATTATGTAAGTCGACAACGTAAATGTGCGTACGACATCTTCCAACATATTTATGATGATGAAAAATTCATCAATTGGAAAAATATGTTCTCTGAGCAAGGAATGATAAATTTAGATTACTTAGTTCAATATGCTAAAAGTAAACACCATATTAACTTGAGAAAGTTTAGACGATTTTCAGCAAATAGATTGGTTGAAATTGTGACTACATCATACTATACAGGTAAACCCATCTATATAGTTCCAAATACAAATAACTTATTTGATGTGATAAAGGCAAGTGCAACTCTACCATTTTTAACTAAAGGTGTTCAGTTAGTTGATGATCGTATAAAGCTATTAGATGGAGGTTGGAGTGACCCAATACCTGTAAAAAGAGCCATTGAACTAGGGTATAAAGAAATGGTAGTTATTAGAACCTACCCAAAAGAGCATAGAGAAAATTGGACTTACATGAATAAATTCGGAAGTTATTGGCATAAAAATAATCCTGAGTTAAGTCAAACATTTGATTCAGACCATATTAAATACAATGAAATTGCAAATTTTTTGGAAACTGATCCATATCCACTAAAAATTCATCAAATCATGCCAGAAAATTATCTAGAAACGACAAGTTACTCAACAAGTCAAAAAAAACTTCAAATAGATTATAGACATGGCTTTGAACTGGGTATTGAAATGGCCTTAAAACTGAAAAGAAATATATTTAGAAAGAAAGTTGAATGAGATAGCCAGCGTGTCTTCTTACATTAAACACTGTATCGTTGTCAAACAAAAGGTATTGTCCTTTTATACCAACTAGTTTTTCTTCAATTTGAGGTACTTTATCTAATGTTACTGATTTTACTTTTGTAGGGTATTTAATCACAGGGAAATTCACTTTATTAATCTCACTATCCTGAGTAATGTATTTCTTGAGATCATCATCTAAATAATTTGTTAGCTCAGTTTTTACATCTGAAAGTGATCTTTCTGATAAATTATTTTGGAGCATTTTTCGCCAATTTGTTTTATCGCTAATGTGTTTTTTAAGGGCTACTTCTATTAATCCAGCAGCTTGTCTATAAGGAGTTTTGGCTAAAATCAATGCCTCTACAGCTCCCTGATCAATCCACCTGTATGGAATTTGTGTTTCTCTAGTAACACCTACTTTAATACCCGCTGTTTTAGAAAGATAAACAATATGTGGTTGCATATGGTGTGCCATTTCCCAATCATAATCTCTTAAAGCTACACCTTCGTGAATTCTACTTAGTTCTGGTCTAATAATGCTTTCTACTGCAAGTGGAGATGATTTAAAGGCATCATATGACATTCCATCTCCATAAGTTTTATTTATTTTTTTTCCACTTATGACACAATTTATAATACCTGAATAAGAGATATTAAGGGTTGAGCCAATAAGCTGATTCAAGCTTATACTTTCCGAAAAAGAGGTTTTATCATATAAAGGAATTTCGTAGTGAACTTCATCGTGAAGCTCACTAGTCATTTTCCTTAGATTCCCATAATGTATCATGAAGTAGCTGTAGATTAATTAGCTGCTTCCAGTAGGGCTTTAATTCGCTTGTAATTTTCCATATCATCCATGTTCGCATAAATGATTTTAAGCACTGATAACGTATTTTTATCATTTGGAGTAAATGTAAGGACCTTTTCCAGGTATGGAATTCCTTTTTGCATGGTTTCTTGACCTCTCTTCATTTCCTGCTCATACTTTTCTCCATCATAATCATTTGCTATAGATTGAATTTCTTGCGATTCATTTACGTATAAAGCTCCTAAATTATAGTAAGCATCAACATATTTATTATCTAATTCAATAGCGCTTTTATATCCGGTTACTGCCTTCTCAATATATTCAAAAGCCTTCTCGTGATTTTTTGCTTCATGTTCTGTTTTAGCTAAATTATCATACGTTACTCCAATGTTAAAATGAAGTATTTTGTTTGAAGGGTCTGCTTCAATTGCGTTTTGTAAAGCTTGTTGGGCCTTATCGTTATCTCCTTTGTTATACCAAAAGTTGAATTCTTCTACATTTAAAACAAAATCATTTGGAAACTTGTTTTTTCCTTCTTCAATAACAGAAAGAATTTTTTGATCATCCTTATTTTCGTTTTTAGGGGAATTCAATACTCTAATCATAGACTGATACATTTCAGCACCTTTGCCGTAATTGTTATCCGCACACATTTTGTAGTAATCATAAGCTTCATCAAAACGATTTAAGTTTTCTGCTGCCAAAGCTGCATTAATCATGGCTAATGTATCAGGTTTACTTAAAACATCGTACATTTTGACAGATCCATCAAATGCTTCATAAGCAGCCTCATAATTTTTTTGATTAAACATTTCTGCGCCCGCATTAAACATAATAGCTCTTAAACTCTCGATTCTTCTATTAACATCACTTTTCCACTGGTTTTTTGTATCCAGTTCAATACATTTTTTCAATGATCCAAAAGAAGCTGATTCAAGCTGTTCTTCTTCCATCGCCTCTAATTCTTTCATTATACCTTCATCCATAGATGCCATCATGATGTAATCTAAATATATCATGCCTCTGTAATAATACATTTTAGTTTCATCTTTTAACTTTAGCACAGGAGATGCCGTTTGTTTCGCATAAGATTCATCAATGGCTTTTTTGGCTTTGATTAATACAGATTTGTTAGATTCCAACTGGTCAGGTTGCATCATCCAAGCTTTACTGAAATTATTTTTGTATTCTGTTGCCGCTTCAGTTAGTTGTAATTTCTGTGCTTTACCGCTAAGTAAGGCAACTGCTCCTATTATGGTTAATATACTTTTGTTCATGTTCTTTTTAGTTATTCGTTATCAATAATGTTGCCAGAATCTTCACTGTTTTCATTATCTATTAAATTTTCTTCATCTTCATCACGCTCTACTTTAGCCACTGCAGCAATTTGATCACTTCCTTTTAAATTAATCAATTTCACTCCTTGGGTTGCACGACCTTGTGATCTAATATCAGCTACATGCATTCTGATGGTAATTCCTGATTTATTAATAATCATTAAATCATCATCATCAGTTACATCTTTGATAGCAATTAGGTTACCTGTTTTATCTGTAATATTTAAAGTCTTAACACCTTTACCTCCTCTGTTTGTTACTCGGTATATAGGCTCATCTGTTTCCGGATCATTCAAATATGTTCTTTTACCATATCCATTTTCGGATACCACTAAAACTGTTTTGGAAAAATCTTCTACCGTCACCATACCCACAACTTCATCAGAATCTGTCATGGATATTCCTCTAACTCCTGATGCCGTTCTCCCCATTGGTCTAACATTAGATTCATTGAAACGAATAGCTCTACCTGATTTGATAGCCAGCAGTATTTCATTTTCACCATTGGTTAGTTTTGCTTCTAGTAATTCATCTCCTTCTCTTATGCCAATGGCATTGATACCATTTGTCCTAGGTCTAGAATAAGCATCTAAACTTGTTTTCTTAATGACTCCTTTTTTAGTACACATTACAATGAAGTTATTTGTAATGTATTCTTCATCTTTTAAGTCTTTAACTACTACATAGGCTTTTACTTTATCATCTTGCTCTATGTTAATTAGATTTTGAATAGCTCTTCCCTTAGCAGATTTATTTCCTTCAGGAACTTCAAAAATTCTCATCCAAAAACATCTTCCTTTTTCGGTAAAAATCAATAACCAATTATGATTAGTTGCTACGAATAACTTTTCTAAGAAATCTTTTTCTCTTGTTGAGGATCCTTTTGACCCGACTCCTCCTCTATTTTGAACTTTATATTCACTTAAGCTTGTTCTTTTGATATATCCTGCATGAGAAATGGTAACTGCAACTTCTTCATTTGGAATAAGATCTTCTATTCGCATTTCATTTGCAGAATATTCAATCGTTGAACGTCTTTCATCACCATACTTAGCCTTTATCTCTTCAAGTTCAGTTTTGATGATATCCATTCGCCTCTCCTCTCTGTTTAAAATATCTTTTAAATCTTCAATGGTTTTAAGCAAATTATCGTATTCTGCTCTTAATTTGTCCTGTTCAAGACCAGTTAATTGTCTTAATCGCATTTCCACGATAGCTTTTGATTGAATTTCGGAGAGTTTAAACTTCTTCATTAATTTCTCTCTAGCTTCGTCAGGACTTTTAGAAGATCTTATTAGTGCGATTACTTCGTCAATATTATCAGATGCGATAATTAAACCTTCTAGAATATGAGCTCTTTCTTCCGCTTTCTTTAATTCGTACTGTGCTCTTCGAACAACTACATCATGTCTATGATCAACAAAATGAACAATCAAATCTTTAAGATTTAAGACCTGTGGACGACCATTCACTAAAGCAATGTTATTTACTGAAAATGAGGTTTGTAGAGCTGTGTACTTATATAATTTGTTTAAAACTACATTAGGTATGGCATCTCTTTTTATTTCGTACACAATACGCATACCTTTTCTATCAGATTCGTCTCGAATTTCAGAAATACCCTCAATTCGGCCTTCATTAACTAATCCTGCCGTTTTTTGTATCATATCCGCTTTGTTAACCTGATATGGGATTTCGGTAACAATGATAGCTTCTCTATTTTCTCTGATCTCTTCGATAGTGGCTTTACCTCTCATTACGATTCGGCCTTTTCCATTATGAAAAGCATCTTTAACCCCTTCGTAACCATATATGGTTCCACCTGTAGGAAAATCTGGAGCTTTTACATGTTCCATGAGACCTTCAACATCAATGTCTTTGTTGTCGATATAGGCAATAGTACCATTAATAACTTCTGTCAAATTATGTGGAGCCATATTGGTAGCCATACCTACAGCAATACCTGCAGCTCCATTAACTAATAAATTTGGGATTCGAGTAGGAAGGACAGTTGGTTCTTCAAGTGAATCATCAAAATTCGGTGAAAAATCTACCGTATCTTTGTCTAAATCTGACAATAGTTCTTCAGCAGCTCTTTTAAGTCTAGCTTCTGTATACCTCATGGCAGCTGGACTGTCGCCATCAACGGAACCGAAGTTTCCTTGACCATCCACTAAGGGGTACCTTAATGACCAATCTTGTGCCATCCTAACCATGGTATCATAAACCGAAGAGTCTCCATGGGGATGATACTTACCCAGCACATCACCAACTATTCTTGCCGACTTCCTGTATGAACTATTCGATCTTACACCAAGCTCTTGCATTCCATATAAAACTCTTCTGTGTACTGGCTTTAGGCCATCTCTTACGTCAGGTAAAGCACGAGAAACAATAACAGACATCGAATAGTCGATGTAAGCCGTTTTCATTTCATCTTCAATACTTACTGGGATAATTCTTTCCCCACTCTCTTCTCTCATATAATAATTTATTAAATCTTAA
>MDTD01039975.1_pt1 | contig 10202 bp, 11 predicted proteins | sample 811221 | NCBI WGS metagenome assembly MDTD01 (sample SAMN05326646, study PRJNA326480) | marine metagenome | isolation source: seawater | place: Pacific Ocean: South West | collected 2011
CTAGAACCACGAAAATGTCTTGGGTATATCTGTAAATAATTAGCCCTTTTGAACCTCCGTTTACGTAAATGTGATTTGACACAAAATTCAAATCGTTATATGCAGGTAAATTTAGGTTTATATCAAAATTTACTGGAATATATGGAATGTTCTGAACGTTGTTGTCACATTTGGCCTGATTTAAAAGCGCAATAAGAACCAACCCCAAAATAAAATTCCAGTATATTTTTTTGAACCTCATCACTCAGTAAATCTGCTTGTTTTATCTCTTAGATTGAATGGATCTTTTGCAACGCCAGCTTTGAAAGCTTTGAGATACATTGGTTCATAAGAGGCTATATCTACAAAATCTCTTTTTTCAAAAGCACGTCTTACAAGATCTATTGCGTATTCTGATTTGGGATATGTTTTGATGAAGTCTCGACCATCAAATGCTAATATTTCTTCACATATTTCTACTCCATCTCCAATGAAGCAAATGGTTTTGTGTTCGTCAAATACAGATTTAGTTGTTGTATCTACAACAAGGGCTTTAACTTCTGATGAATGATCCTTTGTGAAGGTTTTTGTGTATACTTCCATTCTGCGCGCATCGAGCATACTGACGTATGTATCTTTACCAGGCATGAGGGAGACAGCTTCGTGTTTTAATACACTGAGTGTGTCCACTGAGATAAGTGGAATAGAAAGAGCGTGGCAGATGCCTTTGGCAGTAGCTACTCCTATGCGAAGGCCTGTGTAAGATCCTGGTCCACCACTGACACTAACGGCGTCTAAGTCAGACTTTGAAAGTCCACACTCTATAAATACTTCATCGATAAAAGGCATGATGTTTTCAGCGTGCGAATATCCTTCCTCGCAATTACTTCTGCTCGACACTACAGTACTATCGCAAAAAATTGCAACTCCACAATTAAGAGTTGTTGTCTCTAGATGAAGAATATTTGCCATTAGTTGATTGTTGGGAAAATTTTCGCAGAATTCATTTAGTCTTTTTTCTCCTCTAAACGACTTATTGAAACAACATCGCCATCAGATAATTTTCTAGCTACCATATCATATGGACCTAAAACAACCGTTGTCGATTTGGTAAGCCCTGATGAAATTTCTATTTTTTGGTTGTCTTGAACCCCAATTTCTATAGGAGTCCAAATCACACTACCAGCATCGTATACGAAAACTCCTATAGTGTCGTTTCGGGCAGTTACACATTGTATTGGCAAGCTGAGTGCATTATTTGCTGATTTGGTTTTGATGTCAACTGTCGCACTCATTCCTGGTCTAAATGGCGCATTTGACTCAAGTAAACTAGAGTAGCTGCTAGAATCAATTCTAATTTTAACTGAGAAATTAGTTACTTGTTCTAGGTTAAATCCATTTGAGCTTGCGTTGAGAGCAGTATTGCCAATTTCGGTAACTGTTCCTATAAACATGTGACCAAGGTATGCATCTACTTCTATTTCTGCTTTGTTGCCCATTTCGACACTAATTATGTTGCTTTCGTTTACTTCTACATCAACCTCCATGATGTCTAGGTTTGAAATTTTCATAATGATTTCTCCAGCAGTGAAACCATTACCTTGAACGCTTTCTCCAATTTCTTTCACGAGGGCTGTTACGATGCCGTCTTGGGGTGCGATTAGCAGAGTTCGTCTGAGGTTGTCTTCAGCTTCTTGGAGTGATGCTTCGGCACTGAGGATAGCGAAATTTGCTGATTTTACGCCCTCTGAAGCGCTTGTGAGATTGGCCACAGCTGTTAAGTAGGAGGCCTCGCTTTGATCGTAGTCGGCTTGGGATATTACTCCTTGCGTGAATAGACTTTGAGTTCTTTTCCAGGCTTGTTCAGCTACGAAGAGATTTGCCTCAGAAGTAGCTTTGGATGCTTTTGAAGATGCATAATTTGATCGAGCGGTATTAACTGCAGCTTGGGCTCTGTTTTTTGCAGCAATGTACAAGTCTGGATTTATTTCTGCGAGTAGATCTCCTGCTTCAACATAATCACCCTCCTTGACTGGAAGTTGTATAAGTTGGCCGCTGACTTCAGCTGAAATATTAACTTCAAGTTCTGGCTGAATTTTACCAGAAGCGCTTACTTTTTCAGTTATATCACTAATAGTCACTTCTGTAATTTTTACTTCTGGAATTTCTACTCCAAAACTAAAAATGGATGATATAGCAAAAAGGACCAACAGGGAACCAAATAAAATTAAAAGTATTTTTTTTGCTCTTGACATTTAATCTTAAAGGGTGATAGCTTTTCCTTGATAAAAGTCTAGAATTTTTGATTTAAAGATTAAATCATATCTAGTTCTCATAGCATTAATCCTTGCGTTGTCCAGCCTGTTTCTTGCGTCTGCGTATTCAAGAGCAGAAACAGCACCTGCCTCAAATCTCAACTCTGTATTTGCAAAAGCAAGTTCAGCTGATGTAAGAGCTGCTTCTTGAGCTACTAATGTTTTTTGAGCTGCCTTTGCATCAGCCCATGCATTCTCAATACTGGTTCTCAAAGATTGACTCGTTGATTCATTTGCATACTCAGTTTGAAGAACATTTACTTTAGCTTGTTCTATGCTGTTGTGAACATTAAATCCATTAAAAATTGGTACACTCATGCTGAAGAAAATGCTTTGGTTTATGTTAGAATTAAGTTGATCCATGAATGGGATGTCAACTTGTTGAACATTAGAATTATCGATGTCACTATAGGTTATGACATTGCCTTCCTGTGAAACTATAGTGTACTCATTTACAATTGGTTCTCCTACCCAATTCTTTCTATTTCCAGAATATCCTGTTCCAATATTGTATGACCCAGAAATTCTTGGATAGCGACCAGCTTTAGCAGCGCTAAGAGCAAGTTTGGCATCGTCAACCGAATATTGAGCTGCTTTAATTTGAGGAAAGTTTACCATCGCATAACTTACTGCAGCTTCTGCAGTTTGAGGTATAAGAGAAACTTCTAGATCACCTATTTGAGGTGCTATAATTTCAAAGTCATTTGCTTTATCTCCCTCCAGTTGTAACATTTGGACGAGGTTGAGTTTTGCTAGAAAGCGCGCGTTTTCACTACTTATAAGCGATGCTGCGTCTGATGCTTCTTGGGCTTTTACATCGAGCAAGTCAGCAGCAGGAGAGGCGCCTGCCTCAACTAATTTGCTCACTCTTTCAACTTGACGACGAGTTGTTTGTAAGTTAAGTTTTGCAAGCTTGACAAATTCTTCTTGAAAGAGGATGTTGAGATACGCAGCTGAAATACTCAATGTCAAATCATTCTTGGATTGGTCTAGGTTGAGTTCTGCAATACTGATCCCCAGAACAGCTCTGCGCATATTCAAGTGATTTCTAAATCCATTAAATAGAGTTATTCCTGTACTTAATCCAAAATTATTTGACTGAGTCATATCGGTTGCCCAGTCATTTGTAAAAGGATCTAGGGTTTGTCCAATATTGTATCCATGAGAACCAGATGCGTTTATTGATGGTAGGTATGAACCAATCGCTCCAAGCTGATTGATTTGGGCTGTATTTGTGCCTAACTCGCTTTGTTTAATTTGAAGATTGTGTTCAAATGCATGATCTATACATGACTGAAGTGACCAAGTTTTTTGAGCTAAAATATTCAAAGAAAATGCAAAACAAAATACTAGAACTAATTGGATTATATGCAATGTTTTCATTTGAAAAAAGTCTGAATCTCAACAAATTTAACCCAAAGGAGGGCTCATTTGCTTTAGGATTATTCCCCTTGTTTGTTAAATCTTCGCCAAATTATAAGCGCACCTATACTTAACAGGATATATGGTATGGTCATAAGAAATAAAATTCCTGCGTTTAATCCTCTGCCTAGACCGTCTAATTTGGCGCTTTGTTCACCAACGGCCTTGCACATTACACATTGAGCTGTTGCAATTTCAGAAGTCGAAAAAATTAGCAGAATGATTATAAGAATTATGACGTCTTTGCGGGTAATGAGCATTGTTTTAAACGTAGCAAGGGCTGATCATAAGATATACGATTACTCCTGTCGCCGTAACATATAACCAAAGTGGCCAAGTGATCTTAGCTAGCTTTCTATGTTGCTCAATTTGCATCATATACCCCCTAGCATAGGTAAATAATACAAGAGGAACGATGATAGCGCTAAGTAGGATATGTGTAATTAGCACAAAGAAGTAGATGTACTTCATTGTTCCCCCTTCACAGTAATGAGTGGGTTCTGTTGTGAAGTGAAATGTGATATAGCTTAATAGAAAGAGCACACTCAAAATCACAGCAACCGAAGTAAGTTTCTTGTGAAGAGCTACATTTTTATTCTTGATTGCAAACCAAGCTGCTACCAAGGTCACAAATGCCGTACCGTTGATAATAGCATTGAGTTTAGGTAAAGCGTACATGGCTTCTTTGGCCTCAGGACTAAGTTCTAATCCTGGAATTAATGCTAGGATAGTTACAACGAGAGGTATCAAAATTGTAACGCCCCAAACAATCTTCTTAAGGTTTGAATCAGAAATATTCATGCTAATTGAGTTTATTCATTTAGCAATTTATGGATATCTAGTATCATCTCGTCAACTTCTTCAGTAGAAGTTCCGTCGTAAAATCCTCTAATCCTATCCTCTCTATCTATGAGAGCAAAGACGTCAGAGTGGAAGAAACCGCCTGCAGCTGTGTCGCTTGGCATTGCAGTTAGGTAATATCCATGCTTCGCTTGCTCGTATAATTCGTCTTTATCCCCAGTCAAAAATTTCCATTGAGATGTATCTGCACCAACCATCTCAGCATATTCAGTCATTCTCTGCGGAGTATCTCTTAGTGGATCAACACTATGGCTAAGTATCATTAAGTCATCTTTAGTTATCCCTCTGTCGTTAAGGATTTCTTGAGTTCTAGAAAGCTGACTACTCAAAAGAGGACAAATTGTAGGGCAATGTGTAAAGAAGTAGTCTACAATTTTAATCTTCCCTTCGACATCTCTATGAGTGACTTCTACGGAGTCGATGCCCCAAAACGCAAAAGCAGGCACTGTATGGCCAGACGACCCCAAAACAGGAAGCTCAGGCCTAACTTCATTTTCTTCTGCAATGCTCTCGAAAATTTTCTCCAATCGATACTCTTCAAGATCCATTTCCTTCCTTAAAAGAGCAATGTCCTCTGTCGCATCCCTCAATGCGTTTTCTGAAGCAGCGTGATATACACCTCTTAAATATCCTTCAGTATCCACAAGCCAAAGAGTTGCAATATTGTTTGGCTCTTTTTCATCCCTTTGAATCATAAACTCCTCTTCTACAATTCTGTCAATCTCTTTTTTATCTCCTGTTAAAAATTGCCATTTGTCTTCTACACCATTGTAGCGGGTATTCATATGAACGTATTCTGACAACTCCTCTAAAGAGTCGTTTTTTGGGTCAAGTGAAAAGCAAACTATATTTATCCCTTCGACGTCTCTGTATCTGAAGTTAGGCCAAAGCAGCTGCTTTGTAGTCATGCCCGCATGTTCTGCGTTAACTGAAAAAAACGCAGCAATCCAAACCTTATCCTTAAGGTCTTTTGAGCCGTAAAGATCACCCTTGTGATTTATCAATTCGAACTCCCCTATTCTATGTGCTTCAATTGTGAGTGAGTCGATTTGACCAGTTTTTGTAAAGTATGGAAGGGTGTTAAACTTATGTGTGCCAAGTACACCAAGCAATACAATTCCAGTAATAGGAAATGCAACAAGTAAAAGAATTAAAGCTGTTCGCTTTAACATAATCTTTCTGGTTTAATGGAGGACTGTGAAGTTTTCTAGGTGACCTAATGCCTCAGTCAATGCAATGAAGATGAGATATAAAATAAACACTAGATAAGGAATGAGTATTGTGTTCCTAAGATTTTTCTTTTCGTCCCCAAGGTGCATAAATATCATAACAATGTATCCTGCCTTTACAATGGTTAAAAAGATAAAAGACCACTTGATAGTTTCCCAAGTGAATGTTTCAGCTCTTTTGAAGATGATGCCCATAGCAACCTCAATAGCAGTTATAAGTGTTAATAGAACTGTTACAAATACAATCTTCTTACGGATTTTTATGCCCTCCTCTTCACTGTGGTGAGCGTTTAATGCATAGCTATCATTTACAATTAGATCGTCTCTTTCCATGATAATGTTTTTTGAGGGCTAAATCATATTAGGTAGAAGAAGGTAAATACAAATACCCATACAAGGTCGACAAAATGCCAGTAAAGACCAGTCTTTTCAACCATTTCATAGTGTTTTCGGCGTTCGAAAACTCCATTTAGTGCCATAAAGAATATGATGATATTTATTACTACTCCCGAGAAAACGTGAAATCCATGAAAACCAGTAATAAAGAAAAAGAAATTTGCATAAGATTGCTGAATAGCATATTCATTATCGTGCATGTTTGCTCCAAAAACCATTGTGCCATCGTTTCTGTTATTCCAAAGCTTTATTGCATCATCTCCACTAACGTGAGTCTCTCCAGAAATGTACTTGTTGAGTGTTAGGCTATGTAGTTCTGCTTCATGAGTATGCTCACCGTAATGAACAAGCTTAACGTGACCATGATCTTCAATTTCTTCAACGTATGCTGGATCCTCTTGCATGGCCATTGCTAAATCGCCAAAATGATGATTCATGTATATTGGAGTGTCCTCAGCAAGAGTATGCTTATCCCCATGGTCGTCAGTAATTTCAACTTCAGTAGATAAATTGAAATGTCCACCAGATCCGTGAATGAAGTGAGACCACTCCCAAGCTTGAGACCCAAGGAAGAAAGCACCACCAATAATTGTTGCTCCCAACCAACGCAGAACACCCCTCTTATCGTTTCTGTGCCCAGCTTCTACAGCAAGTACCATTGTAACAGAAGAAACAATCAAGATAAATGTCATAAGGGCGACGTAAATAAGCGGGTATTCTCCTTCAAGTCCAGGCAGAGATCGAAATACCTGCTCGCCAATTGGCCATTCTGATTCGCTCGCCTTTCTTGAGAATGCATATGCAACCAATAATCCACTAAAAGTCAATGCATCTGAAACAAGAAAGAACCACATCATCATTTTACCATACGTTACTCCAAAAGGAGAACGACCTCCTCCCCAAAGTTCTGCCTTAGTCAAATTGTCGTCCGAATGTCCACCCATTATCAATTTTGTTGCTAATTACGGGTGCAAATTTAAGACACGTGTGATGAAACTTAGTCTTTGTTTTTCTTGGAATGATTCTAAACTGAAAATAGAATGAAGAAAAGCGCTAGCCAAAGCCCGCCAAGAAAGTGCCAATAGATTCCTAATGTATGAATTTGAACGTTGTCTTTAGAGTTTATTTCCCCCTTCTGTATCCTTAAAATATTTACGACTAAGTAGATTAATCCAAGAGCCAAATGGAACATGTGGATTACAACTAATACCCATAAATAGCCTCCAGATGTGTTTGTTAGTTTCTTCACTTTAGGAGTGATAGGATTCACTTTTAGAGGATCGTTTGGAGCATATAATTCTCTTGAATCAATATCAAAGATCAATGATTCTTTATCTATTTTGATTTCGTAGTCTTCTCCGTAAATCGCGCTACCATTAAGTAGGGTCTCTATACTGTTCCACGAAGTTGCAACTCCGAATTCTGTAGGCCTATTATTCCAACCGCTTCCCCAAGACTCAAGCACCTTCCATCCACTATATTGAGAATAAGCAAAACCTAATCCTAGGGCCAAAGTCACCATCAAATACATTTTAGTTCTTGTCACATCCCCATTTTTAATTGACCTATTTGCTAAATACAGAAAGATTGAAGCTGCAATAATTATCGCATTGCTTACTAGGAACATTGTTGGTGGAGTTATATGAACCCAATACTGTCCAACACTACTAACAATGTATGCGCTGATAAAACCTCCGAACAACATTGTGATTGAAAACACGATGAAGTACATGAGCATCTTTTTGGTTGAATTGTTAACCTCTTTTTTCATTTAAATTTTGTCTAGTATGTATATAATTTGAACCATTGGCAGGTATACAAAACTTGCATACATCAAGCTTTTGGCTGCTTCATTTGTTTTGTGAATGTTTAATTGTAAGGCGAACCAAGTGAATCCTAATCCACATAAAATCGCCACTACTAATGCGTGTGTTCCTACCATTGGGGCGTTATTTGGCATAGCCCAAGGTAGCATGCTTACAGGTATGCAAAATAAAGTATATAATAAAATGGTTTGGGCTGTTCTGTCAGATTTCTCTTCTCCATAAGGAAGCATTTTGTAACCTACCTTCTTGTAGTCTTCGTTTGCCAACCATGCTATAGCCCAAAAATGAGGAAACTGCCAAATAAACTGAACAGCAAATAATACACCAGGTTCTATCCCAAAATCTCCTGTCGCAGCGACATAACCAATCATTGGTGGGAGAGCTCCTGGAATGGCTCCTATAAATACACACAGTGACGATTTTGACTTCATTGGTGTGTATACGAATGCATATAATACCATTGCTATAAATCCTAGAAAAGCTGCGATTTTGTTTAATTGATATAGGCAGCCAAGTCCGATAATTCCAGCTAAAATGATCCAAAAAATGGCTTGCTTAACAGTCATCCTACCAGATGGCAAGGGCCTGTTTTTTGTCCTCTCCATAAGGCCATCACTCTTTCTTTCAAAGATTTGGTTTAGCCCATTTGAAGCTCCAGTGAGTAAATAGCCACCAACAGTAAGCAGAAGCATGGTTTTGATATCGATAGATTCAACACCCATAAACCAGCCAAGAACTGACGACATCACGACAAAAAAGCCAAGCCTAAGCTTGTATAATGTGCCAATATCCTTAATTAAATTGTTGTCCATTGGTAGTGCAAAACTACATCACCCAGCTTGCTCTTCAGCGTATTTTTCACAAACAGATTCAATGCCTTTTCTAAGGTCGATTGAAGCCTTCCAACCCATTGAGTTTATCAATCCAACATTTAGAAGTTTTCTTGGAGTTCCGTCTGGTTTACTCTTATCCCATTTGATTTCCCCTTTGTAGCCAATTACGTCTGCAACCATAGTTGCAAGATCCTTGATTCTCAAATCTGACCCTGTTCCAATATTCACCCATCCTTCTTCGTCGTAATTGTCCATAAGAAAAATACAAGCTTCAGCTAAATCATCAACGTGAAGGAATTCACGCATGGGCTCACCAGATCCCCAACAAATAACCTCAGACTGGTCTCTTTGTTTGGCCTCGTAAAAACGCCTGATAAAGGAAGGGAGTACATGGGAGTTTTCTGGGTGATAATTGTCGCCAGGGCCATAAAGATTGGTTGGCATTACACTGATAAAATTGCATCCGTGTTGTACACGATATGCTTCGCACATTTTGATTCCAGCAATTTTTGCTAGAGCATAAGGTTCGTTTGTAGGCTCTAATTCGCTTGTGAGTAATGAACTTTCAGAGATAGGTTGTTGAGCGTATTTGGGATATATGCAAGAACTTCCTAGGAAGAGTAATTTCTCCACTCCGTGTTTATGAGCAGCTCTAATTGTGTTTGAGGCAATTGCTAAATTGTCAAATAAGAAATCCGCTGGATATCTCATGTTAGCTAATATTCCTCCAACTTTTGCAGCGGCTAAATAGACGATTTGGGGTTCCTCATTTTCAAAAAATTCATTTACAGCTTGCGAACTTCTCAAGTCGAGTTCAGATGAAGTTTTAAGTACGAATTGTTGGTGACCTAGTTCCTTTAGCTTTCTTACAATAGCAGAACCAACCATGCCTGTATGGCCAGCGACAAATATTTTTTTACCTCTTTGGTTTGGTCCTAGATTATCCACGCTCAAATTTACTTATTTACTTCAAATGCAACTCTAAGTCCATCTCCAAGCCAAGTAAATGCGAGTACAAGACTTGCTATTAATGCTCCAGGTATGATTGCTAACCATGCAAAATCACTTGTTAAGAGATGATAGTGTTCTTTGATAATATTCCCCCATGATGGAACTGGAATTTGGGCTCCGACGCCTAAAAAACTTAGGCCGGATTCTATCAATATAGCTGCTGCAAAATTTGCTGCTGCAACCACTATGATGGGTCCTAAAGCATTTGGCAACATGTGTCGAAACATAATTTTGAAATCATTTACTCCAAGAGCCTTAGCAGCTTGAATATATTCCAATTCTCTCATTGAGATAAATTGGCCTCTTACAATTCTTGCTACTTCAACCCAC
>MDTD01062245.1_pt1 | contig 10202 bp, 8 predicted proteins | sample 811221 | NCBI WGS metagenome assembly MDTD01 (sample SAMN05326646, study PRJNA326480) | marine metagenome | isolation source: seawater | place: Pacific Ocean: South West | collected 2011
TAAATAGGATTAATGACTTTGATAATGTTACTCCAATTTTAGCATTGGATATAAATTCTGTATCTTTGAATTTTACATTTGGAACACTTTTTGGGGGTAACCAAACCAAAGGTGATAATGCGTACCATATGATGATGAATGGAAATTATATATTGGCAGCTGAAGCATTTAAAGGTTATTTAAATATTTATAATCATAAATTTAGAGATGACGAAGCAAAGAAAATGTTAAATTTTTGTTACACACAAATACCTTATCAATATTTTGACATAGGAGTAAATTATTATTTAAATGATCAACTAAATGAAGCCTTAATAAATTTTGAAAAAGCAGAGTTGATCGCATCTCCTGAACTTATTCTTGAAATAGAATCTTATAAACGTGATATAGCAATTAAAATTATTAATGAAATTGACCAAAATTTAAATAAAGTTTCATTTAATGAATCTATAAAAAAATTAAATATTACAAGAAAGATTTCTCCGTATTTATGGTCTGAAACAGATAAAGTTGAAGCAAAAATTCTATTAAAAAAAGGAGATATACTTAAAACAAAGAAAAATTATTTGTATGCAATTGACTATTACAAACAAGCAATTGAATTAAATCCTGAATTAATTACAAAAATAAATGACAAATTTAATGAACTAATTATCTTGATAATGAACGATATAAATAAAACTAAAAATTATAATGAATTACACTTAGTTAAAGATTATTTAAATTATATAATTGATTTAAAACCAATGTACTCAAAAAATTATCAATTAATCATTGATGAAATAAACGACAAAGTTAGTTTATATAAATTGGCAAAAAATAGTATTGAATTATCCTCATACATTCAGAATAAAAAAAATAATGATACCTTAAAAAATGCCGTACAAATTACTTTAGGTATGAGTATTCATGAAATTGAATCAATTTTAGGGCATCCAAAAAATATAAAAAATCAAGAAAATTATGAATTATGGATTTATAATATTAATGGTAAATCTACTCAATATTTTTTTGAAGATTTTATATTAGTAAAGATTAATTAAAATCATCTTCAAATTGAATTGTAAAAATTTTTGTACTATCATTAGATTCAATATTTCCAATACCAAATATTTCGTATTTATTTAAATGAGTTTTAATTGAAATATCATACAATCTATTAGATTCAATGAAATCTAATGCAATTTGGTCAATTTTTTGGCCTTGATTATTAACTTTTGTAATAAAAGAACAGTATTGATTTTTTTTATTTTTAATATAAAATCCACACATAATAAAATTACCTTCTAAAGTTTCTTCAATATCATAGACAACTTCACTGTATTTATTGCCAAAAATTTGACGCCATTCTTCAATTCCATTTTTCTTAATTTTTAAAATTAAGATATCTTTTTTATTTAAACGGTTATAGTTTGTATTTCCAATGATTATGTACCCATCATCATTTGTTTTTTTTATATCATAAATGTTATAAGAATTAAGATTATCGTTTAAATTATAATTCCAAATTATATTTCCAACCGAATCAATTTTTGATACAAAAATTGATTTTTCATTCTGCCCAGCAATAATTATTTCATTTTGATTTTCATAAAGCATTTGATTAGCAAAAGTGCATTTCAGGTTTGGTAGATATGAAAACCATTTTTCATCTCCATTTGAATCAACTTTAATTAATAAAACATTATTTTTTGATGCTTTGGTGTATCCTAAAATCAAATACTCATTACTATTTTTTTCTTGAACTGAGTAACCTTTACAATCAAAATTATCAGCGCCGTAATTTTTTTTCCAAATTAAATTAAAATTTTTATCTGTTTTAACTAATAAAATTTTATTCCATTCATCATTACTATATCTACTATGACCAATAAATAAATAATTGTCATTTTTTAATTTAATGCCTGATAAAATAAGATTATTTTCATCAATGATATTTTTATTTTCTAAAATTTTTAAATTTTTATCAATAGTTAAAACAATGCTTCTTTTATTTAAAAATTTATCATTTGATAGATTTGTTATAACATGAAAAAGAGAATCATTAAAATGAATATAAGAATTGTTATTCTTGTCAAATGAATAACTTTTCGTTTTTATACGACCATTGCTAAGATCATATGAAAAGATATTACTAACGCAAATTATAATTATTAATAATGTATTTAAAGTTTTATGTTTCATAATAAAAATTTAATAAACTATAATTATGAAAATGTATATTTTATTCATACTACTTTTTTTATCGGTTGTGATATGTTTTTTATTTTTTTCAGCTTTTACATCTCCAACAAATAAAATTTCTAAAGGTCAAAAAGCACCTTTATTTAGTTTGTATGATCAAAATGGCGATTTATTTTCCATCGAGGATAATATTGGCAAAAAAATGGTAATATATTTTTTCCCAAAAGCATTCACACCGGGATGAACAAAACAAGCTTGCGAGTTTCGTGATAATTATAAAATATACAAAGATAATAAAATTGAAATAATTGGTATAAGTTATGATACCAGGCAAACACAAAAAGAGTTTTCGGAAAAATATGATCTAAAATTTAAAGTTTTATCAGATGTAGATAAAAAAGTTTCAGAAAAATATGGAATTGATACTTTTTTATTCCCAAAAAGAGTAACTTTTTTAATTGATGAAAATGGAATAATTTTTGATATTATAAATTCAATCAGCTTAAGTGATTATGCTGATCAAGTAATTGAAGTTTTTAAAAAATATGAAGAAAATAAAAATGAGTTTAAAATTGAAAAATAGAACACATAATTGTGGCCAGCTAAATGAAAACGATGTTAACAATGTTGTTATATTAAATGGTTGGATAGCAAAAGTTAGAGATTTAGGTAGCGTAATTTTTGCAGATTTGAGAGATAGATATGGAAAAACTCAATTAGTTTTTAATGAAGAAATTAATAAAGAAGCATACGATATTGCAAAAGGATTAAGCCTTGAAGATGTTATTGGTATAGAAGGTAAAGTTGTAATGAGACCTGATAATGCTAGAAATGATAAAATAGTAACTGGAAGTATTGATATTGAAGTTAACTTTTTGAAAATTTATAATAAGTCTTTGACTCCACCATTTGATATAAATGATAGGCAATCAGCTTCAGAAGATCATAGATTAAAGTATAGGTATCTTGAATTAAGGACAAAACAACTTCAAGAAAATTTAATTATTCGCCACAAAACTGCTATTTTAACAAGAAATTTTTTATCAAATCAAAATTTTATTGAGATTGAAACGCCAATACTTATGAAATCTACACCAGAAGGAGCAAGAGATTTTCTAGTCCCAAGTAGATTGCATAAAGGTAGATTTTATGCCTTACCTCAGTCACCTCAAACATACAAACAGTTATTGATGGTTTCAGGATTTGATAAGTATTTTCAAATTGTAAAATGTTTTAGAGATGAAGATTTCAGATCAGACAGACAGCCGGAATTTACCCAAATTGATATTGAGATGTCATTCATCAATCAAAATGATATTATTTCTCTTGGTACAAATTTAGTTAGACACATCTGGAAAGAAATACTTAATATTGATTTAGAAAAAGATTTTCCATTAATTTCATATGATGCAGCTATGAATGACTATGGAAGTGATAAACCAGATATTCGTTTTGATATGAAGTTGATTGATTTTAATTCATATATTCTAAGTTCTCAATTTGAAACTTTTATTAATATCATAAAAAAAGATGGAATTGTAAAAGCAATAGTTTGCCCAAACGCTGAAAAATTTTCAAGGAAAGTAATAGATGAACTTACAAATTGGATTAAAACTTATCATGGCGCAAAGGGATTAGCTTGGTTTAAAGTAAAAAATAATAAATTTGAAGGTGGTATTGGTAGATTTTTTGATCAAAGTTTACAATCTAAAATTTTATCTGATATTAATATTCTAGATAATTCAATTATTTTTATGGTAGGAGATTCAAAAAAAGTAGCTTTAAATGCAATGGGTGCATTAAGATTAAAATTAGCTCAAAGAGAGAACTTAATAGAAAATGATAAATGGGCTCCATTATGGGTTGTAGATTTTCCTTTGTTTGAAAAAGATGAAAAAAGCAATCAATATGTTCCTCTTCATCATCCATTTACTTCACCAAATTCAAATGATGAAAAATTACTTGACGAAACGCCTGAAAAAATTCGTTCAGTTGCTTATGATATTGTAATGAACGGATATGAATTAGGCGGTGGCTCAATTAGAATTCATGAAAGAAAAATTCAGGAGAAAATTTTTAAAATTCTAGGCATATCAGATGAGGAAGCAGAAGAAAAATTTGGATTTTTAATGAAAGCTTTTCAATATGGAGCCCCTCCTCATGGAGGAATGGCGTTTGGGTTCGATAGAATTGTTATGCTTTTAGCTCACTCAAATCAAATTAGAGATGTAATAGCATTTCCTAAAACAACATCGGCTACCTCATTAATGGATAACTCCCCATCAAACGTTGACAAAGTACAATTAGATGAATTAGGTTTAAAATTAAAATCTGACTAGTTCAAATTTGAAAAATGTATAATTTTATGTAAATTTCTATGCTTTATAGAAAACAAAAATTACCCTTTTAGATCATTTTCTATAAAGGGTTTTTTTAACTAAGGATAATCTGGCTATGAAAAAAAATTTTGATATCAGTCTCGTCGACCCCTTATCTTTCATAGGTACCAATGATCGAAATATTAAAATTCTTGAAAATAATTTTTCTACTAATATAGTTGTTAGAGGAAGTCAAATAAAACTTGATGGCAAGAAAAATGAAGTAATCACTTTGAATGATATATTAAACAAAATGTTAGCACTCGTAGAAAAAAAAGGCTATATAAATGATACAGATGTTTATGATTTTATTAATATGAAAGACCTTAACGAAAGTGAGTCATTCTTAAATGAAGAAGATAAAGTTATTTTACATACTTTTAAAGGTACAGTTTACGCAAAAACATTGGGACAAAAAAAATATTTAAAAGCAGTAAATAATCATGATATCACATTTGCAGTTGGACCTGCAGGAACAGGTAAAACTTATCAGGCAGTTGCTAGTGCTGTTTCAGCATTAAAAAATAAAATAGTCAATAAGATTGTGATAACTAGACCTGCAGTTGAAGCGGGTGAGAGCCTAGGTTTTTTACCTGGTGATTTGAAAGAAAAAATTGACCCATATTTAACGCCACTTTATGATGCATTGAATGATATGATAGATAAAGATAAGCTGAAATTCTATATTGATAGTAGAGTTATTGAAATTGCTCCACTAGCATATATGAGAGGACGGACACTACACAATGCATTTATAATACTTGACGAAGCTCAAAATGCTACTACTATGCAAATGAAAATGTTTTTAACTAGACTTGGGGTAACATCTAAAGCGATTATAACAGGAGATTTAACACAAATTGATCTTCCAAATAAGAAAATGTCAGGATTGATTGAAGCAATAAATATTTTGAAAAATATTGATGGTATTTCTTGTATAAATTTTGAACCTAGTGACGTTGTTAGGCATTCATTAGTCAAAGATATAATTAAAGCTTATTCAAAAAATGAGGAAAAAAATGAGTAAAACATTCATTTGTAGCTATAAAAGAACGCCTATTGGGGCGTTTCAAGGAACGTTAAGTAATATTGAAGCACCAAAGCTTGGCTCCATTGTTATAAAATCAGTATTAAAAAGTTCAGGTATTAATTCCTCTGTAATTGATGAAGTCATTATGGGAAATGTTTTATCAGCAAATCTAGGTCAAGCTCCAGCAAGACAAGCTGCTTTAGGAGCTGATTTAAGAGATGAAACAGAATGTTTAACTATCAATAAAGTGTGCGGTTCGGGTTTAAAAAGTGTTATGTTAGCTGATCAATCAATAAGATTAGGAGATAAGAAAATTTCTATTGCTGGAGGTATGGAAAACATGAGTTTAGCTCCATATTACCTTACTAATTCAAGAAAAGGGATGGGTTTTGGTAACAAGCAAGTTATTGATTCTGTACTTAAGGATGGATTATGGGATCCTTATAGTGATTTTGCAATGGGCAATTGTGGTGAAGTTTTATGTGAAGAAGAAAAATATTCGAGAAATGAGCAAGATAAATACGCAATAGAATCATACAAAAGATCTAATAAAGCAATTATCAAAGGTGAATTTAAAAATGAAATTGAACCAGTAATAATAAGAAGTAAAAAAGGTGAAATTATTTTTGATACTGATGAAGAGCCTCTAAAATTTAATGAAAATAAAATATCTAAATTGAAACCAGCTTTCAAAAAGGATGGAACGATAACCGCTGCAAATGCAAGTAGTCTAAGTGATGGTGCTGCAGCTGTTTTGCTAGCTTCAGAATCTGAATTAATAAAGCAAAATATTAAACCATTAGCAAAAATAGTTTCTCATTGTTCTTATGCAATGAAGCCTATGTATTTTACAAGAGCTCCTATTTTTGCAATAGAAAAAGTATTAGCAATGTCAAACTTAAAACTAACTGACATTGATCTTTTTGAAATTAACGAAGCTTTTTCATGCGTTCCAATGGTAGCAGCTGATAAATTAAAGATACCTTATGAAAAATTAAATATAAATGGAGGAGCTGTTTCTATGGGGCATCCAATTGGTGCATCAGGTACACGAATTTTAGTAACGCTTTTAAACGCTCTTAAAAATAGAAAGCTAAGATACGGATTAGCTGCAATTTGTATTGGAGGTGGCGAAGCTTCAGCTATGATTATAGAAAATTACGATTTATAAAATGAACGAAAATTTTAAAATAGCAATCATAGGTTCAGGTACAATGGGTAATGGAATCACTCACGTATCTGCTCAATCTGGATTTAGAACATTAATGATTGATATAGATCAAATTCAATTAGATAAAGCTTTATTGACAATTGAGAAGAATTTGAATAGACAAACCAATAAAAATATAATTTCTGATGATGACAAAGATAGAATATTAAAAAATATTTCAGTTAATACAAATATTGATTCATGCAGGAATGTAGATTTGGTTATTGAAGCTGTACCTGAAAAATATGATTTAAAATGTTCTATTTTTAAAAAAATTGATAGAATTTGTAAAGAATCGACAATTATAGCTAGTAATACGTCATCGATATCAATTTCAGAGCTTGGAAATCAAACTAAAAGACCTCAAAATGTAATAGGAATGCATTTTATGAACCCTGTTCCTATTATGAAATTAGTTGAGGTAATCAAAACAGTTCATACATCACAAAAAACATTAGATTCTGTTTTAAGTTTAGCAAAGAAAATGAATAAGGTTCCAATCGAGTGCAACGACTATCCTGGCTTTGTTTCAAATAGAATTTTAATGCCTATGATTAATGAAGCTATTTTTTGTTTAGAGCAAAATGTGGCCTCAAAAGAGTCAATTGATGGCATAATGAAACTTGGAATGGCACACCCAATGGGACCATTACAATTAGCTGATTATATTGGATTAGATATTTGCCTAGACATAATGGAAGTTTTACATAATGGATTTAAAGATTCAAAATACAGACCTTGCCCCTTATTAAAAAAAATGGTTAGTTCTGGACTTTTGGGAAAAAAAACAGGAATGGGATTTTATAAATATGATTAATTTTAAATTAAGTGAAGAGCAACGATTACTAAAACAAACCGCTCATGATTTTGCTAAAAATGAATTATTAGAAGGTGCAATTAATAGGGATCAAAATAAAATTTGGCCTAAAAAGCAGGTGCAAAAAATGTCAGAATTAGGTTTTTTAGGAATGATGGCAAATCCAAAATGGAATGGTGGTGGAATGGATACAATTTCTTATGCAATTGCTATGGAAGAAATATCTGCAGTAGACGCTTCAGCAGGAGTAATTATGTCTGTAAATAATTCTTTAGTTTGCTATCTAATAGAATATTTTGGTACTGAAGAACAAAAAAATAAATACTTATCAAAATTAACTACAGGCGAAAAATTAGGTGCATTTTCACTATCTGAACCTCAATCAGGATCAGATGCATCAAATATGATAACTACAGCTGTTGAAAAAAGTAATCACTATGTGATAAATGGAACAAAAAATTGGGTAACAAATGGTATAAACTCAGATATTGTTCTAGTTTTTGCTGTAACAACCAAAGGTATTGGCCATAAGGGAGTATCATGTTTTATAGTAGAAAAAGGTACAGAGGGGTTTGAATGTGGTAAACCAGAAGATAAACTTGGGATAAGATCATCTGATACATGTGAATTATATTTTGATAATGTCAAGATTCCAAAAAACAATTTAATTGGAGAGGAGGGTCAAGGTTTTAAAATTGCTCTTGCAACACTTGATGGAGGACGTATTGGGATTGCTTCACAAGCGTTAGGAATTGCACAAGCTTCGCTCAATGCTACAATTAGTTATTCAAAAGAAAGAGAACAATTTGGTAAACCAATATCATCAAATCAATCTATACAATTTAAAATTGCTGATATGGCAATGGAAATTGAAGCGGCACGTTTACTAACATGGAAAGCTGCTTGGGCAAAAGATAACAGTCAACCTTTCGGTTCTCTAGCATCAATGGCCAAAGTATACTCATCAGAGGTTGCAATGCGTGCATCTACTCAATGCGTTCAAGTTCATGGTGGTTATGGTTTTATTCAAGAAACAGGAGTAGAAAGACTGATGAGAGATGCAAAAATAACACAAATATATGAAGGTACATCAGAAATTCAGCGTGTTGTAATAGCTCGTACATTACTTAAATAAAGGAGAATTAGATGGAAATATTTAAAGAGTTAAGTACTAGAGGCCATGAACAAATTGCTTTTTTTAATGATCCTTATTCAGGTTTGAAAGGGATTGTTGCAATACACAATACTACATTAGGTCCAGCATTAGGTGGATGTAGAATGTGGAATTATAAAAATGAAGAAGAAGCAATCATAGATGTTTTGAGATTATCAAAAGGAATGACATATAAGGCATCAATTGCAGGTCTTAATCTTGGTGGTGGAAAAGCAGTAATTATAGGTAATCCAAAAAAAGACAAAACAGAAAAATTATTTAGATCTTTTGGAAGATTTGTTGAAGGATTAGGTGGCAGGTATATCACTGCTGAAGATGTTGGAACGAACATTCATGATATGGAAAATGTTAAAATTGAAACTAGTTATGTTACTGGAATTGCAAAATCTTTAGGAGGAAGTGGTGACCCATCACCCGTAACAGCATTTGGTGTTTATATGGGAATTAAAGCAAGTGTTAAAGAAAAATTTAATAAAAATTCTCTTGATGGTTTAAAAATTTCAGTGCAAGGTCTTGGTCATGTTGGAACACATTTAGTTGATTTATTAAGTAAAGATGGTGCTGAAATTTTTGTAACTGATATTGATAAAAAAAGAGTTGATCATATTATGGATAAATATAGTTGCCATTATGTTGAACCTAATGATATTATAGGTGAGGACGTAGACATATATGCACCGTGTGCTCTTGGAGCTACAATAAACGAGAATTCTATTCCAAAATTAAAATGTAAAATAATTGCTGGCGGTGCTAATAATGTACTGCAAAAAACAAAAAGAGATAGTGATTTATTAATAGATAAAGATATTCTTTATGCGCCCGATTATGTTATAAATGCTGGAGGATTAATAAACGTAGCAAATGAGTTAGAAGGATATGATAAAGAAAAAGCTTTTAATCAAGCAGAGAAAATTTATGATACTTTAATGGGAGTTTTCAAAAGAGCCAAAGAAGATTCTATTTCTACAACTGATGCAGCAGCACTTCAGGCTGAGGATAGAATAAAAAAAATATCAACATTAAAATCTTTTTATTTACCATATAAAAAGACCTTTAAAATTAGAAATGATTAATTTATAATATGGACAGAAATCAAAAAAGACTTTCAAGGTGTATTTCATTGCAAGTTTATTATGCATGGATAATTTCAGAGTCACATCCAAAAGATTTATTAAAATACTTTAAAAATTTGCCAAAATCTGATTTGTATGAAGTGTTAAATAATGATAAAATTACTGATGAATACAATTTAGAACTAACAGATAGTATACTTGATTATTCATATAAATTAATAGAAAGTACAATTCATAAAAGTGATGATATAGATAGTTTTATATCTTCAAAATTAAAAAATTGGGACTTAAAAAGAATTGCACTAATTGATAAGCTTATATTAAGGTTATCAATAA
>MDTD01073897.1_pt1 | contig 10202 bp, 4 predicted proteins | sample 811221 | NCBI WGS metagenome assembly MDTD01 (sample SAMN05326646, study PRJNA326480) | marine metagenome | isolation source: seawater | place: Pacific Ocean: South West | collected 2011
CAACATTTGGACAAAGTCGTGGACATTGATCAAAGCCCGATAGGCCGCACACCACGATCTAACCCGGCTACTTATACTGGCATCTTCACGCCGGTGCGAGAGCTGTTTGCTGGCACACAAGAAGCGCGTAGCCGTGGCTACAAGCCTGGTAGATTTTCTTTCAATGTCAAAGGCGGTCGCTGCGAGGCTTGCCAAGGCGACGGTGTGGTCAAGGTTGAGATGCACTTTCTTCCTGACGTGTATGTCGCCTGCGATGTCTGTCAGAGCAAGCGTTACAACAGAGAAACTCTTGAAGTTACATATAAAGGTAAGAACATTAATGAAGTTCTCGAAATGACAATTGAAGACGCCCGCGATTTCTTCGATGCAGTACCAACCATTGCCCGCAAACTGCAAACTCTCATTGACGTTGGATTATCGTACATCTGCCTTGGGCAAGCTGCCACGACGTTGTCGGGCGGCGAAGCACAGCGCGTTAAGCTGTCCAGAGAGCTCAGCAAACGCGATACCGGCAAAACCCTCTACATCCTTGATGAACCGACAACCGGTTTGCATTTCCATGACATCAAGCAGTTGCTTGCGGTGTTGCATCATCTTCGTGATCAGGGCAACACCATAGTCGTGATCGAGCACAACCTCGATGTGATAAAAACTGCAGACTGGCTGGTAGATCTGGGACCGGAAGGGGGAAGCGGAGGCGGCCAAATCATCGCGGAAGGCACACCAGAGCAAGTGGCCGCCGAACCGAGCTCACATACCGGCAAGTTTCTTAAAAAAATGCTATGAACGATCCGATTCGAGCTAAGCCTTTAGCTCCGCAAAACACGTAACTGAATGAGCAAAAGCTCTGAACAAATTGAGCAATCGAGCTGTTTGTGAATAAGTTTTTGTCACTGTCAGCCAATACGCATTGCTTCTCACAATTTCTAGCCTCAGAGTGCTTTAAAAACCGGATACTCAACCGACTCTGACACACTGAGTGCTCCCTCAAGAAAAACATCAAACAGATTCCAGTAGGCCAACCCGTCATCAGACTCAGGCTCCAGCAAATAAAAAATCAGATTTGCGAGTGGATCATCCATCGAGACTAAGTAGTCACCGCGCGAAAATGTCTTTGTGACTTCGATAAACTCACCGCTCAAGAGGCTATTAATGTGGCCGTTCTGCGCAGAGTTCCGCTTGCTGATTCCGTGCACCACAAACTGCTCCCCGGTGAGCTTGACATCAGCCGCAAGAGTCTTCACCACGATGCCATGCGCCTGAAGTTTTGCTGCTAGACCGGCGAAGGCAGAACTGAAGATGTAGGCGCTCGGCACCCTAGCAGTCTGTCTGGCTTCAAATTGGTTGTAGTTTAGAACTCCCCTTATTGTGACCAATTCTGCGCTGCGCACGAAATCAGTCGACCCGTCTGACTTTTGAAAGGGAATGTATCGATAGGTCAGCAGGTCCAGCGGCTCTTGCCGGGGGACCATCAAAAACTTAACGCCGTTTTGCTGACCAACAGCGGTCGTTGCAACCCTTTGCTCCGCCTCGCGGTTGATTCCTTGAATCTCTGCGCCACGCTGATGGGTATATTCGAGAATCTCTTCAATAAAAACGTTCGCCGCGTGCACTCGTTTATAAAAGCGATCATGGGAGAACGTTTCACTGAGAATCGCCATGCGATTACGCAGTCCCATGTAATTCGTGATGTATCGTGGCGCGTGATGGTAAGTGCGTAATTCAGTGGGTGGCCAATCGCGGTGGTCGTAGCTACCATACCAGTCAAAGTCGAGGTTGAATTTCTCCTTCACGCTTTGCTTCACCGCAGGCAGCATGACCTCGCTGGTGTAGCTAGATGTGCTGGCGTCTCCCGCCGTCGCATAGGACGGCGCATAGGTCAGCGAGTTCCCGTGCCAAGTTCCATTGGTTGTGTGCAGATCAACCAGCAGGTCCGGGTCCCAGCGCTGAATCACGTTACTGAAGAGTGCCTCAGTCTCATCTGCCTCGACAATCATCCCGTCTCTGTTGAGATCGTACCCATGCGCCGTTCGAACACCGGTCAGGAGCGGACTCAGTTCCTGATTAGGCCGGGAATTCTCCCTCATCGCGTCATTACCGTCGGCGTTATAAATTGGCACAAAGATCAGTATCTGATTTTCTAATAAGTGCTGTTTATCTCCGAACAGAATATCGCGCATAGCAATCAGCGAAGCTTCCTTTCCCTCAACTTCGCCACCATGAATGTTTGCCTGAATATAAATCACTGGCTTACCACTGGCGACAGCCTGCGCCGGGGAAGACACCACCGGATCCGCAAGAACAACAATTGGCACATCACGCCCTTCCCGGGTAATGAGCAAGGTTTCTCGGTGCATCAGGTCAGTCTGTGCGTCCAGCGCATCCAGCACCTCAATGACTTCCCTGTAGGTGGAGGTGCGCTCATAGTCACTGCGCTCAGCCGAAGTCAGCATACTCTCTTCGAGAGGCTGGGTTTGCGCCTCCGCTGACTCTAAAACCAGAGCGGCGCAGACAGCGAGCGCGGCAAATACTGGATTGTATTGTTCACTAGCAAGCAGGTTCACAGGCTGTGTCTCCTTAAAAATCCCCGAACAAAAGTCTATGGATCTCCTCCTCAGGTCAATCTTATCTTTTTAGAGGCCAAGGATACCTCGAATCTTTCTGGAATAGCGCGATCTCATTTCGGAGAAAACCGAGGGAGAGTGACGCGCCCGATTGGTCAATTCACATTTGTGATTGTGACAGCGTGTAATGTTTTCGAATTTAACTCTGAAAGACCCAAATTCCTGCTGTTCTGAGCTTTTCTTTTTCACGGCTTTGTTGCTTTTATCGAGGAAAGAGCTTAGCCTAAACGTGTACAAATTCAAGAAACACGCGCGCCACAGCACCTCTCGGCGTGTACGGTTGCTCACCCACAAACGGAGCAATGGCAGTGAACTCAGAACTAACGCGAAAACACTTCATCGGGGGGCATTTACAGAAATGAAGGCCCCCATTCCATCGTGCTTGGCTGACTTCTACTCTGACTCTAAGCAACGTAACTCCATTGACCTTTTACACTAATGCGACCGGAGTGCTAACTCCGGTTTCCGCTGAACAGCAAAGTCAATTAATACGCTGGCGGCTGTCAACGTTCTGGGTTTGCCTTGTTGGTTACGTGGGTTACTACCTTTGCCGTGGAAATCTGTCGGCAGCATTTCCTCTTCTGGAGCAAGAATTCGGGTATTCCAACACTCAGTTAGGACTGATCGCATCCCTATCTGAAATAGCCTATGCGATCGGCAAGTTCGTTAACGGTCCATTAGCTGACAAGGTGGGTGGGCGACGCATTTTTCTGGTTGGAATGGCAGGAGCAGTTTTTTGGAATCTCATTTTCGCTCTTTCTTCAAGCCTCACCGCATTTGTTGTTGTTTGGTGCATGTGCCGCTATTTCCTATCGATGGGTTGGGGCGGGCTAACTAAGACCATTGGAAATTGGTATCCACCAGAGCGAAACGGCACCGTCATGGGGCTTATAAGTATAAATTTTCAGTTTGGAGGCGTAGCAGCCACATTATTTGCCGCTTTTCTCGTATACAGAAATGTAGCATGGCAGGGCTTGTTTATTTATCCAGCCTTGGTTTTGACAGCGATATTCCTGTGTTCAGTTTTTTTCTCAAAAAGTAGCCCTAAGGATGTTTTGCCGGATATCACACCTTCAAAAAGCGAGGATAGTAAGGCGCAAATCGCAGATTACGGAAAAGAAAGCGATCCTGGTATCAGGGTCATTCTAAAATCCTTGCTCAGCTTACCAATTTATCGACAACTCTTAGTCTTTAGCTTCCTCACAACTATGCTACGTTCGGTCTTTTTCTTCTGGACCCCGATGTTCCTCGTCGACATCGGCCTTAACGTTTTAGACTCAATACTGCAATCAGCTATTTTTTCGTTTCTCGGAGTACTTGGAACAGTTTTGATTGGCTGGTATACAGACCACTATGCAAAAAATGGAGATAGGGCGAAAACTATGTGGCTCATGCTGGTCTGCCTTGTAGCCAGCTTGGCAAGTATCGCCTTCTTAAGCAGCTCAGAAAACCCCAACTACAACTTAATAATATTTTTCCTTGGATCCAGTGGGTTCTTCTTGCTCGGCCCATACTCAATGAGCAGCGGCTGCTTAACACTTGATATAGCCGGAGCAAAGGGAGCAGGCTCCTGCACAGGAATCATAGATGGGTTAGGCTACATCGGCGGCGCCTTGGCTGCATTCAGTGCCGGCTATCTTTCTGACCTTCTTGGGTGGTCACAGGTATTTGTAGTTCTCGCGGCTTTCGCCGCGATGTCGACTTGCAGTGCGTACTTGATGAGTAAAGAGTTTCAGCGAATCAATCTGTCCAAAACACGACCTGCTGGCTAAAACGAATGAACAACCATTGCATCAATGTCTGTCGCGAAGATGGCGTGGTCATTGTTTCGAGTCATCAATCGCGAGTAAGGGCAACCTACCACATTTTTTTTAAGGCACAGTCTCTTGCGAAGGTAGGCGCAATTGATAGAAGGATGTTTAAATTTTGCAGAAATCATCGTTAAACAGTTTCGAAAGTCAAAATCATGAGGGGCGGAAGAAAATAGCGTTAAAATTCTCGTTGCTTCTCTGCAGTCACTTTTGCAGGCGTTTCAAGATTGATCTTTAAAATTGCTTAAATCAATGTGCTCCATCCTGCATTGCAGCTTGAAGATAAGCAAGAAGCCATGTTTTTTCGGCAGAGCTGTACACGTTCGGACATACTACAAAGCTCGAGATTTCCAGACTTGAATGCGCTTATCCCCATTTGTAGCTGCTTTTAGGCCACATAAGAAACGTCGGATACAGCCATAACTCTTAAAGCAGCGGAAGTCTAATTCAAGCACAATGCCTGTCACAGACACGGATCTGACAGCCACTTGCATGTAATTAGTATTTAGCTGATACATTCTGGTCTGAATGGAAGCTTAAATGACTTTGTTCGGTCACCTTCAGGATCGCTCCGCGGGAGACACGTCAGTCATCATGTCTTGGCAAGCTTGAAGATTTGTGAACTGTGGAGCTGCTGTTTAGCTTCGAAACAGAAATTGCGAAAACAGCAGAATTTGCTCGAAATAATAATAAGATATAACATACATGGCTTTATTGGTGTGGCCTTGAAAAACTAGGAAAGAGACCATACTTTGATACTCAATCTACAGACTTTCAATGAAAGGAAAGCTAACGTGTCCAGACTTATCTTATCTGCTCTATCTTTCACTCTTTCGCTCAGCTCGGCTGGGGTCTATGCCGGCGAGAGGGTTGGCGACTTCGCCTTGATCGACAACCTCGGTGCGCAGCATCATATGTCTTGGTATGACGATCAACAGGCTGTAGTCATTGCACCGCAAGCGATCGGTGAAACAGACACCGAAACTCTGAAAGGCCTGACCAGACTGCAACAAAAGTATCAAGGCCAAGGGGTAGTATTTTTTATGATAAACCCCGGGCTTCAGACAGATCGCGAAGCAGTGACGGCCGATGTCGCTGCGACAGGGATCGATATGCCAGTTTTGATGGACGACACTCATTTAGTTACGGAAATGTTGGGCATAGAGCGTCTGGATGAGACGGTAGTTTATGATCCAAATTCGTTTGAAGTCAGTTATCGCGGACCTGTCTCGGCACTCGCCGAAGAAGCGATCGACAACCTGTTGGCAGGCGAGAACGCAAACCTGGTTTCGGCAGAGGGCTCTGCACCGCTCATAAAAAACAACCTAGCCGAGCACGCCAACTTATCGTATGTCAAGGACATCGCGCCGATCATCGCAAGCAACTGCGCTACATGCCATCGCGATGGCGGGGTAGCCCCATTCGCGATGGACAGCAGTTTGGCGGTTCAAGGCTGGTCGCCAATGATCCGTGAAGTGATCATGACCAAACGCATGCCACCCGGCCAAATTGATAATAAAGTTGGTCATCGGTTCAAGAACGAGATGAACCTTAGCGACGCAGAAATGCAAATGCTCGTGCGATGGGTGGGTGCCGGCTCACCAGTTGATCTTCAGGATGATGTCGACCCACTAACCGAGTTGGTTTGGCCAGATACTAAATGGACTCTAGCGAAAGATTTAGGCGAACCGGATTTAATCGTTAAAATTCCCCCCCAAGCAATCCCGGCGACTGGAGTGATCGACTACAGAGACATTGTTCTGGATCTTGGTCTCGAGAATGATCAGTGGGTCAGAGCAAGTGAAGTCGCGCCAGACAAAACCGAGGTACTTCACCACATCATTACGACAGTCGTGCCTCCTGGAGGCAGACCAGATCCAATGCAAGCGTTTACGGCCGCGCTTGAAGAACTGCCTGAAGAGCGCGCTGCCGCAATCCGTGGCGAAATTTTTAGAGCGGTAGCTTCAGGTAAACAGCCACCAATTGGAAAGATTTTCCGTGAAAATCCTGACATCGGCATAGGCCAGATTCTCGGTGGGGATGACGACTTGCCGCAGTTCGGGGGGTACGCGCCTGGGAACGCCGTATCGCTTGCACCAGAAGGTGTCGGGGGACTTCTCAGGGCTGGGACTACTCTTAGCCTCCAAATGCACTACACGACATCGGGACGAGAAGTTACAGATGAAACCGAAATCGGAATTTATTTCTACCCCGAGGGCGAAGTACCGACAGAAAAAATGAGCGGTGGCGTTGGCAATGAATTTGACATTGCGATACCAGCGTTTTCCAAAGACCATGAGATGGAGGTAGTTACGTTCATCAAAAACGAGTCTGACTTATACAGTCTAATGCCTCATATGCACTTTCGAGGCAAAAGAATGCGATTCGTTGCCGAGTACCCTGACGGTAGCGAGGAACTTCTTCTCTCGGTCCCTGACTATGACTTTAATTGGCAATTGGTACACGAGCTCGATGAGCCGTTAAGGGTTCCAGCAGGAACCAAAATACGTGCAATAGGAGCATTCGACAATTCAGCTCAAAACAGGGCTAATCCAGATCCGAGTATAGATCTGTCTTGGGGCGAACAAAGTTTTGAAGAAATGTTCATGGGTTTTTATGCCTGGAAGGAAGCTAACCAGGGTGGCGATGACTAGCGGTTTGCCTCTAGCTTTAGCGCAAAGAGCAAGCCGATAAATCGTGCGTTCGTGAGGTCGGTTATCGAGTCAAGAATATCCGGCTTGAATGGTCTACCTTTTTAGAAGGTAGAATCGGGTCTAAGACCACGTCCGTCGAGAAAGGTTTAAGCCAAGGAAACAATAAAGGCGAGTCATCACTCGCCTTTATTATCTGAGTGATTGCGATTTCTGGTGAACAGGGGACCCCACACCGCCTTCGCAAAATTTACACACAAGCCTTTTAGCGAACCCTAGCGCAGTCTCTGCTTACTCCTGTTCCAATCGCTCAGTATCGGGTCGGCCACCCAGGAATTTAAAGCCGCATAGTTCAATGGGCGTTCCCACGATGATGTCTCCATTGTTGAAACAACAAGGGCTCCAATATGGACGGGTTCGATGAGGTCATGATCCTACGCCCCCGAGTTTCAATACCCACTTGCCTCGGCCTTGGTGTTAATATGCTGCAGATGGGAAGAACTTTGCTCGAACTAACTGTGCACGTCAAAAGGCGCTAACGGCTTTTCGAAGGAACCGAGAAACGAATCATCTAAAATCCGGTAAAACTTTTGCGTTTCTTTCGAATCAAGGCAGCAGTTCGCGTTGCGATGCAAGCTTTTATCATATGTCAAAAAGCTGGACGACTGTCTAACGTGAAGGCGGCGGCGTCCAGTCGCAAGTCTCACAATTAGGGTCTCGATCGTTTTCCTCCATAACCTTAAAAATAAAATCACGCCATGTTTCATTGGGCTGCCACACTGTATTCATGTCAGCTTTAGCCTCCGCAATTGGAACGCTTTCGAAAAGAACACGATACAAAAAGCTGAAAGCCGTCGCCCGCGCATTAACTTGGCAGTGCAATAACGTCTTTTTATCGGTATTGCGCTGCATCGAATCTGCGAACGCGTAAAAATCATCAGGCAACGGATTTGAAAAATCCACCGGAACCTGCATGTACTCCATCCCCAATCCTTTGACAATCTGGTCTTCATCTGGCAACGCATTCTGATTGTTGGTGAATGCTATGTAGACAACACGCTCAAATCCGGCATCTGCAACTGCTTGTAACTGTGCTTCGGTGGGTTGTCCAGAGCTGGCGAAAAGTTCGTTATACCGACGGTAATTCGTGATCTCCTGCAGGGAGGAAGAAGCCTCTTCAACGGCCAGTCCAAATTGTCCAGTGAACATGATCAGCAGGGCGCTCAGTATGCGTGTTTTCATGACTTCTCCTCGTTACAGCCAGTTTCTTGTGGCCTAACTATAGCAAACACGCGGTCAACATACCGCATTTGACTTTCTAAGCCCATGTATCTTAGGAACATGGAATCCAAAAAGACCGCCAGGGCCATCCCGCAGGGTGATATGCCACTTCAGAACACCGAACGTGGACCTAAACACTGACAGATGACTCTGTATGGCGGTTGTAGCCATTCCCATATATAGCCGGAATGCTGCTTCCAGTATTACTTCGGACTCAGCTAGACCAACGTGAAGGTCTATCAATTCGCGGGATTCAACTGCAATGTTTCAAACAGTACGGTTTCTATTTTGGCTCTTGAGTAAAATGCTGGGAATACCTGGTCATTAGCCCACAGGTCAAAAAGATTGGCGTAGAATGGACTGTCGGGATTCCCTGACTGCCCGGGTGCATTCATCCCAAGGGTATTGTCCCAATCCCGTGTATCTACAAATATTCTAAAGGAAGCCCCTGAAGTCTGATTATCGCCACTGCCGGTGTTGCCCAAAGTGAAACTGTTGCCCCCCCGTGGAGCCGGCCCAATATCGAGCTGGGCACGCAAATCTTCACTGACTGCCGAGCTAAGCGGGTGACGAATCAGCGCATGTTTGTAGTCAGCTTGGCCGTAGACCCAGTTCTCCATGTTTGGACCCAGCTTTTCTCGCAAAATTTCGACACCTTCAGTCAGGGTGCGCACCAAAAATGAATCCCGCCCCGATAGCGGGTCGCGGCCAAAATCTCCATCCGGTGCCAGTAGCATGTCAATGGCTTTTTTCATGCCGATACTGAGAAAATCTTGTGCTTCCGAGGGGACTTTCAAATCATTGATGTTGTCTAACAATTGGCGTTCGAAAGCCACGTAAATACCCGCAGTCACAGAATCACGATCAAGCACAAAATCCCAGTCGAGCAACATGCGGCGGGCCTGTTCCACCTGCGGATCGTCGGCCTGCAAGTCCTTTAGAAAGGGCACAACACTGCGCGCAGGGATAGATAGATAGTCATGCTGGAGGGCTATCATATCGGACATATTAAGTTTGCGCCCGGACGCCAACACCTCGCTACCACGCGCCCAGCGATAGGGGTCGGTCCAGGTGTAACCGATAGCATCAAGAAACTCGAAATCCGGCGGCGTGTAATTACTGTTGGAAGTTTCGATGAAGCCCAACTCGGGATTTAAATCATTTGGTTTTGCTTTTATAGGCAAATAGCCGTCCCACTCATAGCGGCCATCGCCGGGCACTGGCACCATACCGCTAAAATTCCGTCGAATAGGCGCGATGCCCACTGCCTGCCACCCGATGTTTCGCTCACGATCTGCCCAGATCATATTCTCACCAGGAATATTGCTGTAGTTAGCAGCGTCACGAAATTCTTCCCAAGTCCGAGCCTGGTCCATCCTCAACGAAGCCAAATAGGGGGCTCCACCAAATTCCATCCATGCCGGTCGAACCGCATAAGCGAGATTTTTTTCTGTGTCCTCGAATACCACTGGGCCGTGTCTCGTGTATTTCAACTGCACGAGTTCAGGTTCTTGGCCCCGAACAGGGATACCCTCTTCGATAATCGACATTGGTTCCCACCGACCGTTATAGCGATATTCATCGGGGTTATCGGGATTAATCTCGTATACGTACAAGTCCTCGCCATCTGTGTTAAACACCGTGAGACCCCAGGCACCAAATTCGTTATGGCCGATAGAAATTCCCGGTATCGTCGGTTCACCCCCGCCAATCACGTTCCAGCCCGGTCCGACCAGGTGCGTCCAATACCGCAGGGATGGCGACGATTGCGCCCTATGTGGATCGTTTATCATCATCGGCCAGCCATCCTGGGTCAGGTCGCCGCTAACAACCCA
>MDTD01082763.1_pt1 | contig 10201 bp, 8 predicted proteins | sample 811221 | NCBI WGS metagenome assembly MDTD01 (sample SAMN05326646, study PRJNA326480) | marine metagenome | isolation source: seawater | place: Pacific Ocean: South West | collected 2011
AACTTTACCATCTTTTGAAAAAATTTTATTAATTCTTATCATAGAATATTGTTGTCTATGACCGTTTTTTCTTCTTGAATTTTGTCTTCTTCGCTTTTTAAAAATTAAAACGGTTCTATTTTTACTATTTTTTATTAAGTTTGCCTCTACTTTTGCTCCTTGAACAGTGGGTGCTCCTATCTCAATTATTTTGTCATCACCATAGGCTAATATTTCTTTAAATTCTACTTTTGTATCAGATTTTGAATTTGGTAATTTTTCAACCTTTAGAATTTCACCTGATCTAACTTTGTATTGTTTGCCACCTGTTTGTATTATTGCGTAAGACATATAATTTTAGTAAATTTAAATACCGCAATATAGTCTGAGAGATACCATAGTCAAGGTTTATAAGCTAAAAAATATCCTTTAAATCTCTTAATTTTGAAAAGCTTTCCAAATCTTTAGCCTTAAGAAATATATTGCATTCAATTTCATCTGCTAAAATGGTTGGAATACTTGGCAAATTATTCTTCAGCCTATTTTTAATTTTTATAATTTTTTCTTTTAATTTAAAATTATCTGGGTCATTAGCTAAACAAAAATTTCCATTTTGCAATGTATACTCATGACCACAATATATCTCAGTATTTTTTGGAAGTTCTTTGATTTTATTTAATGAATTGAACATTTGTTCATATGTGCCTTCAAAAATTCGACCACATCCTAAAGAGAACAATGTGTCACCTGTAAAAATTTTTTTTTCTTTAAAAAAATGGAAAGCTATATGACCTGTTGTATGACCTGGTATATGGTAAACTTTTGCTTCAAAATTTTCTTCCTTCAAAATTTGATTATCTTCCACCATTATATCTATCTCAGGAATTCGATCTTTATCATCTTTAAAGCCAACTACTTTTGAACCATATCTTTTTTTCAATTCTTTATTTCCACCCACATGATCAAAATGATGATGAGTATTTAAAATATATTTTAAATTTAATTTATTTTTTTCAATTATTTCAATTATTGGTTTCGATTCACTAGGATCAATTACACTTACATCTTTTTTATTTTTATCAAATATTAAATATGAGTAATTATCATTTAAGCATGGGATAATTTTTACTTCCATCTTATCTTTCTATTAAAAAAATACCAAGATTTGAACTCAAATTTTTTACATTTAGATTAAAATTTGAAATCAAGGATGGTTGATTATTTTTAAGAGCAATAGATTTTGATAATTTAAAATTTTTATCTTTACTGAAAAAAACAAAGTCTTTTATCGTACAAAGATGAATATTTGGGGTATTGTACCACTCATCAGGTAATGTTTTTGTAACAGGCATTGTGCCTTTCAACAAAAGGTGAAGCCTTATTTTCCAATAACCAAAATTTGGTATAGTTACAATAGCTTGTTTACCAATTCTTAATAGCTCATTAATTACCTTTTCTGGATTAAGGAAAGCTTGCAAGGTTTGACTTAAAATCACATAATCAAATGACTTATCTGGAAATTGTCTTAAATCATTTTCAGCATTACCCTCAATAATTGTTAATCCTTTGGCAATACAGTTTTGTACTTTAGCTTTTGAAATCTCTATTCCTCTAATATTTACTTTTTTTTCTTTAACAAGAAATTCCATTAAAATTCCATCACCACAACCAACATCAAGTACAAGAGAATTTTTATCAATTAAATCTGATATAATTTTAAATTCTGGTTTCATATTTATTTATCTAAGTATGATTTATCTAAAAAGTTTTTGAGTGCTTTTAAAAAATCTGGCACGTCTAACAAAAAGGAATCATGCCCTTTATCTGATTTAATTTCTACAAATCCCACGTTTGCTCCAATCGCATTTAATGCAATTACTATTTCTTTATTTTCATGAGTTGGATAAAGCCAGTCTGATGTGAAAGATATTACAAAAAATTTTGCTTTTGTACTTTTAAACGCATTTGATAAATTACCATTATTTTGTTTTACTAAATCAAAATAATCCATCGCTCTAGTAATATATAAGTAGCTGTTAGCATCAAACCTGTCTACAAATACAGATCCTTGATATCTTAAATAACTTTCAATTTGAAAGTCAGCATCAAATCCAAATTTTAAATCATCTCTTTCTTGAAGCTTTCTTCCAAATTTTTCTTGAAGACCTTTTTTTGATAAATAAGTAATATGTGCAGCCATTCTTGCCACTGCTAACCCTTTATCTGGAATAGTATTTTTTGATGAATATTCTCCATCTTGCCATTTGTGATCAGCTGCTATTGCCTGTCTACCTAATTCATTAAAAGCAATATTTTGTGCAGAATGATTAGAGGTGCAAGCTATAGGTACTGCTGTTTTAGTTTTATCAGGATAGTTACTAACAAACTGCAAAACTTGCATTCCACCCATGGACCCTCCAACGACTGAAAAAAGTTTTTGAATATCAAAATGATCTAATAAATTTACTTGTGCATTTACCATATCATTAATTGTAATTACTGGAAAATCAGTTCCATATATTTTTTTAGTTTCAGGATTTTGATGGCTTGGGCCAAAAGAACCCATGCAACCACCAATAACATTTGCACAAATTACAAAATATTTTTCTGTATCAATAGATTTACCAGGTCCAACCGCATAACTCCACCAGCCATCTTTGTTTGTTACAGGATTAATTCCAGTTACAAATTGATCTCCTGTTAAAGCATGAAAAACTAAAATTGCATTATCTTTATTTTTATTCAACGAACCATAAGTTTCATATGCTAAAGGAAAATTATTAATAGTTTTTCCACAATCTAATTTGAGTGGTTTATTAATAGTTAATATTTTTAAATCTTCTTTAATGTTCATAATTAAGGCTGATTGTTGAATTGAGAGAAAAAAAAACTTATTTAGCGGTTTTTTTAAAGCGCTCGCAATTCAGGTAAATCAGCGCATAAATTTTGTACAAGATGTCATTTAGTATGTCAATTTTAAAAATTTGTTGACTTATACTATATAAAAAATTGTTATTTTAATTATAAAGAGCCTAAAATTTAAAAAAATGACAACTATAAGATTCAAAAAATTTAATATAGATGCTTACAAGCCAGGCAGATCTAACATTAAAAATATAAAAAAAGTGGTAAAGCTTTCTGCAAACGAATCAGCTTTAGGCGTAAGCTCAAAAGTTAAAAAAATTATATCTAAAAAGAATCTAAGTTTTTTTAGATATCCAGACCCAAAATCAAAAAAATTAAGAATAGAAATATCAAAAAAATTTAAGTGTAATAAAGAAAAAATAATTTGTGGTTCTGGGTCCGATGAAGTAATTCAAATGCTCTGTCAATTAATTTTAAAACCAAAAGATGAAGTTATTGTTCCTCAGTACAGTTTTCTGATGTACAGAATTTACGCAAAAATAGCCAGAGCAAAGGTAATATTTGCTAAAGAAAAAAAATTTAAAGTTTCAGTTTCAGAAATAATTAAAAAAGTTACAAAAAAAACTAAAATAGTTTTTTTAGCTAATCCAAACAATCCAACAGGAACTTATTTGATTAAAAAGGAATTAATTGAATTAAGAAATAGATTAAGAAAAAATATCTTGTTAGTGATAGATGATGCTTACTTTGAGTACATGAAAAATTTAGATTATGCATCCGGTTTAGATTTATTTAAGAACAAACAAAATGTTTTTATATTAAGAACATTTTCAAAAATTTATGGCTTATCATCTTTGAGAGTAGGTTGGGGGTATGGATCAAAAAAAATTATTGATGCTTTAAATATCATTAAACCACCATTTAATGTAAATGAAGTAGCGCAAAAAGCTGCCGTAGAAGCTCTTAAAGATACTCAATTTTTATCCCGTTCTGTTAAACATAATATCTTTTATGCTACAAAATTAAAATTTTTTCTTCAAAATTATGGTATTACTTCAAATGAGGTATCTGCTAATTTTTTACTATTGAACTTTAAGAAATGTAAATTTAATGCAAAGTATTTTAATGAAAAATTAAAAAATAAAGGAATTATTTTAAGATCAACTGAGGATGGTTATAGAATTAAAAACATGCTACGATTATCAATTGGATCAATAAAAGATAACTTAATTTTCATGAATGTGGTAAAAAGCATATTTAATAAATGAAGAATATATTAATAATAGGATGTGGTTTATTAGGATCATCTCTATTAAGAGGAATTCATAAAAAAAAAATTGCTAAAAAAATTTTTATTTATGAAAAATCAAAAAAAAATATATCAAAAATAAAAAGATTAAAATTACCTGGAATCATTATCAAAAAATTAAATAAAGTAGTTTCGAAATCAGAATTAATAATTTTTTGTACACCAATGAGTGAATATAAAAAATTAATTCTTGAAATTAATAACGATCTTACTCCAAAACATATTATAACTGATATAGGTTCATCGAAATTGGAGTCTAACAAATTAATAAAAAAGAATTTAAAAAATAATATTTCTTGGATTTCAAGTCATCCTATTGCTGGTTCAGAAGTTAGTGGACCAGAACACGGTAAGTATAACTTATTTGAAAATAAGTGGTGTGTTTTGATTAAAGATAAAAAGATGAATTTAAAACATTTAAAAGTTTTGAATTCTTTTTGGAGGAAGATGGGATCTAAAGTTGTCATCATGAATTCTGAAAAACATGATAAAATTTTTTCTATAACTAGTCACTTACCTCACCTAATTGCATATAATTTAGTGAAATCTGCCCAAGATTTTGAAAAAATACAAAGTTATGATTTAATTAAATACAGCGCAGGAGGATTAAGAGATTTTTCTAGAATTGCGGCATCAAATGAGATTATGTGGAGAGATATTTTCTTTAATAATAAAAGTAACATTTCAAAAGCAATTGATTTATTTATCAAAAACTTAAATGAATTTAAAAAAGATATTAATTCTAAGAACAATAGGTCAATAATAAAGAAACTTATTCAAACTAAAAAAGTAAGATCAAAAATTATTAAATTGAAACAAGATATTGATAAGCCTGATTTTGGGAGAAATTAAAAATTAATTCTAGTTATTTTTTTAATTTTAAGATGTGCTGTTCTCTTAATTCTATTAATTGTTTCTATAATTGGCATAATTAATACTTTTTTTTCAGGCCCATAGGCATGAATTAGCTGTCTAGAATTTAAACATATTGCAACGTGACCTTTCCAAAATATTATATCTCCTTTTTTAAATTTTACTCTTTTAAAATTTTTTTTTGAGTATCTAATCTGATCTTTAGTATCCCTAGGATAAAATGAATTATTATAATTAAAAAATATTTGTAGTAACGCTGAACAATCAATACCTTTATATGTTTTTCCACCCCAAACATATTTTACATTTAAAAATTTCTTAAGTATTTTAATAAAGTTTCTTTCTTTATAATCAATTTTTTTGATGTTTACTTTTTTAATCCATTTATTTTTTTCAATTTTTATATAAAATTTGTTTTCCTCTACAACTGACAACTTTGATCCAAGTGGAAGCCAATTATTTGAAACAATACCAGGTTTTGTGAAAATTTTTGCCTTAAGATCATTAACTTTATATTTGGCATTAAATTTTTTAACATATCTCGAATTTTTTATATATCCAACGTAATTATCAAGTACTACTTTAATTTTAATCCAATTTTTATTTTTTGATAAAATTTTAAATTTTTCACCATATATAATTTGCGAAGTAACCTCAGATAGTTCCGAAGGTTTCTTATAGATATTTGAAAAACTATCGATAAAATAAAAATTATTCTGCACCAATTTTAATTTTGTTTTTTATTAGCCATAAACAAACCAATGAAGGTATTACCATTATAGTAGTTAAAACAAAAAATGTACCCCAATCCCCATTTAACCAGTCAACTAAAGCACCTGAAGAAGATGCTAAGGTGGTTCTTCCAGCGGTACCAATCGAAGCAAGCAAAGCATACTGTGTTGCTGTATAAGTTCTATCGACCAAAAGTGAGATAAATGCAACAAATGCTACTGTTGCAAATGCAGCAGTAATATCGTCAGCTATAACGGCAATTGCGAATAAAACTTCAGATTTCCCTGTCCATGCTAAAACAGCAAATAAAAGATTTGTTAAAGCCATCAATCCTCCTGCAAAGAACATGGTTTTTATCGTTCCAGCTCTCATCGCCATTATTCCACCCAATAAAGTAAATACAACTGTTGTTATCCACCCCAGTCCTTTTGAATAAATTGCAATTTGACCTTTAGAGAATCCGACCTCTTTATAAAAAACAATAGACATTCTTCCCATAAAGGCTTCACCTACTTTAAATAAAAAAACAAAACCTAAAATTCCTGCAGCTATTGTAATACCATTTTTTTTAAAAAAACTAATAATAGGTCCACCTATTGTTCCAGTTATATAAGCAATAAAGTTTGTAATTGCATTACTTGATCCGAGCTTTCCCTCAATTAATTTATCCGTTTCTTTTTGTTTCAATTGTCTATCTGTTTCAATTGGCTCATGCACGAACATTAATCCTATATTCATTAAAATAATTAAGACACCTAAAACTAAAAAAGTAGCTTGCCAGTAATCGTTGACTCCTAAATTTTCAAAAAACTCAGCTGTAAATAAAGCTACTACCCCGCCTAATTTATAACCAGTCCACCAACCAACAACAGCCATAGCTGCGCCTGCAGCCATTGATTTTCCCTCATTTTCCTTTATTTGTTCTATTCTTAAAGCATCAACAGTTATGTCTTGAGTGGCTGAGGCTATGGCAATTATTAATCCTACTGATATCAATAGAGCTAAATTTTGTGTTGGATTTATTACGCTCCAAATCACTAAACTTAACAAAATTATTATTTGCATTAGGACTATCCATCCTCTTCTGTGGCCTAGTTTTTTTGTTAGAAATGGAATTTGAATTCTATCTATAATCGGTGCCCATAAATAATTAAATGCATAGACCGCAAAAATTAAACCTGCCCATCCAATAGTTGACCTGCTAAGTCCTTCTTCTTTTAACCAAAGACTTAAACTACTTGCAATAAGAACCCATGGAAAACCACTTATAGATCCCAAAAGTAAAATTCTAAGCATTCGAATATCTTTATAAACGGATAAAGAATCAAGCCATGATGTTTTTTGAAATTCAGACATAATTAGTTTCTCCAAAAGGAGGGTAAGAATAACACTAGTATAGCAAATAGTTCAAGTCTACCTAAAATCATCCCAATAGACAAAATCCATTTAGAAATATCTGGTAATGATGAAAAATTTCCGTTAGGACCAATAATAGATCCAAGTCCAGGACCAACATTTGAAATTGATGTTGCTGCTCCAGAAATCGAAGTGATAAAATCAAGACCCGATAAGGACAGGAGCGCTGTAATTATAAAAAAAATTACTAAATATAAGTAGATAAATGAAATGATCGAGGAAATGAAATTATTATCAACTGGATTTTTGTCGTACTTTAAAACAAAAATTCCTTTAGGAAAGATAATTTTTTTTAATTGGTTTGATATTAGTGAGTATAAAATTTGTATCCTAAATATTTTTATTCCACAGGTTGTAGAGCCAGCGCAGCCCCCAATAAACATAAGTGCTAAAAACATAATTAAAGGAAAACTTCCCCAATTATCAAATTGGTCATTAACATAGCCAGTTCCAGTTAAAATCGAAATTACATTAAAAAAGATAGATCTTAAATGAAGTTCGTTTGAATTATTAAAGATTAAATATAATGAAAGAATTACAACACTTAAAAGTATTATTTTTATAAATGTTGTGATTTGAATATCTGAAAAAAAAATTTTCTTATTACCATTTAAAAATTTTATATATGCTATAAAAGGTAAGCTTCCTAAAATAATAAAAATCATAGCTGATATTTCGATAGTAAAACTATCAAAAAAACCTATAGATTCATTATAATTAGAAAAACCACCTGTTGCTATTGTAGTCATTGAATGAGTTAAACTGTCAAAAAAACTCATACCTAAAATTTTGTATGAAATAGCACACAGAAGAGTTAAAAATGAATAAATATAAATTAATCTTAAAGCAATCTCTTTTGATTTTGGAAGAATTTTTTCTGAGGTATCATTACTAGAAATTTTAAATAATTGCATCCCTCCTACATTCATAATAGGCATTAATGTAATTGCCATAACGATAATTCCAATTCCACCAAGCCACTGAAGCAAAGCTCTCCATAATAGAATACCTTTTGGCATACTTTCTAAATTAGAGATTATAGTTGAACCTGTAGTAGTAATTCCTGACATACTCTCAAAAAAAGCATTAGTAAAAGAAAAATTAATACTAGAAAAAACAAATGGAAGAGATCCAAAAATCGCTATACTTAACCATGATAGTGCAGTTAACAAGAAAGCTTGTTGTAAATTTAATTTTTTTTCATGATCTAAATTAGATAAAAAAAACAACGTACCAAAAATAATTGTAACAATTGAGGCACCAAAAAAAGAAGAGTCTATTTCATTGTAATAGAATTGTATAATTATTGGTATTAACATGAAGAAACCAAGAATTATCTGTAAAATCCCAAGAGTAAAAAAAACAGTTTTATAATTAGACATTTTGAAAGAACATTATTTTATGGTAAATAAATTTCAACTCTATAAGAATTACTTTAATCAGTAATTTTAGATTTTTATTGAATAATTAATGATTAAAAAAGAAAATTTAGATAAAACAAGCGCTTGGCCTTTTGTTGAAGCAAAAAAAATACTTCGGGAAAGGAAATCATTTATTGAAAAAAAAGGAAAAATAATTCTTCAAACTGGCTATGGTCCAAGTGGACTCCCCCACATAGGAACTTTTGGTGAAGTAGCAAGAACGTCCATGATGGTTAATGCTTTAAAGCAGCTAACTGATGTTCCGGCAGAAATAATAACATTCTCAGATGACATGGATGGTTTAAGAAAAGTACCTGATAATGTACCTCAAAAGGAATTATTAGAAAAAAATTTACATAAACCACTTACCCAAGTTCCAGATCCATTTGGTAAATTTAACAGTTTTGGTGAGCATAATAATGAAATGCTAAAAAAATTTTTAAAGAGTTTTAATTTTGATTATAAATTTAAAAGCTCAACAGCACTTTATAAATCAGGTTTCTTTAATTCTTCTCTTAAAGTAATTTTAGAAAACTACGATGGAATAATGAATATTATTTTACCTACTTTAGGCAAGGAACGTCAAAAAACCTATAGTCCTTTTTTACCTATATGTCCTAAATCAGGACATGTTTTGGAAATACCAGTAAAAAATATTGATAAGAACAATTCAAAAATTATTTTTGATAATAACGGAAAAGATCTGGAAGTAAGTATTCTTAATGGAAATTGTAAGTTACAATGGAAAGTTGATTGGGCTATGAGATGGTATGCCTTGGATGTTGATTTTGAAATGTATGGAAAAGATCTTATCGAAAGTGCAATTTTATCTACTAAAATAATTAAATTGATTGGAAAAACAAATCCATCTGGATTTGCTTATGAGTTATTTTTAGACGAAAAGGGGGAAAAGATTTCAAAATCTAAAGGTAATGGAATAACCATAGACCAATGGCTTGAATATGCTTCACCTGAAAGTCTATCATTGTATATGTACCAAAACCCTAAAAGAGCGAAAAAACTTTATAATGAAATAGTTCCAAAAGCAGTAGATGAATATCTGGATTTTATAGAGAAAGCAAAAACACAAAATGAATTACAATTATTAATGAATCCAGTTTGGCATGTTCACAACAGCAAGGTACCAAAGGAAAATATGATTATGTCGTTTTCAATGTTATTAAATCTTGTCGAGACAAGCAATGCAGATAATAAAGAGCTTCTATGGAAATTTGTAAAAAAATATAAAGAAGATATTTCAGAAAAAAATTATCCTATCTTTGATAATTTAGTTGGGTATGCGATTAAGTATTTTAATGATATTATCAAAGTAAAAAAAAAATATAAGAAACCAAATTTAAAAGAAAAAATAGCTTTGGAATCCTTAATTGATACTCTTAATAAATGTAATGATAAAATGACTCCAGAAGAAATTCAAACAATGATCTATACAACTGGTAAAGAAAATGGTTACTCTAAGAATTTACGTGATTGGTTTAAATTAATTTATGAAGTTGTATTTGGTGATGAAAATGGACCAAGGATGGGTTTTTTTATAAGTTTTTTTGGTGTGAAAGAAACAAAAGATCTTATATTAAATAAAATT
>MDTD01159657.1_pt1 | contig 10200 bp, 3 predicted proteins | sample 811221 | NCBI WGS metagenome assembly MDTD01 (sample SAMN05326646, study PRJNA326480) | marine metagenome | isolation source: seawater | place: Pacific Ocean: South West | collected 2011
CGTTGTTCTCTTGTAGTGTAAGACAATACGAGTTGTGAGCCTTGGATTCTTTCGAGAAGGTGTTTTGCTACTGTTGTTTTTCCTGAACCGCTTGGGCCACTTATCGAGATGATTGTTGGACTGATTGGTTCTAATGGGTTCGTCAAAGCGAATCCTTCTAAATTGCCTGTATTCAAGAATCCTTTAGCGATTCCAGATTTCTTTTTTGCTTTTTGACCGTAAGGTGCAGTTGCAGGGTGCTTCTTTTGATACCACCTTGGGGCTTTAGCATCGTCAAGTTCAATCTCTTTCTTCAATCTGCGAATCTTATGTTGTTTCGGTACACGGTAAGTTTGGACTGCCCACTTGCCGTCTATCTTGCCTACGATGGCTTGCACAGCGATTCCTTGGTCGTAAAGGTCGGAGTATCGCTTGTTGTGGTTCAACATCCCTCTTGTCTGATTGAACTTCTTGCCTTTGAGAGTCCTGAAGCTTGAACCGTCGAAGATGTCTTGGTCGAACTTCCACGGCACTTCTTGTCGGTGGGCTGTGAAATTAGGATAAGGATTTTCTTTGTATTGTTCGATGTAGCAGAACCTACAAGCATTTGAGCATATTTTGAATATTCCTATTCTTTCATCTACTTTTTGTCTTGCTTTTTTCAGTAATTTTCTTTCTCTATCGCCTTCTTTACCAGTCAATGCGTTTTGATTCCAAGACCAACCCGGTATTTTTTCACGCATCAAATCCTGAACTAATTTGTCGTGTTTTTTCATGTGTGCTTGAGTTTTGATGTGTCTTTCTTCTTCACCCTCGACTTCTGTAATCATTGCTGCAGGCAGGAAGTGTCCGTGTTTTTTTTCAGGTAAAACTGGGTTTGCAACTGGCGGGTTACGCTTGTAATTCAATACCGCCTTTGCAAAATCACTCATGGACTTTGTCATGACTTTGATATCATTGTTCATCCCCATATTCTGCACTTTCACGCCTTTTGGAGCACCCACCACCACATTATTGTTCATCCCCATCACCGTAATGCTCTGAGTAACAAATCCATAAGTCGTGTTGTTCATACCAGAAATGACAAGGTTGTTTGTCTTGACCTCTTGGACATTATTCATTCCACTTACTTCTCTTTTGTATGAGAACTCAAGCATAATGTCTTGGGCTTTGTTTTCTGCTTCATCTTTTTTGAATCCTCGGTCCACTAGTTCATACATCAAAGCCATATCCACTGCCTCTTCCGAGGGCAACATGTGTGGCTTGCCTTCTCTATCATAAGCAATTGGAGGGTTGAATTGAACTTTGAATCCTCTATTCTGTGCTTCTTCTAGCCGACCAGCCAGTAATGGATATTTTTGCTTCCAATTTGGATCTAGTTCTTTGTAAGGGAAGCCTAGTGTTCTGCCACCTGCTGAGGCTTTCTGTTTGAGCGAACCCATCCTAATTGAATCAAGCATGTATTGACCCACGCCCCCTGGATATTGGTCGTGAGGGTGTGGAGGATTGATTTGAGCAAGAGGAACTCCTATCGTGTATGTTGCTTCTTTGCCTTCGCCCCTCTTTTTCCCAAAGGCACTTACCATCTTTGGATCTCCTTCAAGTAAATCAGATAGTCTGCGGATATACGATGAAAGATGAAGCCCTCTTGCGTTTCTAAGTGTTGGCATTTCCTTCTTACCAATAGCCATGAGATACGGTTGACCTATGTCAACAACGCCTGAGCCGCTTGAGAATTTTAATCTTTCAAGGTTGAAGTCAGTAGGCTCACCCGGTAATGTTCCTAGAATACCCGCTTGTTCTATCCTTTTACCTTGGAATTCTGCTCTTTGATATTTCATTTTGTATGTTGTCTGTTGTCTGAATGATTCAAACCCATCATATTCAACACGAATAATACAGTTTGCGCTAACAGGGTCAACAAATGCTTCATCTTCTACCATGTGAGTCGTATGCTGTGTAAGATGTTCGAATATAGCCCTTCTATGTTCAACATTGAATCCTGGCAGAGTGGATAATTTTCCGAGGGGATAGAATACTTCTGTTTTCTTTTTGTTGATTCGCTCGATATCCATGAGGGCGATTGTCATGCTTCCGACCTCTCCATTTTGAGGTCGCTTTCCTGCAGTATCGTATGATATTACTACGGCATCGAGTGTTCTTGGTGCGTAAACAATTCTTCTTGGCCCATTTCCGAAAGCTACTATTGCTTGAGATTCACCTTGAATCACTTCATCATAATACAGTTCTTGGATTCCACCAACGCTGTATCTTTCGGGTCTTACCGTATCGCCCATGATTAGAGCGAGAGTAGGCCATTCATCGCCTGTTTCATCACCTGCGATTCTGTTCGTGCGGAACATGGTGTCTTCGAAACTAAACTCTAGCATTTCCTTTTCTTCTTCGCTGATAGTAAGGTAGGTTCGTGTTGCTAGTTCTGTGTTCAGTAAGTTTCCCTCAATTGTGATTGTATCGATTCCTAGATTAGAGCAGATGTTCTCAACTTCGTTTGTTTGTTTGATGCCCGTTAGGATCTTGTCTTTTCCCAAACAAAGAACCGCTCTCCCGTTTTCAACATGAATTATTGCGTCTCTGCCTTCATGTATTCCATGAGCCAAAACTGCATCTTCTATGTCTTCTAATTTTGTCATGAGAGGTCGGTTGACTCTCATCTGCATCCATGCTTCGAGTGCATTTTGACTCGATGCAATTTCTAAATCACTTTCACTTTCAGTTTTGATTATGCCTGCTAATTTGTAAAACTGAATGGCTTTGCTTATTTGGTCTCCTGCTCGATAGGTAACGACATCGGGATGGTCGTCATATCCATGGATGAAGTTTTTTGTTAGAGGAACTACTGCTAGACCTGAACATTCTATGTTGTTGATTGCATTGCTTCCTTCGTTAGGAGATGATGTAGTTGATTTTGGTTGTCTTGGCCTGTAGTGCAGAGAATAAGCAAAGATGAATGGTAATGTAGTGAGTCCTCCAAAGGATTCTTTTGTGGCTTTGCACTTCATGAATTGTAAGTCCTTCCAATCGACTTTGACTTTTTGGACTGCCGACCTTCCCCCAACACGCTTTGCCCCGCAATCAGCAAGTGCTTGGTAAACATCGCCTTTTGTAATCATCAAAGGCCCCTGTGTAAAGTGAACAATGATTGTATCTCCTGCAGCCATAGGCAACGATGCATAATTCTGTTCGTCTGCCATTTTCTTGCATAGCCTGATGACTGAATCTCTAAATTCTGCTCTTGAGGCCGTCTGACCCCTTACCTTAGCAGGTTTGAAAAGAACTTGAACTACTGTATCGGGGTCTTGCTGCCTGCATATTCCAACGGTTTCTCCAGTTGCGAGGGGTTTCTTTTCATTCAATACATCCATGCGACCTTGCTTTTCATTGAAACCGAGATAGCTTCGCTCTCCAGTTATCATTGCATCCATGTATTCGAGTATTCTTGTAGCGAATCGGATCCTTGCGTCTTTTTGCCCAACAACAATTTCTAACATTTCATTGAAAAATTGTCCTTCGTTGACCTCTGTTAGAGGTAGAGCACTTTCAAGCATATTTGGGTCTGGTCCTAATCGGTTTCCTGCTTTGTGTATTCTCAACAATTCCACTGCTTGCGCTGCAACCAAATTTTGTAGCATGGCGAAAGGTATGCCGGGATAATCTTCGTCTGGAACTAAAACAGGTCGCCTTCCTTCGAATTGAAGGCCTCCCGACTGTTCTCTATTCTTTGCACCCGGAGCAAGGACTTCTTGATTCAGACCTCCTGGTTGTCTTGAGAGGAAGTAAAGGCTTGAACGGCTAAGGAATAGCCCCGGTTTCGCTGGTGTTCCGACCCACTTCATTGCTTGATTGACGACATCTAACTCTGTTAAGTCTGGAACACGGTCAAACATTACTGTCTTGAAAATGTGCGACATTACAGGAGGCATTTCATTAGTCAAACAGATCATCCCCCGCAAACATATCTCCGTCTGGTGTGATTTCTGCATCTGCTATCGGTTGCATCAATCCCTCTACTGTCTTTTTATCCAAAAATAGAGCCTTATAGGATTCTAGTCCTGTAATGCTATCTGCTATTGATTGTAAATCTTCAAGGGTTGATTCTTCCAATTGTTCTAAGATTACTGTAGCCCCCTCTTTCATTTCTTCTGTGATTTGTGGTCTTGCAGCGTCGGCTCCTGCGCCAAATAACTCAGCAGAATCTTTTGTTTCTTCTGTGTCATCTTCGCCATCTTCGCCATCTTCGCTTTCTTCGCTACCGCTTGGCGGAGTTCCGGTTGAGTCGTCTACATCTTTCCCGCCATCGCCTTCTCCTTTGTCATCATCATCTGGTGTTTTCGTTGTTTTATCTCCGAATCTTGCATCGATGCGCTCCCTGCCGCCTACCTTCTCAATATCTTCAATGACAATTCTTGTTGCGGGTGTTTGTGGAATGCCGTCTCTACTTGACTTTGGGTTCAGTAGTATGGCGAATAGGAATGGGTGTCCTCCATCTTGTGCTACTGCATCAATAAATGTCGTGACAATCTTGGAATAACTGTCGTCTATGCTTATCGCTTTAGCGGCATGATAAACTGCGGCTACTTCACCAAACCACGATATGTCTATTGGTCTTTGACCGTAAGCCCATTTCAGATACTTCGTAACGAGTGCGGTTGATTCCTGTTTAGTTGGATTGGAGTCTATGTCTGCAGGCGGTGGCATCCATGTAGGGTGAACCACATCTTTTCTTGTGTTTCTAGCCTTGAGATTACCGAAGGAATATGCAAGCATTTGAACGAATTTGTTCGAGGAAGGAGGGTCGTTGTTTGCATCGTTAATCAATTTCTTCCAGTATTCTTTGATATCTGCTGAACCTTTTGGTTTTTTCTTGCCTGTGAAAACCTCTTTTGTTGCTAGCATAGCGAAGGAAAGTCGGTAATATGATAGAATCACCTGTGCTATTTTGTTTTTCTCGAATGCGCTTATTTCTTGTTTAGTTCGTTGGTCTAAGGGCGCTTTGAAGAATCTAGGATTGCCGTTAGCATCCGTAGCTCCCCAATCAAGATAATCACGGAAGTTAAGCATCCAGTAAAGGAGAAGTTTCGATGGATCATCAAAGTAGGCTTCTATGGCTAACAATCTTCCGCCCACTACCTCTTGTGATTCTACATTCCAATTCTTGAACGGTTGCTTGAGTTGAGCCATCAAATATTGGAAATGAACTGCAGCGTGGTATGTAGCGATACCAATGTATGTGCTATCTCCAATTAGTCCGTTGATTGTTTCGTCATATCTTGTAGCCGCTTGTTTCTTAGGACTTCCCATAGATGCTATGATTGCATTGTCTAACATGATTTGCTCAATAACTTGACCCATAGCGTTGAAAGATTCAATTTGGGATTCATCGGGTGCGGTAACATTCATGCCTTCTTCATCTGCTAAGACGCAAAACCCATTCATTCCATTGTCGAAGGCCATGTTAGAAGCAGAGAGGTAGTTGCCATTCAGGTCTATGCTCGTTATCGAGTTATCCTCAACTGCTAAGTCCATCATGAATTTGAGTCCATTCACTCTTTCTATGATTTCTTCTTCTGTGAATTCTTGTTTGACTGGTTTTCCTGTCGTTTCATATTCAACAACTGACTCATTGCATAATAGCATCATCAAATCTAACAAAGGCTCTATCAAGATTAGTCCTGGCAACGCATTTTTTTCAAGATTCAAATTGTTCTTGGTCTGTTTTGGCGCTTGTAAACATGCTCTTTTGTCTCCGTCTGATTTTGAGGATTGAATCATCTGAATGATTGACCTTACTTCCAAGTCCTCATACATCACAACTACAGATGATTCTTTTTCTAGGGTGCTTATCAAAACAGAATATTGGTTGGAGATCATGTCATGTAATCTGCTCCTTCCTTCTTCAACATCATTCACATCGTCTTGATTGTATATTTCAAGCATCAATTCAAGCAAATAGGCCACGCCAACGAATTCTGAGATTCTATCAAAGTCTATGTCTAAATCTTTCAAAACCGTTTCTGCTAATTTGTGATGGCCGCTAATCTCGCTAAGGATAATATTCAATCCAAAGGCCAAGAGAGTTCCACCCTTTGCTACTTTTACTGGTTTATCGCCTGCAGGATCGTCTAGAAATTTGATTTGTTTAGACTTGCCTCCGCTAGTAGCCGTGTTCTCAATTGTGAAGGCTATCATGGCGTCAATGTAGTCATCATGACTACGGACCATCGCTCCTTCTTTTTGTTCTCTGCCGTATGTCTTCATGTGGGTGAAGAAATTCGTAGCCCATTTTGATTTTTCTTGTTTTACAAGAGATGAGTAATACTGTTGTAATAATCCAAAAGAATAGTCAATGATTCTGTTATCATCATCTCGTTTTAGCAGGGTTTTGAGTCTGTTAAATGGAAATATTACATTAAGGTCGAGGTCTGAATCTAATGCTAGAGGTTTGTTTGTCATCTCACCTTTGGCGTCTAGTTGCGCCTGTCGGATTATTGATTTCATCCGGTTTTCTATCTGTGTCCTGTTGGAGGCTTTTTTCTTCGTCTCAATTTTTCGTTTTTCGATTGCTGCATCCGTGTATTCGTATAGATATGGACCGAGATATCTTACCAAATACATTTGTGTCAAAGGTGTAAGTTTGATTTGTTTTTGGCCTTGCTCGTACTTCCACGGGTTTAATTTGAGCATCTTTTGGATAAGTGCTTTCTGTTCTTTGCCACCAACAGTTTTTGTTTCCTGTTTAACACCCACCCATGGTCTAGGAGGTTGTGTTCGAGGTTTTCTATTACTCTCTTCAACGAATGCCCCGTATTCCGGTATTGCTTCCAGTTCCTCATCTAATGGCCGGGTTGTATCTTGCTCTTCTTCGTCAGAACCTATTGGGATATTTTTCTCTGTCATTCTCCCTCATCTCACTCACAATCGCTTATTCATTCAGTTCCTTCGACACGGCACCGAGGATGACAGAACCAAGAAGCATTGTTGAAAGTCCAAGGAAATACATTCCTGCGATGTGTTTTACTGGACTTGAAAATAATCCGTATTTTCCATTCAATACAGGTTGCAAGTCTTTCTTTATGTTCCTGCCAATATTCGATATCATTTCCATTTTAGTTCACCAGCCATAGTAGCCCATCATCTCTTTCTTCGATTGCCCAATCTCCACCGTAAATCACCATCATACGGTCATATCCGGGTGGCGGACAAGTCACATAAAGCCTAGGTTTCTCTCCACCTTCCTCTCCAAAATGATGAATGTATTTGTCTTCATGTCCTTTTGCATTTGTCTTGGCTGACGAATAGCCGATAAACGGACACGACCCCTCGCCAAGAGCTACCAAAGGGCAGTTTTCATCGGGAAGGTAAATCTGAACTCTTTTGATTTCATCGGGATCTGTTCCGTTGAATCTTCGATATAGGTCAATCGCATCTTTCTCTGTTGCCTTAGTGCCTTTCTTGCCCTTTCCTGGATTCATCTTAGCCAATACTCTCTTTACAGGCAGGAACCAATCTCTTTTCATTTTCTTTGGTGCAACTCCATCCTTGAAGTGTGGTTCAATATCCCATGTCTTCAAGCCCCTAATCGCTGCCTCTAGTGCAAGCATATCGTTTGCTTTGTTTGACGGTCCTTCGAACCTAACTTGTAGTTCGCCATTTTCTTCATGATAGACGGTCATCGTCCATTTTGACGATTGTTTGGGCATCACACGCCCTCCAGACGATACTTTGCGCCGCAACTATCACATTTATGGATTGGAGGGTTGGACTTTGTTGTAAAGAGTGGGCCGCCGCATTTCCTATTATTGATTGTGTAGACGCATGTATGGCCTAGCAACATGTCTTTTCTTCTGCCATCTTTCAATGAGTCAATGTAAGATTTGGCTGTCTTCAATTTAGAAAAGTTCTGCTTTAATTTTGGAACAGAGTAGCCTCCGTCTATTTTCACAATTTCGACACCTTTGTATTCCTGCTTGCGACCATCCCAAGGATTTTTCTTGTTTCTGGCTTTTTTGTTGCGTGCTCGGATCTCTGCTAGAAGTTCCGCTTCGTTTTCCTCGGTTCTTTTTGCTGCTTCTGCATCTTGCCCTGTTGAAGGCTTAGTGGAAATTTTCTTTCTTGTTTCAGTTCCGCATCGGTGGCTAAGTGCTATTTTCGTGCCTCCCAACTCAGAAATTCTATTGTTGACTTTATCGATTTCCTTTTCGATTTGGTTCATCTTCAAACGGTTGTCTTTTATTTTTTTACGCCTAGTGTCTTGTGACATCCTTGGCCTTCCCTTTTTGTCTGTTCGCCCAGATGCGGACAATTTGGCGTGGTATTCACGAGCCTTTTCTAGTTTAAATTGTAATTTTTTGAGTCGCCTCTTTTCGGCTTGTAGTTTGCCCTTTCCTTGTTTTGGCTTTTGCCCTTTGCGTTTCTTCTTAGGCTTCAATCCTGACTTCGTTGCTGTCAAGCCTGCTTCACCTTTCATTCTAGCCCATTCCTTTGGCGTGAACCATCTTGTCTGCTTCTTGCCTTGTATGTCGTAATACTCGGCTAAAGGAGGGTTGTCTTTGGTTTCAATGATGATTTCACCAGCCTTGGTCATATCACTGATTACATCATCAGTATCAGTATCAGCATCTTCGTCAACTGGAACTTCTAAACTAGAATCGAGTGTTGTGTCTCCCTCTTCAATTATTGCAGTTACGGGTTTTAATTCTTCAAGTTTTTTCTCGAACTCTTTGAATGTGGCTATGAATTTCTTGGTAGAGCCCTTCCCAATTCCTTTTTTGTTCTTGTTCCTAATATCAGGCGACTTTGTTAGCGTTTCAAGTTGACCGCCTTTGCCAAACACCGCCATTACTATTGGTTCCAGTTTGTTTTCATCTAGGTCGTCCGAGTTCATCAGGTCGTTCAACTCAGGATAATTGTCGGATCTTGGGTCGAAAATGCCTTTGTTGACGGACCACCAAGTTTTACCAGCGTTAGGTCCTTTTCCTATCTTCTTTTTGAAGCCGTCTCCTTCTACGGGTAGGCGTTTCAACCAATCGTCAAGTGCGGAGTCTATTTCATCATAATCATCTGCACCGAAGTAAACTCCTGTCAATCCTTTTTCTTCGATTTCCGCCTCATCTTCTTTGGCTTTCTCTTCGACCTTCTCTTCGGTTTCTTCCTTGATGTCCTTGACTTCATCCTTCAAATCAGATATCTTTTTGATAACTATGCCATCCATTGCGATTTTGTTTTTGTTAGCTACTCTCTCTAACCTTACCAAAGTTTCAAAGATTGCTTCTAAGATTAGCAGCAGAGGTTGTTGCCTGTCCAATTTTGGACTTGTCTTTTCTATGGCTTTCAACATTCTATCAAATTCCTTAATTGGTATATTGACAGCCTTTTCGAGGCTTTCCATGAGGCCTTCTGATACCTCTTTTGCCTCTTTGACCCTGGCTTTGAAATCCATTGCTTTTTCAGATACTACCCCGATTGCCTTTGTTGATGCGAGAACTGATATTAGCAAATTGCTCGCTACGGCTAATGATCTGGCATCTTCTGATTTTTCTGCTCTGGCAAGTGATGTGAATAAAGATGCTGCTGCTTTCCAAGCTTCCATCACAGTTTCAAAGTCATCTTCTAATTCCATCACTTCTTCTTCGAATAGTTTCAACCACTCTTTGCCTGTTGATTCGATGGTCTCTTTTTCTTTCTTTGTAAGTACGATTGGAGATTGGTCGAAATACTTGGTTCCTGGAGACAATCTGCCCCTGCTACCAAATGGAAGAATGCTTAAAGTTCCTTGACCTCTTTCCTCATTGTATGGAATCAATCGCTTGAGAGCCCTCCTGTTCAAACTCCTTCTTCTAGCCATAGGAAAACCATCAGCATCGACATCAACCATACTCTTGGCAACATCAAAGTCTAATGTGGCTTCCTTTGGAGTTGACAATGCTGCTTGTTCATCGGCTTTGGCCTTTTTTTGCATAACTTGTAACAATTTTTCCTCTAATTCTTTGTTATCCGCTTCTATTTGTTTGGCGACTTCGGCTAGTTTTTCTTCGTCTACGCTCAAATCTTTCAAGTCCACCGTTTTGTTTAGTGCCTTTAACGCGTCAAGATGTTTCTTTAGTATTCCTTCTTCTTTTCTTGGGTCAAGCATGTTCAAGGTCAATTCTACTTTGCTTGACTTCGTTCTGCCCTCTCTTTCATACACACCAAGAAGTAGTAGAA
>MDTD01195981.1_pt1 | contig 10200 bp, 11 predicted proteins | sample 811221 | NCBI WGS metagenome assembly MDTD01 (sample SAMN05326646, study PRJNA326480) | marine metagenome | isolation source: seawater | place: Pacific Ocean: South West | collected 2011
AACCTTGATTTACTGTTTGTCTTTCTAGACCGGCCCTAAAAGAATTTCCATCAAAGTCTTCACTAGTAATGGTTTCATCCACGATATTGATAATTCCTCCCATCGCCCCATTAGAGTAGAGCAAAGATGATGGACCTCTCACAATTTCAATTTGTTTGACATTGTTTAGATCGATATCGTTTAAATGATCGGTACCTAGACCTGAAACATCTCTAACTAATTTACCGTTAGATAAGATTTTTACTCTAGTTCCTGCCATACCTCTGATAACAGGCTGCCCAACTCCTGGACCAAAGTCAGTTGAGTTGACACCTAGAAGGTAATTTAGGTTTTCTCCAAGACTGGCTGTGGCGCCTAAATCCACTTCGTCACCTGGGATGACAAAAATTGGAGAATCAATTTCGGCTAAAGTTGTTCCTCCGAGAGAAGATGTAACTATTACTTCTTCATCTTGCGCAAAACCATAATTAAGGCATGCGACTATTAAAAATAAATATATTTTTTTCATAATTCCTCCTTAAGAAATTAAAAAAATTAAAAAAATTAAAAAAATAAAAATTTTGAGTTTATAAAAAACTCAATTTTTAAGAAGGTGGGCCTCTAGAGAAGTAATTTGCGGGAAATTTGTGATATGAGTTCTTGTATATCTCTTTAGAAAATAATATTTTTACTTGAACTATCTCAAGTTCTTCAAGAGGCTCCTCGAATATGTCATTAAAAAGGAAGATACAATCTTCGTGCACCTCTACATGGTGATCGTGCACCTCAAGGTGCTCAATTGAATCAATTCCTATGCCTAAAAGAAAGACCGTAGCAATTAAGTGAGATTTTAAATTCAGGTTTCTAACCATCGCGCTACTATAAAGATATTTTTTCAAAAATAAAATTTTTTTAGACATCTCTAAAAAAAGTCCTTATTTCATTTATATAAATTTCAGGTTTCTCGAAGGCAGCAAAATGTCCACCTTCTTGCAATACATTATAGTATTTTAAATTAGTATATCTCTTCTTAAGCCATCGCTCGGATGCTCTAAAAATTTCTTTGGGATAAATACTCACCCCAGTGGGAGTGGTGACTTCGCCTCCATTAAATTCTCCAAAACTCTCCCAATATAATTTTGCTGATGATGCAGCAGTTTCTGTCAACCAATACATCATGATATTGGTGAGTAACTCATCTCTCGAAATAACATTCTCTGGATGACCATCACAATCGGTCCATTGATAGAATTTTTCAATAATCCATGCAGCTTGACCTATCGGGGAATCCGTTAGGCCGTAGCCTAATGTTTGTGGTCTTGTAGATTGTTGTTTTGAGTATCCAGAATCAGAATCTTGATAAAATTGAAATGACTGAATGGCAGCCTGTTCAAATTCAGTTAAGTCATCAAAGGTTTCAGGATCAGGAGTCACAACTGCCATATTTAAATGAATTGCTTGGCAATTTACATCTTGCATGCCTAATGCTGTAGTAACAGCTGACCCCCAATCACCACCTTGAGCAAAATATTTTTTATAACCAAGATTTTGCATAAGCTCAGAGAATGTCGATGCAATTTTTTCTACACCAAATCCTGGTTCTTTAGGTTTGCCAGAAAAACCAAATCCAGGTAGGGAAGGCGTAATGACATGGAATGCATCTTTAGGGTCACCCCCATCAATAGTCGGATCTGCTAATGGGCGAATTACCTTTAAAAATTCGGTAATAGAACCAGGCCAGCCATGCGTGATAATTAAAGGCTTTGCATCTGGGTGAGGCGATTTAAGATGTACAAAATGAATATCTAAACCGTTTATCTCAGTAATAAATTGAGGAAATTCATTTAAAGCACTTTCTTCTTTTTTCCAGTCATATTCATTTAACCAATAGTCACATACTTCTTTCATATAGGAGAGAGGAGTTCCTTGAGACCAATCATTAGGCGTCTCTTTTTCTGGCCATCTAGTTTGTTGCAATCTCAAACTTAGGTCGTCTAATTTATCTTGAGAAATATTTATCGTGAATTCTTTAATTTTTGACATCTTATTTTTTATTTACCTTTAGTATTATTGTATTATTTTGCTTATTGTTAAAAATAGTACTTTATTTATGAAAATTTTTCGCATTATATTTTTTAGTTGAGATGTCCAAAATTATTGAAATATTCACTACACACCTTACCAACTGGGGCATGGTTTGGTTTTGCCTAATTTTCTGGGGAAGTATTTTCAATGCTTTATTATCTAATTTTATTTTTTTTGAAGTTATGAATATCTTCAATTATGCAGGATATGCTTTTGGTCTTTTATTAGGGTTTTTCGCTAAACATAAGAATTGGGGTTGGTTAAATTAATGTCAGAGACAGTGACTAGTTCTCAAGAAAATTTATCGATCGATGCTGAAAGGCTAGTAGCTAGAACTTTCATGGGCAGAATTGAATGGGAAATGATTGTTATTGGTTTAGGTCAATTTATTTTTTGGCTAGGAGTTTGGTATGCTGTTCTTTCTGGGTCACTTCCTCTCTGGGCAGGTTTTTTGTTGAGTACCATTTCCACTTCGTTCTCTTATCTGCCCTCGCATGCGGGACAACACGGACACTTATCAGGTAAGCATAAAAGTTTAAAATGGATTAATTCTTTTATAGGACAGATATCACTTATTCCTTTGGCGCAAGCTCACAGTGTATTGAAGGCGATACATATGAAGCATCATGCGCACACGAATAATCCTGAAAGAGATCCAGATTATTTTCACACACATGTGGATCATTGGTTGCAAGCAGCAATAAATACTCATGGCCAAACAGGTATAGGCGACCCTAGGCTACAAAAAATGTTAGAGATGTATATGGAGGAAGATAAAAACTTTAAATCAGATATTGAAAAAGGCGCTAAATTTTCTCTATTATTTTTCTTCAGCCAAATGATATTAGCTTTTCATTTTCCTTTAGAAACATTGCTTTTATGGTGGCTTCCAAGAAAACTAGTAACATCATATTTAGGAGTTATATTTTCCCATCAACCACATAAAACTCTTACCGAGGGGAGATACAAAGATACTAAATTTTGGGTGAACGGTATTCCAAGATTCTTTAATCATTCCATGCAAATTCATGTGATGCACCATATGTATCCAAACATTTGTCATTTTGACGAACCAAAAGCAATTGAGGCTCTTAAACCTTTTATGATTGAAAGGGGAATTCCAGGAGCAGAGGATTTGCCTGATAAAATTTCTTATAAAACTCTTACTCATAAATAAAATAACTTTGGCATATACCTTATCTATCGGCGAAATCGCACCAGACTTTGAGTTAATAAGTACTGATGTTGATCATTACAGTTTAGAAGATTTTAAGAGTTTTGAAAATTTAATTATATTTTTCACTTGCAATCATTGCCCCTATGTCACAGGTTCAGATGAAATTACTAGAAATACGGTAAAAAAATTCCAAAGCAAGAAATTTAAATTTCTTGCAATAAATTCAAATAGTAAAAATACATATGAAGATGATAGCTTTGAAAATATGGTTAAGAGAATGGATGAATATAATTTTCCTTGGCTTTATCTATATGATGAATCACAAAAGACTGCAAAGGATTATGGCGCTTTAAAAACACCGCATTTTTTTGTTTTCAACAAGGAAAGAAAACTAGTTTATACAGGTAGAGGTGTTGATTCTCCAAAAGATTCATCTAATATTAAAGTTAATGATTTAGAGAATGCTCTTACAGAGTTAAATAACGATAATCAAATAACTACGCCCATAACAAATCCAATAGGGTGTAATATTAAATGGGAAGGTAAGGATGCTCACTGGATGCCATCTGAAGCCTGTGACTTAATTTAGGAGGAAAAAATGTCAGAATTAGCTACTTTAAAGAAGGAAGGAGATGTTTCAGTTATCACTCTAGATGATGGTAAAGCAAATGTCTTTTCGCTTCCAATGCTAGAAACACTTCAATCTATCTTAGCCGAAATTCCAAAAGATTCAGGCTCAGTAATTATTACAGGAAGGGAAAAAATGTTTTCAGGTGGGTTCGACTTAAAAACTTTCAGTTCAGGAGACGTTGAAACGATAAAAAAAATGACATCGTTAGGTTTTAGAACTCTTTTTGATTTATATACTTTTCCGCGACCTATAGTTGCAGCTATCTCAGGACATGCTGTAGCACTGGGTATTTTTGTAGTTTCCTGTTGTGATTACAGAATTGGTATAGATGGAGAATTCGTTGTTCAAGCAAATGAGGTTAGAAACAATATGGATATACCAGTTCCGATAATGGAAATTGCAGCAAGCAGGGTTGATAAGCAGCATATTTATAGAGCCTTATTTCACGCTGATCCTTATAAGATGACAGATGCTGTCAGTGCTGGCTGGATTGACGAAGTGGTCGGTGATGCAGAAAGTCTGATGCCTAGAGCAATGGAAAAAGCCGAAGATTTAGCAACATTGGGACATCCTATGTACCAGAAAACCAAAGAGGTTTTTCAAGCCAGCATTGTGGAAAAGATAGAAGCGTCATTGCCTAATCCTACGGATGATCCCAGTTTTGTATCAGTTTAGTTATTTGAAAACTTCTTATATAATCCAAAATCTTTGGGGCTATAGCTCAGCTGGGAGAGCGCCTGATTTGCATTCAGGAGGTCCGCGGTTCGATCCCGCGTAGCTCCACCAAAATAAATTCAATTATATGTTTTTTATTTATATAATCACTTTATGAGAGCATTACACGACCTAGTTATTAGGAACGGAAAAATAGTTGATGGTTCTGGTAAGAAACCATTTATGGGCGATATAGCAATTGATAACGGAAAAATATCCATTGTTGGTATAGTTGAAAATTCTGGACAGAAGGAAATAGACGCAAAGGGCAATGTGGTCACCCCTGGTTGGGTTGACATCCACACTCACTATGATGGACAAGTTTGCTGGGACCCATACTTAACTCCCTCTAGCTGGCATGGAGTGACAACTGTAGTAATGGGAAATTGCGGCGTAGGCTTTGCTCCAGTCAGACCTGGTGATGAAGATTTTTTAATTCAATTAATGGAGGGAGTTGAAGACATTCCCGGTACCGCCTTGCATGAAGGGATAGATTGGGACTGGGAGACCTTTCCAGAATTCTTAGATGCAATTGATAAGAAAGATTTTGTTATGGACCTTGGATTTATGATTGGTCATGGGCCACTCAGAAGTTATGTTATGGGGTACCAAAGATGTCAAAACCAAGTTGATGCCTCTGAGAAAGAAATTCAGCAAATGGGAGAGATTGTCACTGAGGCTATTTCGGCAGGTGCTTTAGGTTTTAGCACATCTAGAACAATCCTCCATAGAGATATCCATGGGGTATACGTACCAGGTACTCAAGCTAGTTCTGAAGAAATGAAAGCATTAGCTTTTGCTGTGGATAAAGCTGGAGAAGGAACTCTAGAGATTGTCTCTGATTGGCTTGACAAAGAAATAGAACTTTCTTGGATGAAAGAGTACGTAAAAAGAAGTGATTGCGGACTTACCGTTCTTCAGACAAGTGGGGATGCTGTTAAGACAATCCTGTTTTGTGAAGAGCAATTTTTAAAAGGTAAAAATGTTAGACCTCAATTCCCTGGAAGAAATGTCGGAATGATGTTTGGCTTAGAAAGCTCTTTACATCCTTTTGTAGGACATCCTTCATACAGAGAAATTTCTCATCTATCTCTGAAGGAAAGGGTAGAAATCATGAAAGACCCTTCTTTTAAAGAAAAATTGCTTAGCGAGTCACCAAATTTCATGGCTGATATAGATAATGCACTTCAAGAAGAAGGCAATACAAAGAGTAGAGAGGAACTAGAAGAACAAGCAAAACTTGGATTGAAATTAATTCTTAATCATGAAACTCAATTCATTTTAGGAGATCCTCCTAATTATGAACCGGGTAGAGAAGATAGTATTTCTGCCTTGGCCAAAACTAAAGGAACTTCTGAACTTGAAGTCATCTATGACGAGTTTATGAAAAATGGTGGGACTAATTTGGTTTATGCATGTTTCACTCCATATGAAAATCATAAGTTAGATTTTGTAGAGAGATTCTATGGGCTTAAATCTACAGTAGCTGGGGGAAGTGATGGAGGAGCTCATTGCGGCTTGATTTGTGATGCCAGCATGCCAACAACTAATATTTCTCATTGGGCAAGAGATAGAGAAGTAGGTAAAAAAATACCTTTAGAGTTAATAGTTAGAAAGCAGACTAAAGATACTGCTGAAACCTATGGTTTATTTGATAGAGGTGAAATTAAGTCTGGAATGCTAGCGGATATAAATATAATTGATTTTGAAAAATTGAATGTAAGTCATCCTAAAATGATTTACGACCTGCCACAAGGCGGAAGGAGATTAGTCCAAGAGTCATTTGGTTATAAAGCAACCATCAAAAGTGGTGAAGTTGTCTATGAAAATGGAGATGCTACTGGAGTTTTACCTGGACAGTTAATCAGAGGCAAACAAGTATGCGAAGTAAAATCAGAAAAAGAGAAAATTCCTTTTTTTGATAAAACTTTTAGGCTCCTGTCTGTTAAGACTCTTAAATTCTTGTGGGGCCTGCAAAGAAAATCCGTCAAGACATCAGTCGTTTCAGAATCTTAAAAGCTATTTTCTAATTTCAGTTTATCGCCTGCATATCTTTTTCCTGCAATAAAATAGCAAGGTATAGCAAGTGAACCTATAATACTAAAGGCAAATAAGGTCCATGTGTAAGGCTCATACATAAGTTGGCCTTGCATTACATCTATCATTATTCCTGCTCCTAGAGAACCAATTGTTAAGCCAATTAAGTTTATACATAAAATATAGAAAGCTACGACAGTAGCTCGTATTTTTTCTGGAACTAGTTCTTGAACAGTTGAAAAGGTAGGACCATAAAAACAACCTAATTGAAAATAACCTAAGACCACACCTATCCAAAAAATAATGCTATTTGGATCAACAAATCTATAAATAATTCCTATAGGTAAAAGTAAAATTGAAAGCCAAAAAAGAAAAATTGGACGACCTTGGTTAGTTTTTTCTTGCCACCAATCACTAACAAGACCACCAAATAGAACTCCACCTAGTCCAGCGAATACAGCAATTATTCCTGTAATTTGGGCAATTTCATTTCTTTCAAACCCTCTCTCCTCAACATACCAAATTTGCTCAAAGGCTGCGGCCCCTAGAATGATGTGATAAAAAACGCCTCCAGCTATAGTTAGAGTTAATGCGGGAGAATTCCTAAGCGCATTAGCTAAAATCTTCATAGCTTGAGAGAAAGAAAGTTTTTCATCTCTAGATTTATCTAAAGCAGCAGAATCTATTCTCCTTTTGTCCTTAAATAAGAGAGTGCAAAGGCCTAAAAAGACTCCAATGATCCCAAGTAAATAAAAGCAACCTCTCCAGCCTATAGTTTCCCCTAACAATCCTTTTAAAATTTCTGGTGCTTGAATTTCAGCAACAAAACCAACTAGCAAAAGACTTATTGCAACCCCTAAGGGAACCCCTAGATAATAAAAACCAGCAGCGAAACCCATTCTCTTCGCTGGAAAAGCATCTCCTAATAAAGACATAGAAGTAGGAGTAACTATTGACTCTCCAATCCCAATAAACATTCTTGGAAGAGCTAGAGTAATAAAGCCTTTGGCGGCTCCGGATGCAGCAGTAAAAACGCTCCATAGCACAACTCCAAAAGCTATTAATTTAGATCGGTTTACCCTGTCTGCAAGGGCGCCCATGAATAGTCCCATTATGGAATAGAAGAATATAAATGCCAAAGATGTTAATAATCCAAATTGCCAACCTGTAAGGTTTAATTCAGGGACTATATAATTTGCGAAACTCGCAATTAATTGTCTATCCGTTATATTTAGCAAATTCAATATGGTTAGAAAAAAAAGCAATCTATACGGATTCATAGTTATCTGTTTTTATGAAAGAATAACTATCATATAGGTATTTCCTTAAAAATGAGAAAAAAATGTTTGTTCTTGGATTAACCGGAGGAATTGGCTCAGGCAAGTCAGCAGCTTCTGATATTTTAAGTAATGAAGGCATAAAGGTAGTTGATGCTGATGTTTTGTCAAGAGAGCCAGTTCAGAGAGGAATGGATGGGCTAAAGGAAATAGAAAAAAAATTTGGCTCAAAAATTTTAACCGATGAAGGACAATTAAACAGGAAATTACTTAGAGAAATTATTTTTGAGGATAATGAAGCAAAACTTTGGCTTGAAGCTCTGTTACACCCCATGATCGGAAAATTGATAAAAAATGAAATTGAGCTTTCAGATTCCAAATATACACTACTGGTTTCTCCCTTATTATTTGAGACTATGCAATCAAATTATTGTGATCAAGTCTTAGTTATAGATGTATCTAAGGAAACTCAAATTTTAAGAACTACTTCAAGAGATAATGTTTCTGAAGAACAAGTCAAAGCAATAATAGAATCTCAAATAAGTAGAGAAGAAAGATTAAGTGCTGCAGACTTTGTCATAAAAAATGAAAGTAGCTTAGAAGAATTTAAGCAAGAAGTTTTGGATCTGCATCATAAAATTTTATTACAGATAGATAGTAAATAATGAAATGTGCAAGATGTAAGAAAAAGTTTAATTGGACTGATGATATAAAATTTAAACCCTTTTGCTCAGAAAGATGCCGTTCATTGGATCTTTCAGATTGGCTAGATGAAAGAAATATTATTTCTTCAAGTATTCATCATAATGAAGATTAACGGTCAAAAAACGTTCTTATACCTGAAATACCGCTAGCACCATTTCTGCGAGCTATTTTTAGATCATCTAAAGTCATTCCTCCTAGAGCAAAAATAGGACCACTAAATAAAGTAGTAAATTCCTTAAATTTTTCCCAACCTAATGGCGGTCTTTTATTTTTTACGAGTTTTATAGGGGATAGAAGCACATAATCTAGTTTTAAGTCTTCTGCTTTTTTTAATTCTTCTGAGGAATGGCATGACGCTCCTATTAGTTTTTTGTCGAAACCTTTTGAATCAAGTTCCATGAGTTCTTTAGCGCTTAGGTGAACTTTTGAATAAGCCTGATACAAGTTAAGGTGTTTTGAGTGAATTATAAGTTTCCCATTTTTCTTCTTAACTACTTCTAAAGTTTCCTTCAGCAAGTCTTCAGAAAATTCATTTTCATTCATTCTAAAGATTAAATACTTAATATTATTATTTAAAAGGTTTTCTATTTTTGACAAAAAATCAGAAGAAGGAAATTCAGGAGTAATAGGTAAAAACTTAACTTCTGTAATCACTATTTATTGAGACGTATTCATGAGATAAATCAGAAGTTATGACATTAAAGAAGTTTTTAGTTTTTCCTAAAGAAATTTCGATATCTATAGTTTTTTTCTTGAATTCTTTTTTTCCTTGAGATTCTTTATAGCCTTTCACTAGACTTCCGTTTTTAAAAACGCTAGTTTTGCCAATTTTAAGAGTAAGTTGATTTATATCAAAATTTCTTATCTCAGAATTTCCAGCTGCCACTATTATTCTTCCCCAGTTAGGATCCTCCCCATAAGCAGCTGTTTTCACTAATGATGAATTTGCTACTTTTCTGGCAACTACCTCACAAAGATTTTTAGAAGGGAGTCCTTTAACGCAAATGTTAATTAATTTTGTTGCGCCTTCGCCATCTAAGATAAGTTTTTTGGCTAATTCACTAAAAACTTTTAATAGTTCTTTTTCAATTTTATTTTCATTATTAGTAACTTTTATCTTGCTTGCCCCTGTAGCCACTAAGATACTTGAATCACTAGGAGACTGATCTCCATCAATAGAGAGGGCATTAAAGGATAAATCGCATATTCTTTTATGAATTTTCTTCAAAGTCTTTTCAGGTATTTTTAGGTCTGTAAAAACATAACTCAAAGTAGTTGCCATATTTGGTTCAATCATTCCCACACCTTTTGCTATTCCTACAATACTGTACTTTTTAGATCCAATTTTACCTTTAAAAGTTATCAATTTTTTTTTGGTATCAGTAGTCATAATGGCATCTGCTAAATCACGCCAACTATTTGTACCAAGATTATTGAAAGAAGTATTAAATGCTTTTTTAAGTGCTTCAACATCTAAAAGTTCACCAACAACTCCGGTAGAGAAGGGTAAGATATTTTCTGGTTTAACTTTCAAATTTTTACTTAACTGAGAAATAAGAGTCTCTGCATCTTTTATACCTTGAGAGCCAGTTCCA
>MDTD01074538.1_pt1 | contig 10198 bp, 5 predicted proteins | sample 811221 | NCBI WGS metagenome assembly MDTD01 (sample SAMN05326646, study PRJNA326480) | marine metagenome | isolation source: seawater | place: Pacific Ocean: South West | collected 2011
TGTAATGATCTGGATAAAAATATCGTCAGGAATCTCTGTTCCCGTTAGAGTAAATACAAACCGAGTTGAATTAGAAAAAGGATTTGGATAATTTATTATCTGCGTAATTGAAGATTCCATTAAAACCTCAAAAGAAATTCTTTGATCATAGACTCTGTCCCCATTTCCTGAAATATTCGTAGATTTATCTACAGCCATTAATCTTAATTCATAAATACCGTCGGTTTTGAAATTGGACTGATATTCAATAGTGCATTTGTTTTTTGGAAGATTTGCCTTTGTGAATTTATATTCATCTGGCTTTAATAATACTAATGAATCTTGAGTTGTCGAATTTGGATAGTTTATAAAAACTTGAATCAAAGATTCATCATCCAAAGGCAAAAATTGGTTTTCATCATCAAGTGTTATAACTATATTAGCTTTTGGATTAACAATATCGCCATTTAAAATATGAATTCCATCGAAGGTAACATCTAAAACAGGATTTGTCTTATCACCATAAACAGTAAAGTCATGTGAAAATAAATTATTAAAATGATGTTGTTCAAGTTGCCAGGGTCTTGGACCGACAAAAGGATTTATTTCATACCATAAATTATTTTCACTTATCAAGGTTGCAGTAGGTATATTAATAGTATCAAAAATTACTTCTCCAGGCTTTAATGGCGATTCAATTGAATAGTTAAAAGGGAAATTAATATATTTATCATCAATTATTTTATAACTTACCTGAATTGAATCCATTAACGAAGATGAAATATTTTCAATAGCAATAATATATTGAAGGGTTTCTCCCTGCTGAACAGAATCTACTTGATTATGTCCATACAATTTTGTGGGATTTATAGCCAAATCAGGTACTTCATCGTATGTTATCTGCCACCTTAGAAGGTCATCAGGAGTTCTGTCAAAATCATCTGAAAAAAAAGATTCTAACTTCAAATAAGGATACAATGAAGCATCTATGGAATCCTCCAAATTAGTTATATCTCCTGTTCCGGAAAGACCGTCCATCAGTAAATTTTCACCACCAGTATTATCAATTCCGTAAATACGTATATCAGATGTATCTTGCATACTTAAAGATTCTCTAGACTGTAAATCCCAGTGAAAAGAACCCCATCTAGTACTAGGTCCAACGACTTTACTTCCCATAGTCCCGTTAAACCATTTATTTTCCATTTTAGCAGTAAGTGTTATATAATCTTTTCCATCAGGAGAAAAACTTTCTATTACAGAGCTAGTATCTCCTTTTTTAAAAAAAAGAATGTAAGGATAATTGTTTGGATATTTTTTCAATGAATCAACATCTGCACCGATTTCATTGAACATTTCTTCATAATCCGATGAAATATCTCGACCCGACAACCATGCTTTGCAGTTATTTGCTCTGAAAGAGTAAAATAAAACATAATTACTATCAGGGACATCTTTGACAAAGGAAATCAAATTTTGAATACCACTCGCACTTCCATTTTTGAAATAGAAGTTATATTCACTCCACCCCTCAATAATTTTATTATCATTATAGTTTACATGACCATAATCACCATGCTCTTTAGCATGCCATGGCTTCAAAGTATTTTTATCGATAACGGCAACAAAAAACATTTTACCCCAATGACTAGATTCAAAACATTGAATTGCACCGTCAATCTCATATTTTGTTTCACGTCTATGTATCAAATTTCCACTTATATGAGTTTTTGCTCTTAAGACTTTTTCTTGTTTAATAAAGTCAGTGGTTCGATCTTCATATTTATAATCTATGAAAGTAAATTCATTTTTCTTAAATTGATGAAAATGAGCTTGTCCCCATCCTCTTTTATTATTAACATACTGAAATGAACTTTCCTTCCATGAAAAACCGTCTTTTCCAGTTGTATCAGAGCTTACTCTCCAAAAGAAGACTTGAGGATTTGATAATGAAGCTGAATCCGAAAAGTATGAATAAAAATCATCTAGCTCTTTAGACTTAAATGGATTCCATTCAACTACTCCTCCTGTACTTTGAATAATTTCCTCCGACATACTTGGACTATCAAATGTATTGGATGTATCAATCTGGAAGTGATACCGAGTTAATGGGGCATTAGGATCACCAGTAGATGCCTTTAAAACTGTTTCAATTTCTGGAACTATGGCGAATTCATATGGATAAACAGGAACAATGTCACTTGAGAAAATAAAAAGATTCACATTTGTATTATTATTGATTTCATTTAACTCATCAATTTCACTCAAGGCATCAACTCGGATGGAAAACTTATTTAATCCCATTCCGTTAATTTTGTCAACAGGTAATTTGACGGTTATCGTATCTGAGTAATACACCTCTGAAACTCCCACTGAGTATGTTGTATCAGATAGTCCGAGAACAGGAAAATCACGAGTGATTATTAATTGAAAGCTCTCTCCATAAGCTTTACCAATATTTGTTATTACGACATTAATTTCAAAAGAATCTAACTCAGTTGAAACTTTTCTAGGACTAAAAAATATGTTGGGTTGAGATAGAGAGTTATTACCATAGACAGTGTAATCTGGCTTTTGATGGGAGTTAATCACGATAGCCGGATCACAATGAAGAGTCATATACATTGCGACATCTCTAATTAGCACGTTGGATGAATCCTGAATATCCTTAATAGTCTCTTTGACAATTTCACCAATTGGATAGCCATAGTAGTCTTGACTTATATTTTTATAAAATTCTCTGGAATATTTGTACAAATACGATGGGACACCCAAGGAAGAGGAACCTAGAAATCCAATAGCTCCTTTTTCTTCAGATAAAACAAATTTTTCACTTCCACTTTCATTGTTATTTGTATGAATATTACCTATCAAACATGAATTCGCCAAAATAAAAGGATATTTCCCTATATTTTCATAATTCTCTGGATCATCGATGTTTTGATCAAAATTATTTCCATAAGCATGACCAAAAAAAGTCATCAAACTAACTCCGTTATTTATTAGGTTCTCAACTGAGTCTGAGAGACTAATTTGGAGTGGATCTGAAGAGTTTTTTAAAAAAGTATGAACCTTACCTCCAAATAACGAATCCTCAATCAGGGATTCAAAATCTTTTAAATATTCTTTGTAATTTTTTTGCTCGCTCTCTGAGGCACCTCCTCCAAAATGTAAAATCTGTTTCATCCATTTCTCTGGAGTAGCCGACTCATAGCGCCTTACTTTATTTAAATATCCTCTAAACTGCTCATCATTTGTGACTGCGATTCTACCTGTTGATAAAGATGGGTCTAGTATTGACCCTGTTTTTAATCCAGAAGTAAATCCTGCATCAGCACCCATAACACTCCATGTAGGAACTATATTTTCTTCAAATTGCTTACCAAATCTAACATTAGTATAGTTAGCAGTCATAGATTTACCGCATAAAAACAAGTATATGGGATTGAAGCCCCAATCATTAATAACCGCCTCAGTCATTGATCTAATTGACATAGGATGCTTTCTAATACCAAAACTAAATTGGTCATATAATTGGTCCATATCAAAAACAATACTTTTCAATCCTTTAGATTCCCTATACTCAGAATACTCATTGGCAGATTTCAATAGATCATGACCTGTAACTAATAGGTAATCAATTCCTCCTTTTTTTATGATCGCATCTTGATAATTTATGAATTTAGATGATTCTTGACTAACAGGAACAATATTAGAAATATTTTTTATCCCAGATTCCGTCATTAGATAACATTTTCGCTCATTTCCTTTATTCGGAACTAAAGCATAGAACTTACCACTAAGAGGCTGAGCATGAACCCTATACCCATTAGTCAAATCATATAAACGAACCGTTGAACTAAGATTATTAAAATTTTGTATTACTAACAAATCTTTGGATTCAGGACCTGGAGGAATGTACATTGTAGCATTAGATTCTCCATTGAGATTATAAAGTTTAGGATATCTTAAATGGACATAAGCAATTCCCAATTTATTATTAAAATTTAGTTCTGTTGAAATATGCTTTACAAGAACATCTGTTTGGTCCTCCCAAAAATCAGAAGGAACTTGGCAATTAACTGTCGCACTGGCATAATTTGACTTGGTATCATTGTATATTAAACTATCGTTTAATTTGACTTGAATTGAATGTTCGTTAGGTGTCAATCCAACTAGTTTCACTTTTACCCATCCATCATCTGGAGCAGATTTGTAAACATTTGATGTATTAGAAGGTTCTACTGGCCAAGGATATTGTGCTTGACGAGAGGCAAAAACAGCCTCTATATATCTCCCCTCTCCATCAGAATACTCCGGCAACGAGTAACCCACAGGAGTTTTACCACCAGCATTAAATTGACTTTTTGAGGTATAAAGAATCTCGTCCCAAAAAAAATTAGATTGTGGATATGCATTAAAATTTAAATCTACTTCATTTTTCATCCTTAAATTACTTGTGCTTGAATTCCAGGTTAAGAAATGGTACAATGTATCGCTAAACATACTTATATATGGATTTAAAACATGGGATGAATCGGAGAAAAGAACATGATCATACCAACCTGTATTTTTTTCACCATAAAATTCTATAAAATCTTTTGAATCAAAAGAACCATCTGAGTCTCCTTGAATGTAGATTGGAATTTCTTTTCCCTTTGCGAAAATCTGAATATTCTCTGGATCCAGTTCTGTAACATTTATACCTGCATTGACAAGAGCCTCAAAACTGATTCTGTATATTCCATCATTCGAAATCGGAAATTTAAAGTAATTTTGATCATAATTAATCCAGTCATTAGGACTTTGACTATTTGCCAATAACGGCAACAAAATTATTAGACAAACTAATTTTCTAATCATTTTCTCTTATTAATTCCAAAACGTATGAAAAATGAATTGGTGAAAAATCCTGTGCTTCCACCAATATTATTAAGTGCATAATCTATAGCAACCTTCTTAAAGTTAATACCAACACCAAGACCAGGACTACTATACCATTTTTCTTCTTTATCAATAGTAGCAGCCTTCTGAAATCCATTTATCCCGGCTCTTAAAAAGATTATGTTCAAGTAACTTGTCTCCAAACCTATTCTGGGATCAATACTTGCAAAATCTGATTGGATTAAAGTATTTCTCCTACCATCAAAAGTAACTGAAAGATTAATCTCTGGATAAATATTAAATTTTTTATTTAAATGATAATTATAACCACCACCTATTACCATTTGGGGAACTGTTATTTCTAAGGAGTTCTCAGGGATTTCATTATTTGTTAGTATAAATATCTCTTCTAATTCCTCCAAATTAAAATTCCATGCATTCCAAGTCCCTGTAATATCTCTTAATGTTAGGCCTAAATTGACATTTTCTAATTTGTACAAGGCAGATAAATCAACTCCAAAACCAATTGCGTTAGCAAAATCTCCTACTTTTCGTCTTACAATTTTTAAACTTCCACCAACCGATAATGGTGGAGGGCCTATTTTTCTGCAATAATGAAAAATAAAAGCATTATCTACACTTGAAAAACTTTCAATACGATCATAATTTACAGCTCCATTTGCGTCAATTAAATTTCGTGTATCTGGAATATCATCAACACCTGACCTTATAAAAGAGAACCCCGCATAAGAAGATTCATCAATCTTAAATCCAAAAGCACCGTAATCAAAATTAGCGACACCAGCAAAAAGCTCGCTATGTTGGTATCCAATTTCTAAGTTATTTTCTAATTGAATTAAAGAAGCGGAATTCCAGAAACCCGCAGTAACATCTTTAGTACTTGCCACAACAGCATTTCCCATTGAAGCGGAACGAACGCCAACTCCTAAGTTCAGAAATTCATTACTATATTTTACCTGACAAAACCCAAAAAATGTCGCTGTCAAAAAAGTAAATAATATTATTTTTGATTTAATAGCCATTTCTATAAATTGAGAATCAAAAATACATAAAACATGTTAGCTTTATAACGGAATTTTAGTTCTTCTATTGTATGGCGTAAATAAGACTTAAATGGTTGCTTAAATCTTAACTATATTTGTAAAACAAATAAAAATATTTTGACATCAATTATTCCAAATTCACTCACTGCCTTAAACATGTTCTGCGGGTGTGTAGCCATATTGGCATTTTTAAGTAACGATTATATTTCTGGTATTATTCTAGTCCTAGTTTCTGCAATTTTCGACTTTCTTGATGGCTTCGTAGCAAGATTACTTGATGTCCAATCCGAATTAGGGAAACAATTAGATTCATTAGCAGATATGATTTCTTTTGGATTTGTTCCAGGAATAATTTTATTTTTAGCCTTAAAAGGTCCTTTGAATTCAAATAATGAATATATTTCTGAAACAATTAACCAATCCTATTTACCCTTGTTTGGATTTATAATTACAGTTTTTTCAGGCTTAAGATTAGCAAAATTTAATATGGACTCAAGGCAATCACTTTCATTTTTAGGCCTTCCAACACCAGCGAATACCTTATTCTTCCTAACATTACCTCTTATTTGGATTAATGAAAATCCGGAAGATTGGACCTATAATTTAACATTCAATAAACCTATTCTAATTGGATTAATAATATTATTCTCATATTTACTAATTTCAGAAATTCCTCTATTATCTTTGAAATTTAAAGGTTTTGGAGTAAAAGAGAACCTATATAGGTATATCCTGTTAATATTAAGTTTAATAGCGGTTTTAATTTTAAAACACCTTTCAATACCCGCTATTTTAATCATTTACGTCATAATCAGTCTATTTGAAAATATTCAAAATAGAGACAAAATAATCTGTAAATAATTTATCTCAAGATTTTCTTAGTTTAAAATTTTGACCAAGGTATACTCTCCTTACCTGCTCATCAGCAGCAAGTTCCTCAGCAGTACCAGTCTTTAATATACTCCCTTCGAATAGTAAATTAGCTCGGTCAACAATATGCAAAGTTTCCTGGACATTATGATCTGTTATAAGAATTCCAATATTTTTTTCTTTTAATTTAGAAACAATATCTTGAATATCCTCAACTGCTATGGGGTCGACTCCAGCAAAAGGCTCATCCAATAAAATAAACTTAGGATCAACTGTCAAACAACGTGCGATCTCAATTCTTCTTTTTTCTCCACCTGATAGAACTTCTCCCATATTATTTCTTACATGTTGTAAACCGAACTCATCCAATAAATTCTCCATTTTTCTTTCTTGATCTCTCCTAGAAAGCTTAGTCATTTCTAAAATAGCTTTTAAATTGTCCTCAACCGTTAGCTTTCTAAAAACAGAAACTTCCTGAGGTAAATAGGCAATTCCTAATTGCGCTCTTTTATACATAGGAACTTTAGTTATGTTTTTATCGTCTAGATAAACAGCTCCTTCATCCGGTTGTATAAATCCAACAATTTGATAAAACGAAGTAGTTTTGCCTGCTCCATTAGGACCTAAAAGACCAACTATCTCCCCTTGATTCACCTCAATTGAAACATTATTTACTACTCTTCTTCCCTTATAAATTTTAACTAAATTATCAGTGCTCAACTTCATATAACGCGTCTTTTATTCACCCATCTTGAGATAAAAATGGAGAATTCGTAAAGAATAACTATTGGAATAGCGACAATTATTTGACTTATAACATCTGGAGGAGTAATTATTGCGGCCAAAATTAAAGTGGCTACGAAAGAATGCTTCCTGTATTTTTTCATCACTTCAGGAGTAATAATTCCCGCCTTTGATAGAAAATAAATTAAAACTGGAAGTTCAAACATGACCCCGGCTGCTAATGTAGTTGATGCGACAATAGCCATAAAACTATTCATAGGAAAATGATTTAGTGTTTCATATCCCATATCAAAACCAATTAAAAAATGAACACTCAAAGGATTAATAACGAAATAACCAAATAATATTCCAGCAATAAATAACAATGAAGAACAAAAGACTAAACCTCTAGCACTTTTCTTTTCTTTAGGATACAGTGCTGGTTTTAAAAATCTCCAAAATTCCCATAAAATATATGGGAAAGCAATAATTAAAGCACCAATAATTGCAACCAACATAGCCGTTACGAATTTTCCGGTCACCTTACCCGGTAGAAAATTAGGACTAATAGGATCAAAACACATTACATCTGCTTCAATGAAATTCGGCCAAACGGAGTTGAAAAAATGAGATAAATTACAAAACTTAGTATATGTCCAGAAATCCATCTCCTTTGATGCCATAACTATTTCATGAAAAACAAATTCTCGAAAAACATACACAACACAAGCTAAAATAAAAAGTACTATGACTATTCTCATAAAAACCCAACGCAATACTTCAAGATGCTCTAAGAAATTCATCTTATTGTGCCTACTTTCTGAATATTTTTCTGAACTATCCGTCATTTATCTTCTTCACTTATTCCTTCATTAATTAAATCATGTAGGTGAATCATTCCAAAATAAAACCCCTGCTGGTCCGCAACAACTATTTGAGTGATATTTTTTTGGTTGATTATCTTAATTGCTTCGCTTCCTAGTGTTCCAATTGGCAAAACTACTGGATTCCTTCCCATTATATCAAATGCTTTAACATTCGATAAATCTTTTGTTTTTTCAATCATTCGTCGGATATCTCCATCAGTAATTATACCAATCACTTTTCGTCCTTCAACTACTGCCGTGGCACCTAATCTTTTGGATGACATTTCATAAATGACCTCATTAATTTTAGCATCAGGACTCACTCTAGGTTTTTCATTCTTACTCGCTAAATCATCGATTTTTAAACACATTTTTTTTCCAAGTGATCCACCTGGATGAGATCTAGCGAAATCCGTACTAGTAAACCCTCGCATTTTTATTAGAGCAACTGCCAGAGCATCTCCAAGTGCCATCTGAGCTGTTGTACTGCTGGTTGGTGCTAAATTATTGGAGCATGCCTCTCTTTTGATACTAGCGTTTAAAATCCAATCTGATTTTTGTCCCAAATCACTCTCCATATTACCTACTACCCCAATCACTCGGTTACCTCTTGATTTTATGAAAGGTAGCAAAGATTTAATTTCAGGGCTATTTCCACTATTGCTTAAAAGCATAACAATATCCTCTTCTAATACGATTCCCAAATCTCCGTGGATAGCATCTGCAGCGTGCATAAATACTGCAGGTGTCCCTGTGCTATTTAATGTCGCCACAATTTTATGTGCAACATTAGCGCTTTTACCAATTCCACTTACAATTAACCTACCTTTACAATTATATACTGCTTTTGCTGCTTTGATAAAATCTTGACTCAAAAGAGGTATTAAACCATTGAGGCTTTCTACTTCAATTTTGATTGTTTGTTTAGCTGAATTTAATATTTGGTTGTCCGTTAGCAATTGTTAATAAGTATTTAAGTAAACAATAGGTTTTACACCCTTACTGGCCTTAACTTAAAATATACATTTTAATTAAACCTACACAAAATTATTGAAAATTAACGACTATTAGTAGCTAATGGATATTATTGAGGAATCACCTATTTCGGCGCTCAAGAAATATTTTGGATTTAATCAATTTAAAGGGCGGCAAGAGGAAGTAATAAACTCCCTATTATCTGGGAAACATACCTTTGTAATAATGCCAACAGGTGGTGGAAAATCAATGTGCTATCAGCTTCCAGCACTTATGTATTCAAGCCCTGCCATAGTTATTTCTCCTTTAATTGCATTAATGAAAAATCAAGTAGACGCAGTTCGTAGTTATTGCAGTGATGACTCAATCGCGCACTATTTAAATTCATCTCTAACCAAATCCGAATCTGATATGGTTATGCATGATGTCCGTTCAGGCAAAACAAAATTACTTTATGTTGCACCAGAGTCATTAACAAAACAACAAACTATTGAATTCCTTAAAAGTATAAATATTTCATTTGTTGCTGTGGATGAAGCTCATTGTATATCAGAGTGGGGACATGACTTTAGGCCTGAGTACAGAAAATTAAGAAGCATTATTGAGAATATAAATAAAGTTCCAATAATAGCACTAACTGCAACTGCAACTCCTAAAGTTCAATTAGACATTCAGAAGAATTTAGGTATGGCTGATGCAACTGTTTTTAAAGATTCTTTTAACAGAGAAAATCTACATTATGAAGTTCGACCAAAGTTTAACTTAGAAAAAGAGATAATCCAGTTTATAAAAGATCGTGAAGGAAAATCTGGAATAATATATTGCTTAAGTCGAAAA
>MDTD01134339.1_pt1 | contig 10198 bp, 7 predicted proteins | sample 811221 | NCBI WGS metagenome assembly MDTD01 (sample SAMN05326646, study PRJNA326480) | marine metagenome | isolation source: seawater | place: Pacific Ocean: South West | collected 2011
AATCTGTATTGAAAGTGTAGTATCCTCATCTATGATTTGATTATCAATTTCACTTATTACTGGGGGATAATTTATTCCAGTTCCATTGTATTGGTTACTTAAAACCCAATCAGAATTTGAGTCTTGACTTGTTATTGCTTTAATTCTAAAAAGATAATAAGATTCAGGTTCAATTTGAGATGGTGTCCATTGATAATCATTAGCATTTCCTTCTATAGATTCAGCAATAACTTCATAGTCCTGATCATCACCATTTTTCCATTGAATTTCAAACTCATATAAAGACTCTGGATAATCATGTGCCTCAAAATTCCAGCTAAATGTTAGACTTTGATTTGTTGTAGCATCATGTTGAACACTAAATTCGCTAATTTGACCTAAAAATGAAGGAGTTATATTAGAACTTAAATTATTACTTAGGTTCCCAAATGTATCCTCACCTGATATCGTATAAAAATAAGTTAATCCATGGATTATAGCATTTTCATCTACATATGTTATTGAAGAACTACTATTTTCATCAACAATTATTACATCTGAAAAAGTTGAACCATTACTTGATAGTCTTGTTATATGATACTTTTCAATACATTCATTATTATGGAAAAATTCTAAAATTAAACCATGTTCATATTCCTGAATTATTTTAATTTCTGTTTCATCATTAAATGGCTCAAGTATATAATTTCCAGTGCAGCCTGTGTCAGTACCACCAGGTGCTGGAATTTCCTCACAACTTAGTAATATCATTAATAAAATAAGTAATTTAAACTTCATTTTTTAACTCCTGTTGTTAAATAATTCTATAATCCATAATTTTTTTGGTTGAATAATTTCATTGTCTTTAATTGTAACTGATTTTTTATAATCTTCAAATAATGCATTTGTATTTATATTTATCCAATATGTTAAAATTTCTAGAATTTGTTTTGTCGTGTATTCATTATCATAATTTTGATTTAAAAATTGTGTCCATTGACCTTTACCAAAATCATCAGGATATCTATACCAAACAGCTCTTTCTTTTTTATAAACTGTGTCTAGTATTTTATCGGTTTGAATAATTCCCGTTCTAATACTTAATTTTTCTAAAACAAATTTATCATCATCAACTGATGTAATTTTTTTGCATGGAAAAGCATCGTAATTCTTGTCTTCAATAATATCATTTAATTGCTTAATAAAATGATTAAAAGAATAATCTTTCTGTATTTTTTTATTACCTTTCCATGAAAACTCTCTTTTTATAATTTCATAATCTGATGAGGTTAATTCAATATCATAACCATTTGAATTTTTGCGAGGTTTTTGATAAATAAGTTCGTATTTAACTATTTCATTTAATAATTCTGCTAACAAAACTTTATTGAATAAATGATATGCTAAAATTGTATCTCCTTTTGAAAGTGAATAACTTTTAGATATACTGTTATTTTTATCAAGAATTATTGGAGGAAAATAAAATTTCTCTCCATTTTTCGATATGGTAAAAATATTTTTAAAGTCATCTCCAACTTCAGGATCTTTACTTAAATATATTTTTTCTGTTCTTAGATATTGTACATTATTTTTAAAATTATGAATTTGATTAATATGTTCAGGACAGTCCTCATACACTAAGTTACTATCACAACTTTTGTCTGATATAATATTGAATTCATCATGATTTATAATTGATATTGAATAACAAAATGATGCTAATATTAAAAAATTTAGTATGGAATTTAACTTAATCATTAATATTCACAATCCAGTCGTATAGTGAATAAATAGAAGCAATTCCAAAACCTAATGCTAAATTAATTGCTACATCATGGTTTGACATGGCTGATTGCTGTTTTTGCAAAATATTTGTCTCACCACTATTTTGTAAATCATTAGAGTAATTTGCCCATCCATTAGCCTTATTAATGAAACTATAAGAAAACACTGATAGTGTTATTGGCATCAAAATTTTAACATACTTATTATCAGTGAAAAATAGTGCTTGATTAGGACTTGTCCAATGTATAATTTGATTAAATTTTTGATAATTATTTAACTCTTTGGACTGCTGGCTTACCATCATACTTGGGTCTGAATATTTAGGTATCTTCCAATCATCAGGTAAATTATTATAATCAATAAGTACTGGAACTGTAGATTTAGATGGTAACTGTCTAAAAAAGGATGAAGAAATTGTTATTTCATCTTGTTTTTTTATAGCACAAATTAAATCGAATAACAAATAAATATCAATTAATTCATTACTATTAATATTTTTAGCATTTGAAAAAATAATGTCTGAATAATAATAAACATTTCCACCTATATTAACACTTTTTTTACCTTTGTTAAATTTTATATCATCGAATTTAATAGCTGATAATTTTTGTAGATTATTAAATGGTTCTAAATTTTTATTAAATGAATTTTTCCACATAGTATGAATTGTTTTTTCTTTAAAACCATATTTTTTTTGATTTATACTAATATTCTTAAAATCATTTTCATCTTTAAGGTTTGCATTGAAATTCGATAAAGAAAAAGTTATGAATAAAGAAAATATATAAATTGTTAAAATAATTCTATTCATTTGAAAAATACCTTTCAACTGTTAAAACTTGTAAATTAGAATTTTTATGTTGTCTGTAATGTTTTTCGGCCCATGCTTTTAAATCTTCTTTTTTCAATTTATTTTCGAAAAAATTATTAAAAACCGGTAGCTCATATTTCCAATTTTGATCTTTAATACCAAATTCTTTTTGACCTATCTTCTTTTGACTTGGATGTGATATAACAACAACAACTTTTTTTTGATTTAATAATTTTTTTCTATTTCGAATCTCTGAGAAAATATCTTTATCACTTAGATATAAATAAAGTTGAGATTCGATAAAACCTTTCAAATGATTATCCATACTAGCCCATGGTTCATCTGCAAAAATTATATTTGATGGTTTAATCATTGATCTTACAAATGATAAAAGTTGCTTTTCACCTCCAGATAAGTAATAAGGAGTATTATTTTTTTCAGATATGAATTTATTTAATTTTGTAATTAAGTAATCAGAACTTTCTGATTCAATATTTAATTTTTTAGATTTTTCAATTATCAATCTTAAATCATCTTCATAATTAAATGTATCATTTACTATTTTTAGATTTTCTTCAACTGTATATATGTTAATTATATGAGCATCTTGAAAAATAAAAGATAAATAATTTTCTCTTATACTTGTGTGATTAATATTTTTACTTTCATTGGTATTATCAAACTTTAATAATGAATCTTCAAATGATGCACCATACAAACAATTGGTTAGCAACGACAAAATATTCATTAATGTTGTTTTCCCAGTACCATTATTACCATAGAGAGTATGTAGATATCCTGTGTCTAATGATACTTTAACATCATTTTCTGAATTAAAAACTAAAACGTTTCCATTATCAAACTGTTTAATTATAGGTAAATTTAATTCAATCATGATTAACCTTCATATTTTATTAATTCATAAATATTTTCTTTTTCTGTGTACATATTTAAGAAAATTGAAGTTGTAATTAATGAGACTAAAGAAATTGCAAAGAAAAATATTAAGCTATAAATCGAATATGAAGACTGATAAAAACTACCTATTGTAGAAAAATCATATCCAATAAATGAAGCAAGCATTATTCCCAATGGTATAAATCCAATTATAAAACCGAAAATGATAATAAGTAAATTACCTACATTGTAAGTTGTGAAAATAATTTTTCGTGAATAACCAAAACATTTCAAAACTCCAATAGTATGTAACTCAAGTTTTAAACGAAGTAAAAACTTTATGATTAATATTAAAAGGAATGCTAAAAAATTAGTAATTATAAGCATTATAATATTACGTTTACCTTCTTCAAGTGATTTATTAAGATTCAATATTGTTTTCCATCTTCCATTATCCCATCTTATATTCATAGAATTAAGACTACTTAAAACACTTTTATTAACATAATCATTATCTAAATCTTTTGCATTCATAAAATATTTTTTACTGGATTTTTTAAAATCGCTAAAATTTTGATGAAAACTTACTGAATCTGCATTATTGATTGAATTTAGTAAAGCAATTTGAATTTTATCAGTTTCGTATGTTAATTTTCTTTCTTTATATTCCAAAACATTATATAATTCAACTTCTACATAAAATTCATTTGGTAAACCTGGAACATTTATATTTAAATCATTTTTTTCATCAATTAAAAATTCATCAATAAATAAACGAGGTTTTTGTATTGTATATGAGCCATCTGGATTTTTTATATCACCTTGATAAGGAATGGTAATTTCATTACCATCTTTTAAAATAATTTTTATCTGTTCATCATAAATGTTATCTACTGTTCTATTTTTTAAATTTTGAAATTTCATTAAAGTATTATCCTCATATGAAATAACATCAAAGCCAATTTTTTTTACTAAATCAGTGGAACTGTTTAATTTGATAGAAATATTTTTATAAAATCGTTCATCTGATTTGCTTTTTCCTCTATTTTTCAAAACCGAAATTTTTACATTGTCACTTTTATTATTTTTTATAAAATTTCTAAACTGACTGACAGAAGTAATTGGAATTTCATTAATATGAGTAATTATATCACCCTTTTTAAGTTTTTTGCCTTTCATATCTATTTTGGATTTAACTTTATGAACTTTAACACCAGTGATGTAATCAATATTTTTACCTAAATTTTTCTTTATTAAACTAAAATATGATGTCCCATCATATCCAATATTATAAGGAGTAGGAATGTTCAAGTTTACATACATATCATAAATGAAATTATATGCAGAGTTTAAATCATTAAAGTGAAATCTAATCAAATTTGAATTTATTTTAGAATTTAAAAAATTGCTAAAAATATAACTTTTAATTCTAGTATCTCCTTGAATGGGTTCTACTTTTAATAAACTTTTGTATCCGTGAGTCATAGCTTGTTTTACCAAAACATAATCGCCAGGATTTATTTTAAGACTATTCATTAATCTTTTATCTAAATACATTGTTGGCTGTGCAAAAATTTCTTCTTTAGTGTGATTTGAAACTAATTTAAACAATGTAGAATCTTTGTAATCAAAAGTATGAGTTAACACAGACCGTATAGAGTCATTACTACTTGATGATAGATGTAGCATCATTGGATATGATGATTGTGAAAAAATAAATTTATTATTTTTCTTCTGCAATGAATCTATAAAGTTTTCAAATTCGTAAAATCTTTTTTCTCCGTTTACTTTTTCGTATTTTGCTTGACCAATATATAAATCATATATGTTATTCCATTTATTGGATAAAAATTGATCTTTCTTTATTTGAAAGTCATATAATTGCAGGGATGATAAAAAAATTAAAATTGTTGATAGTGAAACAATCGACATAAACAGAAGTGGTAAGAAATAATCAGAAGAACTATCTTGATTTTTTCTAAAGAAAAATCTATTTAATATTAATTTATTAAGCATTATTTAATTTAATCAATTACAATACCTTTAAATAACTGCAAATTATCGCTTAACACCCAGTAATATCTATCTGCATCATTATTAGTTGCATTAGTAACAAATAAACTTTCATTTTCTTCTGTTTGTTCAATTAAGTTGTTTGAGATATTCATACAATTAGCTAAAAATATTTCTTCATTTTCAGCAAGTTCTAACTCTTCTAATAACTCCTCAAAAGTTGCGTCAGATGAAGAATCAAACAATGAAGGGACAAGTTTATCTGCAACTTCTTCGTTACCAACTACTCTTCTCCATAAATCACCAATCGTTGTTTCAGATAAAAACTTACTATCTATTTCACTAATATCTTTATCAAAAAATATTGCAAGCATATTCTTGACAACTCTTTTAGCATCTTCAGGATCTTCAGTTAAAGTATATTCTTCAATATATTCTAATAAATCCTGAAGTGCTTCTTCAGCCACTAAAATATCAGTATTAACTAATGATTCACCATCCATATCATTTGAAACAATTATTCCCTCATCGTAAAAAGTTCCAGTACCTCTAACCCAGTCTTGTCTTGCTTCTTTTAATTTTTCTATATATCCTTGTGAAAGTCCACTCATGCTCTTTTCTGTTCGATCTGTCATTACTGAAGATGATGAAGATGAGCTTTTTGATGAGATTACATTTTGAATTGCTTCAAAAGTGACATCCATATCATCTTTTATTATAGTAAAAATTTCCTCAGACAAATTTTCTTGATCGCTAACTGACATTACAGATGATGCTCCTCCCTTAACAGTAGTTATTAAATCATCATCAAAATGATTTTTAAATTCATCATATGCATTAATGTAATCTCTATATGAAGGATCATTACTATTGGATTCTGCTGTCCAAATCATATTACTATAAATTTGTATACCTCTTAGTGCTTTGAAATAATTTACATCATATGAATCTAATATTTCTTGGGCGTTTGATAGATATTGCCCTGGAGCTAAATCTCTATCACTTGCATCACCAATTACAATAATATACGCAGTTTCTAAAGATACATCAGACAAAGCTGCTCTCAGAGTTTCAGACAATGCTGGTCGTATGGTTTGAGAACCAGTACAGCAAGCATTTCTAATTTCTGTATCATAATCAAAATTACTCCCAGGTTCAATCCAATCAGATGTTACAAGTTGTGAGTTTAAATGATATGCCCAAATTTTAAATCTAGGTTTCATTTCTTTACCAATTGCATTCATTATTTTTTGATCTTCTAAATTTTTTAGAGTCATATCGATTACAGGTCTTAAACTATTCCATGTATAATCCATACTTGCTGAAGCATCAACAACCAAAATTACATTTAGAGTCTCAGATGTCCCACCTTTAAGAATATCTTGAACCAAATTCTCATAATTCATCATTAAACCAACTTTGACTCCAAACTCATTACCTTCGTAGACATAATTAGGTAACCATCTTAATACACCCCCTTTTTTTGATTCAAAAGTCTCATTATAAGTATCAAGTGATGTTTCAGACATAATCAAATCTTCATCTGATATTGTTTGATTGTCTACATATTCACTATGTGATATACCTCCAGAGCTTGAAGCATTGAAAACTAAAGGCTTTAAATCACTATCTAAATCAGAATTAGGCCTAATACCTAGATTTGTATTCCAAAGAACAACTTGTTGTACTTTTTCCTCTTTAAGAGCTAATACCCATCCTAAGAAATTTTCATTTGAATCTATGTCTAATCTAATCTTATCTTTTTTACCAATTAAAAAATAGGTTTCTTCTTCTCCATCTTGATTAGTTATATCTTTCTTTGAAAAAACATAATATGTTAAATCTCCTGCAGCGTTATCTAATGTATTTGCTTTAACACTGGGCATATCATAAAAAGTAATTTCAGAAATATTATCTTGTGATTTAACTTTAAATACTTTTGCAGGAAAATCTGTTTCATCAAAAGCTAAGCATTTATTTGTAATAAAGTTTTCTCTAAACTCTTGAAAGTTATCAGCTGTGACTTTAAGTTCTTTCGAACCATCTTCTGAAGTGAAAAATAAAGTTTCACCAAGTTTTTTTTCAAAATTAATAAATTCTAAATATGGGATAAACGGGAAATTATCACTGTAAACACCACCACTTCTTAACTTTCTAAATTTACCTTTTCCTTTCTTTTCACATTTACTAAGCATATCCTCAAATGTAAATTGATCAGAATAGTCTAACAGGTTATTATAAATGACATGATAATCATTTGAAAATAAAATTGTTAATAATAATATTAAAACATACTTAAACATAGTTTGCCCTCTACTTTAAAATTTCCTTGTAATTTTTATAACTAATAAAATTTATATTATAATCTTTTTGAAAATCGACTTTCTTAGTTGGCTCATTAAAAGATATATAATATATTTTTTTGAACTGTGAAGGTCCATATGATGGTAATATTGAATTATCGCCTTCATCTGTATTTAAAACAGTATTTCTAAATGTATTTAAATAACTTGATAGACCTATTTTTTCATTAACATCACTTGTAGTTCCAGTAAAATTAAGACTTTCATATGAAAGAATTGGTTCAAATGACCAAATACCTCTTTTTTTAATTTTTGAGATTGAAATATTTTTTTGATTCATATAATCGTGAAAAGATACATAATTTTGTTCATCAATATATGGAAATAAAGGATGTGAAACTGTCTGATTGGTCTTAAAATTTGTAATTGAACCATCACTTTCATCAAAATCCAATAAATAGATTTTATTTAAACCAAAATTACTAGCAGTTAATTCTGTTGATCCAAAAATATAGTCTTCATTATTTTCATAAGGATATTGGTTTATATATTTAAATATATGATAGTTAGAGTTTTTTGTTAAATTAAATATTTCTCTAATAATTCCTAAAAATTCTTCACCATTCTTTGCATCAGAATTTTTTATACCATTAAAATCAACAATTATTAAAACAGGATTTACAGCTTTTTTTATTAATTTATTTTTTTCATCAATTACAGCAGGAATACCATTTACAGTTAAATGTCTAATATCTTTTATATTACCAGTAGGAAAAGAAATTTTTGAACCTTTGATACCATACTCTGAATTATCTTTTGGATTTCGTCTAGATTTGTCAAGAACGTAAGTTAAATCATTTTCATTTTTTAAATTAAAATCATTTGATGATAAAGTATATGATTCTTTTGAACCAAAATATTCCTTAATCAAATCGTCATTTATTGTAATTTCGACACTTTTTTTCTTTTTTATTTGGTTGATATTTAAATCAATATATTGACCATCTTTTAGTGTTTTTTTATTGTTTGTAAACCTATATTTGAGTTTTTTCCAACTTGCTTCATCAATTTTAAAAGTATAGTTATTATTTGGTTTAAGGTTAATTTTTCTACCGCCGTGATCAGGATAATCTGAAAAATCGTAAATGTATTTTTGACTTCCCTCACCACACTCAGAAAATAAATTGATGTTTGTTTTACTAGAACTTTGATTCTTAAAAGTTAAATTATAAGTTTTTGCATTTTTTCTCGGAGCATCATTAAAACATAATGGATCAACATAGAATTCTTGAATTTCTTCAATATTTAATACATCTAACTGGTTTTTACTTTTACTAGTTTTATATTTTATATCTGCAAAAGCACTAATTCCATTTATTTCACAATCACCTGTAAAAGAATATTTAAAATTTTTATTTCGATCATCTTCAAGATTAACAAATAATTTAATCTTGTAAATTTTTTGGATATTTTTGAAAGAGGTTAAGTCAACATTTATTTCAAATGGAAAATTATTTATTGATGGAGTAAAAAATTCATTATCATCTGATGATATAAGAGGGCATTCACCATCTTTACTAACAAATGATTTTTGATCACTTATAATTGCTCTATTTGAAGAATTGGTATTAACAATTAAATTCCAATTTCCTACTGAGTTTTGATCTTCAATTGTTATGAAATTATCAGAAATTTTTTCGTTAATAATAAAATCATATTCTATTGAAAAAACAAAAGATATTAAGCAAAATAATATTATTATTTTTTTCAAAATTTTTTCTATTTTTTTACGATTATTTAATTACTTTTGAACAGAATAATCCGCCTATAATGTCCAAAGTATTTAATTAGCACTGCTTAATATAGATTAATTTTTATTAGGTTTCAATGAAAATATTATTTTCCAGTTGAAATAACTTTATTATTTTCCCAATGAACAATTTTTTTTATATCACCATTATTTAGGTATGTAATAAATTCTCCATGCCTATTACCATTCTTGTAATTTTTAATAGCTTTTAATTTACCATCTTTAAAAAAATACTGTGACTCACCATGTTTTTGACCATCAAGCATAGATATTTTTGATTTTATATTTCCATTTTCATAGAATTTTTCTATGATTTCTACTGAACTTTTTGATTTTGATATATTTTTATTATTTGATTGCTTTACGTTTGATGTTTTATTTTTGCTTTTCACATCATTAACGTCACTACTTTGATCGAAGATTAGATAAAAGAATAATAATCCAACTAGGACAATCACATAATAACCTCCAATAATTTTGAACAGTAATTTCATAAAAATTTATTTTTCTAACTTTTCTTCAATTCTTTCAAAATCTTTATCAATTCTTTTAAATCTACTGTTAACGATTTTTTTGAAATTTTTATGACTTGATGAAAAA
>MDTD01042702.1_pt1 | contig 10197 bp, 10 predicted proteins | sample 811221 | NCBI WGS metagenome assembly MDTD01 (sample SAMN05326646, study PRJNA326480) | marine metagenome | isolation source: seawater | place: Pacific Ocean: South West | collected 2011
ATGTCTGGTCCGTGTCTCAGTACCAGTGTGGGGGATCATCCTCTCAGACCCCCTACTGATCGTAGTCTTGGTAAGCCGTTACCTTACCAACAAACTAATAGGACGCATGCCCATCTATTACCACCGAAGTTTTCATCAAATTACTATGCAGTAAAATGATCTTATGGGGTATTATTCAAAATTTCTTTTGACTATCCCCCTGTAATAGGTAGGTTGCATACGCGTTACGCACCCGTTCGCCGGTCGTCAGCGGAGTGCAAGCACTCCCTGTTACCCCTCGACTTGCATGTATGAAGCCTGCCGCTAGCGTTCATCCTGAGCCAGGATCAAACTCTTCGTTGTTGTTTTTTAAAAAAATTTAACAACTTAGAACAAAAATTGACTTTGTCTCAAAATGGTTTTGCTTTCGTATTTTATTAATACGCGCTGTCATTAATTTTCAATATTTTCAATGAACTTATGCAGCTAACTTTGTAGTTTTCTGCGGCTGCAAATATATGACGGTTTTATTTCCTGTCAAGTATTTTTTGATTTTTTTTTCAACTTTTTTTCAAGACTTTAAAATTTTTCAATTTTTGGAATTAAGAGGCTTTATTTTTACGCCTTTTGCAGGATGAGGCTTATTCTTGCGCCAATACATATAAAGTGAATCAAGATCGTAATTTAAAGCTGTTGGCTGGAACTCAAGAACTTTATTAGAAAAAGCTCTTTGCAAAATATCTTCAATTAAATAATCATGGTATTCTTCTTTTGGATTGTATACATCCTTCAATGATAATTTAAATAAAGATGCAGTAGTCTGATAAATAAATGCTCTCCAACCGTTTCTTAAATCTTTAACTAACTCGTGAGATGTCAAACCAGTTTGCCTATGAACAAGTTTAATAAGTATTCTCCCTTGAGATCGAGAAAGTCTTTTAAGTTCATCCTCAAATTCGTCATATATATAAGATTCTATATTTTTTAAATATTTTTTTCTCTTACTTTTTGATTTTAAATTCTTCAAACGTTCATTTAATTTTTCTAATCTAACCGCAGCTAGTTTTGCATATGGATATACCTTAATGGTTCTTTGCCTTAAAATCAAATACTCTCTAGCCTCATCATATGATTTGAATTTTAAAGGCTGAAAGATTATTACCTCATCTAAAGGTATTGTATTTCTTGGTATGCTGTCACCTGAAAAAACAAAAAAACTTTGATGATTAATAGAATCTTGAGATTTATCTTGTCCGTTGAGGATCAGGAAAAAAAAGAAAAATAATTTTGGGAAAAGTTTTTTCATTTCCACAAATTTAAAAATAAATAGATTGACAATTATTTTCTTATTATTACTTTAGCCTTTCAATCTCAATAAAATCTATTAGATGAAAATACTCGATGCTAAAAGCAAGAAATTTTTAAAACAATATATAGATAATGCTTCGCCAACTGGTTATGAATGGAAAGGTCAAAAAATATGGATGAATTATCTTAAACCCTTTGTTGATGAATTTTTAACTGATACCTATGGTACTGCAGTTGGAATTATTAATCCAAAAGCAAACTTTCGGGTAGTAGTTGAGGCTCATTCAGATGAAATATCTTGGTACGTGAATTACATAACAGATAATGGTTTAATATATGTAATTAGAAACGGCGGTAGTGATCATCAAATTGCTCCGTCCAAATGGGTAAATATTCATACTGACAAAGGCATAGTGAAAGGAGTATTTGGATGGCCTGCAATACATACAAGAAAACCTGGAAAAGAAGAGCCTCCCAAATTGGAAAATATTTTTATTGATATTGGAGCTAAGAATAAAAAAGAAGTTGAATCAATGGGAGTTCATGTTGGCTGTGTTATCACTTACCCCGATGAATTTGAGATTATCAATAAAAACAAATTTGTTTGCAGAGCAATAGATAATAGAATGGGTGGTTTTATAATAGCTCAAGTAGCAAGATTAATCTCAGAAAACAAAATTAAATTACCTTTTGGTTTATATGTGACAAATTCTGTTCAAGAAGAAGTTGGGCTTAGAGGTGCAGAAATGATTGCGAAAAATATTAAACCAAATGTTGCAATCGTTACGGATGTTTGCCATGATACGACCACCCCTATGATAAATCAAAAGGAACAGGGAAGTATTGAACTTGGTAAAGGTCCTGTAATCTCATATGCTCCAGCAGTTCACAATAAATTAAGAAATAATATAATCGAAATTGCCAAGTCAAAAAAAATTCCATTTCAAAGACTCGCTTCATCTCGCTATACTGGTACAGATACTGATGCGTTTGCATATAGTAATGGTGGTACTGCATCTGCCCTTGTCTCTCTTCCATTAAGATATATGCATACAACTGTTGAAATGGTTCACAAAAAAGATGTAGAAAACGTAATTATGCTTCTGTATGAAACAATTACCTCAATAGATCCTAATTATAATTTCAATTATTTCGATTAGCACCATTTAGTTCCTTAATTATAGCTTTGTTAATTTTTTTAATCAATGAAGGGCCCTCGTATATAAATCCTGTATATAATTGAACTAAAGATGCTCCTGCCCTTATTTTCTCTATTGCGTCATCCGGGCTATGTATTCCTCCAACACCAATTATTGGAAAAGATCCATTACTTTTTTTATGTAAAAACCTGATTACTTCAGTACTTCTATTTCGCAACGGTTTACCACTTATACCTCCCTTTTGAGAAATTAAATTAATTTTTGATTTTAAATTAGTCCTTTTGATTGACGTGTTTGAAGCAATAACGCCATCAATTTTTGTTTTCTTAACGACACTTATTACATCTAATAGCTGACTATTATTTAAATCTGGGTCTATTTTTAATAAGATTGGTTTTTGAATTTTAAAATTAGAATTCAATTTTTTAAGCTCAGTTAAAATTTCCTTTAAGTTTTTTTTCTTTTGTAATTCCCTTAGACCAGGAGTATTTGGTGAACTTAGATTAATTGCAAAGTAATCAACATATGGATGTAGTCTGATGAAGCAATATTTATAGTCATCTATGGATTTATCATTTAATGTATCTTTATTTTTTCCTATATTACCACCAATTATTAGTCCCTTTTGTCTTTTGATTCTATTAACTGCCTGATCAACACCATCGTTGTTAAATCCTAAACGATTAATAATGGCTCTGTCCTTAGTTAATCTAAAAACTCTTTTTTTGGGATTCCCAGCTTGTGCTTTTGGTGTTAATGTCCCAATTTCTACAAACCCAAAACCAAAGTTTGAAAACTCTTTTATGAACTTGGCATCTTTATCAAATCCAGCAGCTAATCCTACTGGATTATTAAATTTAACCCCAAAAACTATTCTTTCTAATCTTGGGTCTTCTAGCTGAAAAAAATATCTAAATAAAAATCCCACCTTAGGAATCTTATAGATTAGGGAAATAATATAAAGTGAAAAATGATGTGCTTTTTCAGGATCAATCAAAAATAAAAGTGGCCTGAAAATTAAACGATACATTAAATATCTATTATATAAAAAAAATCACTTTTAATTAATTTTTCTTCGTTGACGAGATATTAACTTTAGAACTCATTTCAAGTGAAATGGCAGTTCTTTCAATTTTAAGTTTACCAGATAAAGTTTGAATTAAGCAGGTATCATCTTTTTCAATAACATCAATTACCTTGGCATGAACTCCACTTTTGGTAATAACTCTATCTCCTCTTTTCAAGGAATTCATGAATCTTTTTTCCCTTCTTTGTCTTCTATGTTGAGGAAGTATAATAAAGAAAACAAAAACAACCAACATTAATAGTAAGAAGGGAAAATTTGATTCCATCAAAATTAATTTTGGGCATTTTGTCTTGCTCTAGCTTGATCATCTCTTTGCTTCTGCTTTACTGGATCAGGAGTAACCATAGCTTTAATTCTCAATGTTTCTCTACCATTAGCAGTATTTGCAGAAATGGTTACGGTCTTTTGCTGTAAATTAGGTTTATTACTTGGATCAAAACTTACTACCATTTCACCTGATTCCCCAGGAGCTATTGGAATATTTTTGGGGTAAGTAGGTACAGTACAGCCACAACTACCTCTTGCATCAACAATTAAAAGTGGAGAGCCACCGGTATTTGTAAACTTAAAAGTTGTTTGAACATTTCCTCCCATCTCTGGAATAGTACCAAAATCATGAACCGTCTTATCAAAGGTCATAACAGCATTTTGAACACTTTGAGTAGAAATAGTGGTTTGATTATTCCCTTTTTCAACCTTGCTAGAAGCATTCTGCTGACATGAGTAGAAAGCAAAAATAGCGGCAAGACCTATTATCAGATTTATTTTTTTCATTTGTTTTATTTTTTAATACTGTAAATTTATAAAAAAACTTCTAAAGCAACCCCTTACCTCGCTTAAGTAATCTATTTGAAGACTCAAAATCTTTAACAATTTGATCTAGTATTCCGTTAATAAAAACTCTACTTTTTTGAGTAGAATAGTCTTTCGATATTTCTACATATTCATTAATGGTTACATTTTTAGGAATATCTGGAAAATAAAGTAATTCTATAGTTGCCATTTTAATTAAAATTAGATCTATTGCAGCAATTCTTTCAGAATCCCAATTTGGAGTCCTGCCTTCAAGTTCTTTATTTAATTCACTATTACAAGAAATTACTTTTTTAAATAGTTTAGTTGCAAAAATAAAATCCTCACTGTTTTTAGATAAACTAGGAAATGGCAAACTATCAGATTTTCTTGGATCTATTTTAGGGATTAACTTCAATAAAAATGTATTTACTACAGGATAATCATCTATCCAAGTTATTTGGCTATCTTCAATGTAATCAAAAAAATTTTCTGATTCTACAATAATTTTCTTGTAAAAATTTGAAACTAAATGACACTGCTCTAAAAGATCAGGTTTTTTATTTTTTGTATATGATTTAAAAAAAGTACTCTCTAAAAGTTTTTCATAATTTGAAATAACATAATCATTATTTACTTCCCAATTACTAGTTTTAATTTTTGAGATGAATTTTCTTAAAGTCTTATGTTCAGATATAAACTTTAATACATCATTTTCAATGATAAATTTATATTTATCCTTAATTACGAGTATTTTCATTTTTTTCGAATCAGCCTTTCGTTTGATTGAAAAATCATACAGAGCTTTGAGATAACTAAGCAGAAGAACATATAGTGAAAAAGCATTTTTAATACTTAATTCTAAAAATAAGAGTTCAGCACCAATATCTTTCTTTTCTTTTTTAATGAAAGAATATAGGGATTGCATAACTTTTACACGTAAATGTCTTCTTGTTAACATTTTAAAAAATTTTGATAAAAATAGAGTTTTAGATCTAAATCTTAGTAAAATAAATTTCTATTAATAACGAACTTAAACTTAAAGATTCATTTCACTATTTTTGAAAACTATTATGAAAGCACTTAGATATTTAGATAAGTACCTTAAAAAATATAAATGGCAACTGTTTGCAGGAGTAATCATAACTGTAATTTCAAGAATTTTTTCATTATTTGCTCCAAGATTAATTGGAAATTCTTTAACTACAGTAGAGAAATTTCTTAATGAAAATCAAGTCAGTTTAGAAGAAGTTAAACAAATACTTTTAATCAATATTTTAATTATAATTGGAGCCTCTATTATGTCTGCGTTCTTTACCTTTTTAATGCGACAAATGATCATTAATGTATCAAGATATATTGAATATGATCTCAAAAATGAAATTTTTGAGCATTATCAAATTTTAGATCAATCTTTCTATAAAAATAATAGAACAGGAGATTTAATGAATAGAATAAGTGAAGATGTGAGCAAGGTTCGATTATATTTTGGTCCTGCTTTGATGTATGGCATAAATACAATCACTTTATTCTTTGTTGTGATTACATTCATGATAAACATCGCTCCACAATTAACTTTATATGTTCTTTTCCCATTACCTTTTTTATCCTATTTGATATATAGACTAAGTAAAATAATTAATTACAGAAGTACAAAAGTACAGGAAATGTTATCTAAACTTTCATCTTATACTCAAGAGATATTTAGTGGAATTTCTGTCATTAAATCTTTCGATTTAAAAAATAAAATTAATGTTAGCCTTTTATCCCTGTCTAATCTTGCTCAAGAAAAAAACATGAGTCTTGCAAAAGTTCAAGCATGGTTTTTTCCATTAATGATGTTAATGATAGGAATCAGCAATTTATTAGTCATATTAATTGGAGGTAATTTATTTATAAAGGAAGAAATAGAAATAGGAGTTATTGCCGAGTTTATTGTATACATAAACATGCTAACTTGGCCTGTTATGGCAGTAGGTTGGATTACCTCTATTGTTCAGCAGGCTGAAGCTTCACAAAGAAGAATTAATGAGTTTTTAAATATTAAACCAAAAATAACCGATGGTATAGGTGTGAAAAAGAAGATGGTTGGAAAAATCGTTTTCAAAGACGTTTCATTAACTTATCCAGAAACAAATATAAATGCATTAGACTCTATTAGTTTTGTTTTAAACTCGGGGAAAACATTGGGAATTGTTGGAGATGTTGGTTCAGGAAAATCTACTCTACTAGATCTTATTCCTAGATTGTATGATCCAAAAAAGGGCTCTATATTTATTGATGAAAACTTGATTAAAGATTTTAAGATAAGTGAATTAAGAAAATTTATTGGGTATGTCCCTCAAAGTGGATTTCTTTTCTCAGGAACAATTAAAGAAAATATAATTTTTGGAAGTAAAGGAAAAACGAAGAATGATATGGTTGAGGTGTCAAAAAAAGCATGTGTACATAAGAATATAATGATGTTTAAAAAAAATTATAATACCCTAATTGGAGAAAGAGGTGTAACACTATCTGGCGGTCAAATTCAAAGATTAACTATCGCAAGAGCACTTATTAAGAACCCAACAATACTTTTGTTAGATGATTGTTTGTCTGCAGTTGATATTGAAACCGAGGAAAAAATTTTAAGAAATTTGAAAGAAATAAGAAAAAATAAGACCACCATAATAGTTAGTCATAGAATTTCTTCAGTAAAGCAAAGTGACCAAATTATTGTTTTGGAAAATGGTAAAATTATTCAGTCTGGAACACACAATGATCTAATTCTTGAAAAAGGATATTATAGAAAACTAAATGACAAACAAATAAATGAAAAGCACAATTAATTTGTTTTGCTTGATATTTTTTTTCATTTTTGATTACAATAACTTAAAAAAAAATAAATGAAAAATAAAAATGAAGTAGAACATGAAGAGATATTTTCAAAAGCACTTAGAGCTGGAAGAAGGACATACTTTTTTGATGTTCGTGAAACAAAAGCTGGAGATTATTACTTGACTATAACAGAGAGTAAAAAGTTTGTTAATGATGATGGAACTTTTTTTTATAAAAAACACAAAGTTTATTTATATAAGGAGGATTTCACTGAATTTAAAAGTTTTTTAGATGAAACTACTAATTTCATAATTGATAAAAAAGGAGAAGAAGTTATAAGTGAGATACATCAAAAAGACTTTGATTCTTCTAAAAAAACTGACTCCGTTCGATCAAGGTTGTTTAATGAGAATGAAGTTGAGGATATTGATGAAGATGAAGAAAAGGAAGAAAAAAAAGAAAAGAAATTAAAGAAAAAAGAAGGAAAAGAAAAAAAATAATTCATTTCTAATCGTTCTCTTTCACTTTGATATTAATTTTATTTAGATTGTAATTTAAGTAAACAATTATGGCATTAACACCATCTTCAATGCTAGATCTTGGAACTAAAATTCCTGATTTTAACCTTATAAATACATTAGATAATTCATTTTGTGATGTAAATTCAGTAAAGGGAGAGAAAGGATCTTTAATTGTTTTCATTTGTAATCATTGCCCTTATGTAATTCATATAATTGATAAAATGATTGAAATATCTAACCACTATGTTACAAAGGGAGTTAATAGTGTTTTTATTTCTAGTAATAACATAGAAACTCATCCACAAGACGGTCCTGAAGAAATGAAAAAATATGCAGCTATAAAAAGTATGTCTATCCCATACTTATATGATGAAAATCAAGAAATCGCTATTAAATTTAAAGCAGCTTGTACTCCAGATTTTTATCTTTTTAATTCGAATCAAGAACTAGTATATCGAGGACGTTTTGATGATGCCAGGCCTGGGAATGAAAAACCAATAACAGGTGTTGAATTAAGAAATGCTCTAGAAAATTTAGTAAATGACAAACCTCCACTTAAAAATCAAATACCAAGCCTAGGATGTAATATTAAGTGGAAGAAGGGAAATGAGCCTGAATATTTTTAAAAAATTATTTTTTATTTAGAATTAAATAATTTAAATTCTTTAACTGCATCCCACTTTTTAGCTTTTTGTCCAACTCTTTCAATTTCAATTGATTCAATTAAATCACCTTGAGAAATTTGATCAACAATATCTTGCCCTTGAATTACATGACCAAAAACAGTATGCTTACCATCTAGCCAACTTGTTTTTGTGTGAGTAATAAAAAATTGACTTCCATTAGTTCCAGGTCCAGCATTTGCCATAGAAATAACGCCTGGTTTATCATGTCTTAATTCAGGGTTAATTTCATCTTTAAACTTATAACCTGGTCCTCCTAATCCATTCCCATCTGGACACCCTCCTTGAATCATAAAGTCAGAAATAACTCTATGAAAAGTTAATCCATTGTAGTAAGGTTCACCCATAGATTTTTTGTTATTTTCAATTTCACCCTCACTTAAACCTACAAAATTTGCAACAGTTCCTGGTGCCTTCTCAAATGAAAGATTTAATAATATTAGACCTTTCGAAGTATTTATTTTAGCATAGATTCCATCTTCCATATAAATATTTTTTATTTCAAATTTATGATATTTAGTTAAAATTAGTTAGCTACATCACTTATAAATTTTATTCTGTAAAGTCTCACTTCTTCCTCCTCATAAAACTCTTCAAACTCTTTAATTGCATCATTAATATTATCATTTTCGGCTTCCAAAAAATATTCATTTAGCTCCTCTATTTGATCTTCATCTAATATTTCGTTAATCCAATAATCAATATTTAGTTTTGTGCCCGAAAAAACTATAGTTTCCATTTCAGAAATTAAATTTCTCATATCCATTCCCTTCGCAGAGGCAATATCATCAAGAGAAAGTTTTCTGTCAATACTTTGAATTAAAAATAACTTTACAGAAGATTTTATCCCTTTTGATTTAACAATTAAATCATCTGGACGAATAATATTATTTTCATCAACATAGTTTTTTATTAACTCTGAAAAAACTTTACCATATCTGACAACCTTACCATCTCCTACTCCATTAATTCCTAATATTTCAACTTCTGTAATAGGATATTTTATACACATGTCTTTTAGAGAGGATTCTTGAAAAACAGTGTAAGGAGGAATTTTATTTTGAATAGCAATTTTCTTTCTTAAAGAAAGTAATTGTGTCATGAGATTTTTATCAAATTCAGCTACTATTTCTTTTGAATTATAAATTTCATTTTCCTCATATATATGATCTGAACTCATCATAAACGAAATTGGTGAATTCAAAAAATCTCTTCCTTTTTTAGCTATCTTTATTACTCCATAAGATTCAATATCTTTTATAAGATAATTAGCAACCAATGATTGCCTCAAAAGAGCCATCCAATGATTTGAGTCTTTTAGTTTTCCCTTTCCAAAAATATCTAACAAATGCGTTTTATGTGAAATAATAATTGCATTTGTTTCGCCAATAATGGTTTTGATAAGCTCTTTTGACTTATATTTTTCTTTTGTTTCAATTAAAGTTTTTAATAAAATTATTAAATCCTCTTTGGCTTCAATTTTATCTTTTGGAAACCTGACATTGTCATCCATGTCTCCTCCTGGATCTTTTTCTGGATTAAATTCCTCTCCAAAATAATGAAGTAGAAATTTTCTTCTGGAAACAGATGTTTCAGCATAGGAAACCATTTCATTCAGAAGTGCATAACCAATATCTTGCTCTGCGATAGATTTGCCAGACATAAATTTTTCTAATTTTTCAATATCCTTATATGAATAAAAAGCAAGACAATAACCCTCTCCTCCATCTCTCCCTGCACGTCCAGTCTCCTGATAGTAACTCTCAATACTTTTGGGAATATCATGATGAATAACAAATCTTACATCAGGTTTATCTATTCCCATTCCAACCGCAATAGTTGCGACAATG
>MDTD01092231.1_pt1 | contig 10197 bp, 8 predicted proteins | sample 811221 | NCBI WGS metagenome assembly MDTD01 (sample SAMN05326646, study PRJNA326480) | marine metagenome | isolation source: seawater | place: Pacific Ocean: South West | collected 2011
ATTAATCTTCACTATTGTTTTATTTCACTGAAGAAATAATCTGCAAAGATGTCTGATCTTAAAAAAATAAAAGATGAATTTTTTACAAAACTCAAAGACGATTTAGATCTATTAGAATTAAATAAAATAAAATCTGATCTATTTGGAAAAAGTGGATTAATATCATCACAATTTAGAAAAATAGGATCAATTGCTGAAAGTGAAAGAAAAAAATTTGCTTCTGACTTAAATATTATTAAAAATGAATTACAAAATTTAATAGATTTAAAAATAAATGAAATCCAAAAGTTAGAAATAAATAAAAAATTAGAAAAAGAAAAAATTGATATAACTTTACCAGAAAGAAATTTTATTAGAGGTAAAATTCACCCTGTTTCACAAACGATTGATGAAATATCAAGTATTTTTTCTGAGATTGGTTTTAGTGTAGAGGAAGGTCCTGATGTTGAAAATGAATATAATAATTTTACGGCACTAAACACTCCAGACAATCATCCAGCAAGAGATATGCATGACACATTCTATCTTGATGAAAAAAAAGAAAAATTATTACGAACACATACTTCTCCTGTTCAAATCAGAACAATGTTAAAAGATAAACCACCCTTTAAAGTAATTGCACCTGGCAGAACTTACAGATCAGATAGTGATCAAACACATGCCCCAATGTTTCATCAAGTCGAAGGTCTTCACATAGATAAAAATATAAATATGGCTAATTTAAAAGGGTGCTTAGATTATTTTATAAAAGAATTTTTTGAGATTGATAAAATCAAAATGAGATTCAGGCCAAGTCATTTTCCTTTTACAGAACCTTCTGCAGAAGTTGATATAGGCTATGAAATAAAAGATGGAAAAATTGTAATTGGAGAAGGTGATCAATGGCTAGAGATTTTGGGATGTGGGATGGTCCATCCTAATGTTTTAAAAAATGTAAAAGTTGACCCAACAAAATACCAAGGTTATGCATTTGGAATAGGTATAGATAGATTAGCTATGCTTAAATATGGCATTAATGATTTAAGAGCATTCTTTGAATGTGATTATAGATGGTTAAACCACTTTGGTTTTGATCCGCTCGATGTTCCAACTAATTATAGGGGCTTGAGCAGATGAAGATAACATTTGATTGGCTTAAAGACTATTTAAATACAAAACTAACAGAAGACAAACTTTTAGAACAATTAACAAATATTGGTTTAGAGGTTGAAAGCGTAGAAAATTTATCTAAAGATCTTGCTTTATTCAAAGTAGCTCAAATTATAAAAACAGAAAAACATCCAAATGCTGATCGACTAAAAATTTGCAATGTTGATGTTGGTGAAAAGGAATTAAAAAAGGTAGTATGTGGTGCCCCTAATGCAAGGGAAGGATTGATAACAATTTATGCCCCACCAGGTGCAATTATTCCAAAAAGTAAAGTAAAATTGATAGTGGCTAAAATTAGAGATGTAACATCTTATGGAATGCTTTGTTCAGAGTCGGAATTAAATTTATCAAATGAAGGTGAAGGAATAACAGAATTATCATTTAAAAAATATAAGAAAAGAATTGGTCAAAGTTATTTTTCTAAATCAAAATCCAATCTTATTGATTTATCAATAACTCCTAACAGACCAGATTGTCTTGGTGTTAGAGGAATTGCTAGAGACCTTGCGGCAACAGGTTTTGGGAAATTTAAGAATTTAAAAGAAAAAAATATAAAATCAAATCTAAAACAAACTGTAAAAGTTAAAATTAAGAAAGAAACAGATCAAGCGTGTGATGTTTTTGGAAGCTGTTTAATTACAAATGTTAAAAATACTGAAAGTCCTCAATGGCTAAAAGATAAACTCGAGTCTGTTGGACAAAAACCTATTTCTGCAATAGTTGATATCACAAATTATGTTATGCTTGATATTAACAGACCTTTACATGCTTATGATGCCGACAAAATTCACAAAGGCATAATAGTGCGTAATTCCAAATCTGGGGAGGAATTTACTGCTCTAGATAATAAACATTATAAATTAGAAAGTGGAATGTGTGTCATAAGCGACAATAAAGGTGTTTTAGGGTTAGGGGGAATAATTGGAGGAATAAGATCAGGCACAGAACTTGGTACTAAAAACGTTCTTTTAGAATCAGCGTATTTTCAGTCGAGATCAATTCGTAAAACATCAAAAAAATTAAATCTTGATACTGACGCTAAGTTTAGGTTTGAAAGAGGCATTGATCCTCTTTCAATAGAAGATGGGCTAAATAAAGCAGCAGTTTTGATTAAAGAAATTTGTGGTGGCAATATAAGTAAAATAGATGTTCAAAAAATCAAATCGTACAAACCTAAAATCATTAAATTTGATCCCAATTTATTTGAAAAAATAACAGGTTTTAAAATTTCTGGAAAAGAAATGAACAGAATTCTTGAAAATCTTGGTTTTAAATTTAAAAAAGAAAAAAAACATTTAAAGCTGACAACTCCTTCTTGGAGGCCAGATATTTTACAAGAGATAGACGTTGTTGAAGAGCTAGTAAGAATTAGTGGTTATGATAAAATAAAAACTTTAACTCCCATTAAAGAAAGAAAAAAATCTACTTTAAATCAGAATCAAAAATTATTTCATTTTTTACAAAGATCAGTTGCATCTAAAGGTTACATGGAGGCAATAACCTGGTCATTTACTGATTCAAATTATAATGATTATTTTAGAGGCACAAACAAAGAAATAAAGATTATAAATCCTATAAGTTCAGAATTGAGTGTTTTAAGAAATTCAATATTTTCTAATTTAATTATGTATATAAGTAAAAATTTGGATAGAGGTTTTAGAGATATTTCATTCTTTGAAATTGGACCTATATTCACAGGTCCAAATCCTGGAGATCAAAATACTGTAGTTTGTGGATTATCTGCAGGTAAAAAATTTAGACAGTCATGGATTGAGAAAGAGAGAAATGTTGACATATTTGATGTCAAAAGAGACGTAATTCAAACTTTAGTAGAGGCTGGTTATAATTCTGAAAAATTTTTTATAGATGATGAAACACCAAATTATTTTCATCCTGGCAAGTCAGGTAGATTATTTCTTAATGAAGGAAAAGATAAAGTAGCAGCTTACTTTGGAGAAATTCATCCTAACATCTTGAAAATGATCGATATAAAAACCGAGTCTCTAGTTGGGTTTGAAATTATTTTAGATAATTTGAAAATTCCAAAAAAATCGCTTAAAGATCAAAAACTTAAATTTTCAGTTTCAGATTTTCAAAAATCGGAGAGAGATTTTGCATTTGTAGTAAGTAAAGATGTAAAATCTCAAGATTTAATAAATATCATTTCAAAAGTAGATAAAAATTTGATTAGTAACATTAAGGTTTTTGATGTTTATGAAGGTGAAAATATACCTAATAATCAAAAATCAATTGCAATTAGTGTAACAATTCAGTCATTAGAAAAAACATTAAATGATAGCGATCTAGAAAAGATCAATAATTTGATCATTCAGTCAGTTGAAAATAAAACTGGTGCAAAAATCAGATCTTAAAAACTAAATGAGCATTATTGAAAACATAAGAAATTTTGCAATTATTGCTCACATTGATCATGGTAAATCAACAATAGCTGATAGAATTATTCATAAGTGCGGAGGTCTAACTGAAAGAGAAATGAAAGCACAAGTGCTAGATTCGATGGATATAGAGAGAGAGAGGGGAATTACTATCAAAGCTCAAACAGTTAAATTAAACTATAAAGCTAAAAATGGAAAAAATTATATCTTAAATATAATTGATACACCGGGACACGTAGATTTTAGTTATGAAGTGAGCAGATCACTTTACGCATGTGAAGGCTCCATATTAATTGTTGATAGTACTCAAGGAGTAGAGGCTCAAACCTTAGCAAATGTATATCAAGCACTTGATATTAACCACGAAATCATTCCAGTACTTAATAAAATTGATTTACCAGCATCAGATTTAGACAGAACAAATAAACAAATTGAAGATGTAATTGGTATTGATACTGAAAATGCAGTTCCATGTTCAGGTAAAACTGGAGAGGGGATTGAGGAAATTTTGGAACAGATAATTATTAGACTACCAGGGCCTAAAGGAAATCCAAATGAGGATTTAAAATGTCTTTTGGTTGACAGTTGGTATGATACTTATTTAGGTGTTGTAATTTTGGTAAGGGTTATTAATGGCAAAATAACTAAAAATATGAAGATTAAAATGCTTTCAACAGATCAGGATTATATAGTTGAAAAAGTTGGAGTATTCACTCCAAAAGCAAAAGACATAAATGAGTTAAATTCTGGTGAAATTGGTTTTATCACTACTGGTATTAAAGTTTTGTCAGAGACAAAAGTTGGCGACACAATTTGCGATGCGACCAGATCATCAGTTGATGCTTTGCCTGGTTTTAAGCCTAGTAAACCAGTAGTATTTTGTGGATTATTTCCTGTTGATAGTTCTGAATATCAAAAATTAAAAGACGGGCTTGCAAAACTACAATTGAATGATGCTAGTTTTTCATTTGAGGCAGAATCATCCTCTGCCCTTGGTTTAGGTTTTAGATGTGGTTTTTTAGGATTGTTGCATCTTGAAATAATTACAGAGAGATTAGAAAGGGAATTTGATGTTAATCTAATTACTACAACCCCAGGAGTTGTTTATAAATTACATTTGAATAATGGTGATATTGTTGACTTACAAAATCCCTCAAGTCTACCCGATCCAACTGTCATCAAATTTATAGAGGAACCATGGATAAAGGCCACTATTATAACACCTGATGAATTTCTAGGGTCAATTATTAAATTATGTCAGGATAAAAGAGGAATTCAAACTAATCTAAGCTACTCTGGGAGTAGAGCCGTATTAAGTTACGAATTACCTTTGAACGAGGTAGTTTTTGACTTTAATGATAGAATAAAATCAATGACAAGTGGTTATGCTAGTTTTGATTATGAAATTATTGACCATAGAGAGGGAGATCTAGTAAAACTTGGAGTATTAGTTAATGGTGAACCTGTAGATGCTCTAGCAATGATGATACATAGAGACTTTGCACAGAGGACTGGAAGAGAAGTTTGTGAAAAATTAAAAGATTTAATCCCAAGACATAATTTTATGATACCAGTTCAAGCAGCTATTGGAGGTAAAATTATTGCCCGTGAAACAATTAAGGGTTTTAAAAAGGACGTTTTGACAAAAATTCATGGTGGTGGAGCTACGGATCGAAAAAGAAAATTATTAGAGAAACAGAAAAAAGGTAAAGCTAGATCCAAGCAGTTTGGAAAAGTTGAAATTCCACAAGAAGCTTTTATTGGAGTATTAAAAATCAATAAAGAAAAAAAATGAAAATTTTCGATTGCTTTTCTTATTGGGATGAAGATTTATTGCTGGATCTAAGACTTAATATATTAAATGAATATGTAGATTATTTTGTTATTGTTGAGGGAAATAGAACTTGGCAAAATAATCCAAAAAAACTTAGATTTGAATTAGATAAATTTGATAAATTTAAAAAAAAAATTATTTATATTCCTGTTGAAGATATGCCAGAGGGTGACAATCCTTATACAAGAGAAAACCATCAAAGAAATGCTATTTCTAGAGGTTTAAGAAATGCAGAAGGTGATGATATCATTATAATTTCTGATTTAGACGAAATACCCAATCCCAAAAAAATAAAATTTTTTAACAAAAAAATGAGATATGCAGTTTTTAAACAAATGCATTTTTATTATAAAATCAATCTTCAAAGTCAAATTAATCCACATTGGTATGGAAGTAGAATCTGTTTAAATAAATATTTAAAATCACCTCAATGGTTAAGGGATTTAAAATTTAAAAAAAGACCATTTTGGAGATTAGATAAATTCAGACTTAATAATATTATTGAAGATGGAGGCTGGCATTTTTGCAATTTAAAAGATCCTGATGAACTTTTGTATAAATATAAAAATTTATGTGAAACAAATGACCCATATGTATTTAAAGAAAAAATAGATGAAAAATATTTAAATTTACAAGAAATAACAAAAAGAATTAATTCCGGTTTAGATATAATTGGTAGAGTAGAAAATTATAAATCTATAAATTTAGATGAAAAATTTCCAAAATATATTCACGAAAATAAAAAAAAATTAAAAAAATGGATTGTTAACTGAGATATTTTTTGCCATTTCCAAATTCATTTGGAAAACAAATTATATTTTCATTTATATTATAAAAGAAAAATTTTTTTAAAATCAATAAATCAAGAAGTTTTTTAAATGTAATGTGATCAATATGTATATATTCAAATATAATAATTGGTCTTAAAGAAATATTTGATAAAAAATCTGTTATTATTTTACCATCATATCCCTCTGCATCCACCATCAGTAAATCAAGTTTATTAAAAGAATGTTTATTTAATAATTCATTGATAGAAATTGAATTAACTGGTTCTTTAACTATATGAGATTTTGAGACACCATGTTTAATTAAGTGTTTTATTTCAAAAGAACTTATGCCTTTAATGTGTTCATCATAAAATTTTATCTTAGTGTCATTTACTTTGTATAAATAATTTATTGAATCATTTATAGAAATTGCAGAATTTTCGAAGAAAATATTTTTTTGATTTTTGTAATTATTTTTTAAATCAAAGAAATTTTTTTTTATTGGTTCAACTAATATTGATACTGGAGAAAATTTTTTTATAAATTTATTTAAAGAATCAAATCTTTTTCCGTCATTAGATCCAACTTGTATTAAGTAGTTAATTTTTTTATCAGAAAATAAACCGTTAAGAATTGTGTCTATAGAAATTGTAGAATATTTTGATAATTCTCTATCATTTTTTATCAAATTTTTATCAATAAGTTTATACCCAAAAATACCTGCAATCTTTTTAAATATTTTAAACAACATTGTAATTTTTATATTTAAAATCTTAATTTTAAAGTTAATATTTAATAATATAAATATAAATATAGCAGACCTATTAGGTAAAATAGATAAAATTAATTTTAATATTATAAATTACAAAAAAAATATGACAAAAATTGTGGTAACAGGTGGTTCTGGAAGATTTGGCAATATACTTCAGAAATTTAAAACAAGACATAAAATTTATTTTCCGAAAAAAAATGAATTAGATATTTTGAATATTAAAAAAATAAGAAAATATATTTTAAAAACTAAGCCAAAAATTTTGATACATTTAGCTGGTCTATCGCGTCCAATGAATGTTCATGAATCGAATATTGGTAAAAGTATAGATTTGAATATTATTGGAACAGCTAACATTACAAAAATTTGTAAAGAATATAATATAAAGTTAATTTATTTTTCTACAAATTATGTCTATCCTGGAAAAAAAGGAAATTACAAAGAGATTGATCCTTTGTTACCAGTAAATAATTATGCTTGGTCAAAATTAGGAGGTGAAGCATCGGTACAACTTTATAAAAATTCTTTAATTTTAAGGGTTTGTATGACTGAAAAACCCTTTGTTCACAAAGAGGCTTTTGCGAACGTAAAAACAAGTTTTATGTTTCATGAGAATGTTGTGAGAATTCTTTTTAAAATATTGAATGAAAAAGGAACACTTAATCTAGGAGGCAGATCAGAGTATATTTATAATTTTGCAAAAAGAAGTAATAAAAATGTTAAAAAAATATTTTTGAAAAAAAATAGTGAAATTATGCCTGTAAATTCCTCCATTAGTTTGGTCAAACTGAAAAAAACATTAAATAAGAAATAAAAATTAAGAGATGAACAATAATATAAATCTTTATTGTGTTACTGATAAACCTTTGATGAAATTAGAAAATTCTCATTTGCATCTTGCAGGTGTTGGAAAAAATATATTTTCCGATTCTTATATAAAATCAAATCAAAAAAAAAATATTAATTCAAAAGAACATTATTATTCTGAATTAACTTTTCATTATTGGTATTGGAAAAATTTACTAAAAAATGATGATAACAAGTGGATAGGATTTTGTCAAAAGAGAAGATTTTGGATTAAAGAAAGTTCTAAAGATTTAAAAATTTCAAAAGATAATTTATCCGAACATCTTCTTACTGAAATACCTCAAAACTTAACTACTTATGAGTCATTCTTATGTGAACCAATTTTTGTCAATAATGTAAAAAAAATTAAAATGTTAAAAAAAGGATATAAAAGCTTAATGAGAAATCCATCAATTTTTTTTAACACAGATATTCAATCATTAAAATTTCATTTTGATATGCATCACGGTTATGGAAACTTAAATAGAGCAATTGATTGTTTAAATGAGAATGATAAAGAAGATTTTAGACAATATATGTCTGCAAATGTGAGTTTTCATCCTCATATTATGTTTATAACAAAATCTAAAATTGCAGAAAAATGGTTTTCAGATTTGTTTTCTTGGTTATTTGAATGTGAAAAAATATTTGGATTTAAAAATTTAAAAGGTTATGAAACAACAAGAATTTATGCCTACTTAGCTGAAAGATATCTTTCATTTTGGTTCACTAAATACACAAAATTTAAGAGTTGGCCATGGGCTTTTTGTGATATGTCTCAAAATTGATTTAGATATAATTAATATTTTTTATGATTTAAGAAATAAATTTTAAGTTTTCGAAAAAAAAATAATTTTATTTTTTTAAAAATATTTTGCTTATATTTTTTTCCATTAGTTCCAATATAACCGTCAATAACTGGATAAATGGGTGTTTTAGAGATTGTATAATCATCTGCCACTGCCTTTAAAACAGCTTTAGCAACACAATTTTCAAATATTTTTCCTTCACTGTCATTAGTCTTATTTGTTTCAGGAATGAGATAATCTAAAAAAAAACTTTTTGATCCCCCATAAATATTTGTATCAGAAAACTTTAAATTATCTGAAAGATTTACATAAATATCAGATTTATTCAAATTAATATCATTTAAGATATTATCAAAATTTGTAATACAATGACGTCCAGTTACATCAATAAAATAGTTTGTATTTTTAGCTATTGAAGAAGTATCAAATACTTCTTTTAAACATAAGTATTGACCAAAACCTTTTCCCAAATTTTTATCAAAATTTGAATTTAAATTATTTGACAAAATTTCAATTTGTTTTCCATTACTATTGTATTTTTTAGCTAAATTATGGAAGTAAGATAAATCATAATTTGAGTTTTCAATAAAAATAATCTTTTTTATATTTGGCTTTTTTATCCAAAATTCAAATGATTTTTTATAATCTGCCAATCTGATACCTACATCTTTGCGCACAAGATCTGGAATTTCACCTGGGTTTATGGTGGCTGTTAATATCAGGCAGAAATCAATTTTTTGCATAATTACAAATAAATCATATACTTTATTTACTTATAACAAAAATTTTAATCTTTAATATAATTTAGATGATAAAAATTTTGTTTTTATTGTTTAAAACAATTAATGTTTGGTAAATATTTAAGGAGAGATGGCCGAGTGGTTGAAGGCGCACGCTTGGAAAGTGTGTAAAGGGGCAACTCTTTCATGGGTTCGAATCCCATTCTCTCCGCCAAAAATTTACTATATTTTAAAGGGTTTATTTCAGTCAAAAAAAATAAAATTATAAATATAAATAAGCATTTTAATTTAAAAAATGTTATAGTTTTTTTTTCCAAATATTTAAAAATGAAAAATAAAAGTACATATCAAGCTGACTCAATAAAAGTTCTTAAAGGATTAGAGGCTGTTAGAAAAAGGCCAGGTATGTATATTGGAGATACAGATGATGGCACAGGTTTGCATCATATGGTTTATGAGGTTGTTGATAATTCAATAGATGAAGCTTTAGCTGGATATTGTAAAAATATTATTGTCAAAATAAACTCTGATGGAACAGTAACAGTAAAAGATGATGGAAGAGGTATACCTGTTGATATTCATAAGGGAGAAAAAAAATCTGCAGCAGAAGTTATAATGACCCAACTCCATGCTGGAGGAAAGTTTGATCATGATTCTTATAAAGTATCTGGTGGACTTCATGGTGTTGGAGTTTCTGTTGTTAATGCATTATCAGAAAAATTAGAGTTAGAAATCAATAGAGATGGAAAGAAATATTTTATAGAGTTTAAAGATGGTGAAGCAATAAAACCACTAAAAGATATCGGAAAATCAAAAGAAAATGGTACACAAATAACTTTTTTACCCTCAAAAAAAATTTTTTCTTCAATAAAATTTAGTAA
>MDTD01177065.1_pt1 | contig 10197 bp, 11 predicted proteins | sample 811221 | NCBI WGS metagenome assembly MDTD01 (sample SAMN05326646, study PRJNA326480) | marine metagenome | isolation source: seawater | place: Pacific Ocean: South West | collected 2011
AAAATCTGTATAGGAAGATAACTTAGTTATTCCTAATTGAACTTTTCCTGTTGGTGTTATATTAAATTTACCATATCCCTTTATAGATTTTAAACTAAAGGCTGTAAAGATTTGTTGACCATTACGTTCACCAGCAATTGTGTCATCCATTATTTGATCCATTCTTAATAAACTTGCTCCTATTAATGCGTTTAGATGTGAGTTATAACTAATTGGAGCTGTGCCATAAAAATTTAGAGAAAAAGACTCCCCATCTAGTTTTGTCTCATTTGGATTTAAATAATCAGTATCATTTCTACCATATCGAACGGCAAGACCAACGAAAGTATCTTTACCGACTTTTTTATCTTTTCCAAACATAATTCCAGAGGATCTTATCTCTCTTGGATCTGTTAGAATTGTATCTCCTAGTCTTCCAAACGAAATATCTCCGTGAGTCCAAGTAGACCATTTGTTTTTGTCAGTTTCTTCTTCACTATTTAAGGATACTTTTTTATAAATTTTTTTACCAAAATTTGATTGAAGTTTATTTGTTAAAGCAGCAAAAAGTGGATTGTTATTTTTAATATTAATATTATTGCTGTTATAATTTTTATTATCATTTCGTCTTATCCATTCAAATCTTTTAAATATTGTTGATGAATTTTGATTAATAACGTTTTTAGCAAACTCTACTTGTCCTGAAGTATTGGATACAGTATCTCCCTCACAAATTACAATTCCATAGGGACAACTTAAATCGTACTCATAAAGCGCATCCCTTACACCTGCACCTGTATTGTGGTAAGTAACTTGATAAAGTTTCATTCCGTCACTAGAAAAACTCAATCCAAGGGGAGTCCTTGCGTCACCTGAACCATCAAAGAAATTTGCTATACTTCCTGCAAAAGTTGCTGAACTTGTGTGATAAGGATTTGATAATTTATAAACTGCAATTTTAACGTTTGCGTTGTCTACATTGCTTGAGTCTATTACATACATCCTGGTCCCATCATCATCAAATTCTATATCTTGTTCGAATAATGAAAGTACATCACTTACAACTAATTCATTTACAAAGCTCGCTGATGAAGTGTCATATGGAATGCTTAAATCATATTCTACAACACCACCATCTGATGCTGAATTATGACCTGTATCTAAAAGATACATTTTTGTTCCATCATTATTAAAAGTTATATCGTGTGCGTGAACGGAACCATCGCCAGCGCTGAATGCTGTCCTCCAAGCTATTCCATCATCAGCAATTTGAGTGATATCACTTGATAAATCGTAAGGTCTACTTAATGAATGTGCATTTAATTGTGTGGCATCGGCAGTTTTACTAACTACAAAAAATTTTGTTCCATCGCTATTAAAAGCATGACCTTGCGCATTATCAATATTATCGTCACCTGCATCTAAGTCAAATTGAATTTTGGTGCTTGTATCTAAGCTACTAATATCAAAAGGAACAGTAAGTGTATATTGTTCAAATTTATCAGTTGCAAAACTACTGAAAAAAATTTTTGTCCCGTCTGGACTTAAACTAACTTCTGATGGAGAATGGATTATACCGTTTAAACTAAATTTTTGTTTAAAAGTTGGTTTAACCACTGCGAATGAATGGGAAGTTAAAAAAAAAAATAAGATAATTACAATTTTTATTGAAAATTTTTTTTTCATTTATAAATTATTTTTTGTTTATTTAAGTCTTTATTATTAATCTTAATTTTCATAAAAGTAATACCATTTCTTAAATTTTCAAAAACCCATTTAACCTTTTTTTTTAGACACAACAATATATGTAATTTTTTACTAAATGTAATGTTCTTAGTTACTTAATAAAGATGACCAAGATGGGTCGGATGCGTCAGTTTTGGTCTCAACAAGTCTCTCATTATACCCTGTTAAATCTATTGACCATAGTTTAGCGGAAAAACCTTTGCCCTCACTGTCTGTTTTGGTTTCCCTGTAAAATATCAAAACTCTTCCATTTGGTGACCAAGATGGTGCTTCTTGATAATAATTTTCTGTTAATAATCTTTCTCCTGATCCATCTGTTCTCATGACGCCTATGTAAAATTTTCCTTTATGAAGTTTAGTAAAAGCTATCAAATCTCCACGCGGGGACCATACAGGCGTTCCATATAAACCTTTTCCAAATGAAATTCTTTTTACTTTAGACCCATCACTTTTCATTACATAAATTTGTTGATAGCCACTTCTATCTGAATTAAAAGTTATAAACTTTCCATTGGGTGAATAAGAAGGTGATGTATCAATCGAGGGATGGTTTGTTATTCTTTCGACAACTCTATTTTCTAAATCCATAGTATAAATATCTGAGTTACCATCTTTTGCAAAACTCATTATAATTTTTTTTCCATCTGGTGAAAATCGTGGTGCAAAAGTCATACCTGGAAAATCTCCTACTACTTCTTGTAATCCAGTTTCAATATCTAAAAGATAAACTCTTGGTAAATTTTTAAAATATGATAGGTAGGTTACCATCTGATTGGTTGGATTAAATCTTGGTGTCAAAACTAACTCATTTCCTAAAGTTAAGTACTTTGTATTAAATCCATCTTGATCCATTATGGCTAGTTTTTTTACTCTTTTTATTTTTGGACCTTCCTCTGAAACATAAATAATCCTTGTATCAAAATAACCTTTTTCACCTGTCAACCGCTCATAAATTTTGTCAGAAATTATATGTCCAATTCTTCTCCAATTATTCGGCACAGTTGTGAATGCTAAAGCTAACATTTCTCTACCTGCGAGAACATCCCATAAACGAAACTCGACTCGTAATTTTTCATCACTTAACAAAACTTTTCCTGTAATTAAAGCTTGGGCCTTTATCAATTTCCAATCTTCAAATCTTGGTTTTATATGAGCAATGTCCGGTTTTTGTAAAAAAGCTTGTTTTTCTAAAGGGTTGAACAACCCAGTCATTCTTAGATTATTTTCAACAACTTTAGAAATTTCACTTCCAATTTTATCGATTTTGTATTTAAGTTTTATATTTTTATTTGTTTGATTGTCTGATGAAAGTTCAGAGACTGCTATTGGCAAAGGGTCAAGATTACCCCTTGTTATGTCCACTTCAATTAAAGAATAACTTTTCTGGGAGACAAATACAGATATAAATATAAATAAAAATAGTTTCTTCATCCCTCTAACATTTCTCTTGCATCAAAATTTAATTGTAAATCTTTCCATCTATCATAACCTGTCGAAGGGACTCTTAAGGGTTGACAAAGTTTTATTGCTCTTAAAGCGCTCTCAGCCAAAACTTTATAAAATCCTTGACCAGGTTTATTCATCCTTACATGGTCCAAAATTTCAGACTTAATCACAGTTCCATCGGGTTTTAATTTAAGTTTAATTCTAACTAGTAAATTTTCATTATATGGAAGACCTAATGGAATACTCCAACAACCAAAAATTTGTGCTTTTAATGCATCTTCTTCATTTAAGCTCAATCCAGTCAATTTCATAGATTTGTTCTCAGATTGAGAAATTTTTTCATTTTCCTTAATAACTTCAGCAATTTCTTCTTTAGATTTATCAATTAAAGCAGCTATACTATTAGGATCAAATATCTCCTTTTTTTCAAACTCAGAAACTTGTTTAATTTTTTCATCATCTTTTTCAGGATTTTGTTTTTCAGTCTTAGTTTCTTTGATCTTTTCGATATCTTGATTAGGTAAAGGAATTACTTCTGGTTTTTCTTTTTTAACTTTTTTTGGAGGGGCTTGCTCAGAAACCAGTTTTTCATTCTCTTTTTTTACTTTTTCTAAAATTTTTTTTGCTTTTGGGGCAAATGGAATATTTGTTTGATCGGTAATTTGTATCAATTCTACTGATACTATAGGAGGTAAATTAATTGGTTTTTTAGCAACAAAAGGAAAGGCTATAAAAGAAAAAAAAATTATAAAAATGTGAAAACCTGATGAAAGTATTAAACTTTTATACATTCTTTATCTTTCTTTGTAAGGTTCAGAAATTAAAGCAACTTTTGTAAACCCTGAACCAGAAAGCATTCCCATCACCTCAAGAACTCTTCCATAATTTATAGTTTTGTCCCCTCTTACATAAATTCTTGTATCGGTCCTGTTTTTTGATACGGCTAAAATTTTTGCTATTATTTTGTCATAATCTACTTTTGACTCTTGAATAAATATTTCACCTTTTGAGTTAATCGATAATGTTAATGGTTCTTGTTCCTCGGGTAAAGAGTCTGCCGAACTTTCAGGTAAGTCAACTTGGACACCAACGGTTAATAAAGGTGCTGTAACCATAAATATTATTAATAAAACTAACATAACATCAACAAAAGGTGTTACATTGATTTCGCTTATTGGCTCTTGTTTAGATTTTTTAAATTGGAAACCCATTATTTAGATTATTGAAATAAATCTTTTTGAAAAGTTTTCTAGTTTTTGAGAATATTTCTTAGAGTCATTATTGAATTTGTTGTAAGCAATTACTGCAGGTATTGCTGCCAATAATCCAAGCGCCGTTGCAAACAAAGCTTCAGCAATACCCGGGGCTACAATTGCTAAACTAGTGTTTCTAGAAATAGCGATTGATTGAAAAGAATTCATTATACCCCATACTGTTCCGAATAAACCAATAAATGGAGCAGTAGATCCAACAGTAGCTAAAAAAATAAAGTTTTTATCTATAATATTCATTTGTCTTTCAATATTTACTTCTAAAATATTAATTAGCTTTTCACTTAAGTTAGATTTTGATCTCGATTTCATTACTAATTGCATCGAATTTTTAAAAACATTCGCCATTGGATCTTCGATATTTGACGGTAAGTTGTTGTAAAGAGACTCTGCGGATTTTGATTTCCAAAATTTTTCTTCAAATTCTTCTGATGATTTATTTATTTTTTTGAATAAAGTATACTTATTAAAAATTATTGCCCAAGAATAAATTGACGAAGCAATTAGTATTAGTATTACAGATTTCACAATTAAATCTGCTCTCTTAAAAAGATTAAAGATTGAAAAATCTGCACTACTTGCAAGTCCAACTGCTTGAGATGTTATTTCTGCTTCCATTATGAATCTTTCACACTAAAATGTGTCATCAATTTGACTTGATAAATCAATCAATCTTCTTGTTTGAATGTATTGAAGAAAAAACTAGCGATTAGTATAGCATCGGCTTTGTTATTATCCTTTTTTCTTGATAACTTAGATGAAATATAAGGAAATATTTGAATTGCTTTTGTCCTGCTCGCCTCTTTATCAGTTTTAATAAGTTCAAAGTATTTTTTCCATTTTGCTGGCCTTACAAAGTATATTGGAAGTTCCAATGCTGAACAAATACCCTTTATTACTCCAAATGATTGACCAAAATTAAACATGCTTGTAACACCTTGGCCAGGCATGGCTGAGACTTGCTCTACAACCACTAAAATTTTATCTTTAGGAATATTTTTGATCCTGATATTTATTTCATTACAGATTTGGGAACTATTCACTTGTTTTTTGTTGCTCTTACCTGCTGCCATGCAAGGCATATCTATAACATCGAGAATTTTTCCTTCGTCAAAAAAACAAATTGCTCCAGAAATTCCAGGATCTATTCCAATTATAAACATATTACTTATTTTTTTTACTCAATGAATTTTGCATTAGTATAAACATTCTTTACATCATCAAGATCATCTAGACTTTCTAAAAATTCCATAACTAAATCTTTTTCGTATTTACCTATATCAATAAAATTAATGGGTATCCATTCGATTTCTGTAGATATAAACTCGTTAACATTTTTTTCCAATTTTTTTTTTACTTCATATATTTCACTAGTTGAACAATATATTTCATGAAATAATTCATTCGAAAAACAGTCTTCTGCACCAGTTTCTAAAACTAAATTTAAAATTTTTTCTTCACTTATAATATTTTTCTCAATTTTTATAACACCTTTTTTTTTAAAATTATGAGAAGCAGAACCTTGTGTACCTAAATTCCCGCCTTTTTTTTGAAACACTGCTCTTAAATTGGAAGCAGATCGATTTTTATTATCAGTCAGTGTTTCTATTATTACTGCTATTTGGCACGGACCAAAACCTTCATATCTTATATTTTCAAAGTTTGAATTAAGAATCATGTCTGATTTTTCAATTGCCCTATGAATATTGTCTTTTGGCATGTTTGCAGATTTTGCTGATTGAATAGCGGATCTTAATCTAGAGTTCATCTCTGGATTTTTATCACCTAGCTTGGCCGCAACAGTGATTTCTCTAGATAATTTTGAAAAAATCTTTGATCTTTGTTTGTCTGCACGATTTTTTTTATGTTTTATGCCTGCCCAATGAGAATGCCCTGCCATTAGATATGTGAGTTTTTAAGTTCACCTCCATAAATTAAACTTTGAATTTCATTTGCTAAACCTGTATTTAAATCAATATTTATTATCACTCCAGATATTGTTGCTATTCCAGTAGAAGGTTGGTGTTTTAAAGAACTTTGTTTTAAAAATTTATTTATTGAATTTTCTTTATTCATTCCAATCACTGAGTCATAATCACCACACATACCTGCATCAGTTAGATAGCCTGTTCCTTTTTTTAATATTCTGGCATCATTTGTTGGCACATGCGTATGAGTACCAACTACTAAGCTAGCTTGTCCATCAAAGTAATTTCCTATTGCCATTTTTTCACTAGTTATCTCTCCATGAAAGTCTACTATAAGAACATCGTAATCTCTTTTTAATAAATTTTTTTCTAAAAAATTTTTTGAGGCTTCAAATACATCAGAACTTTTTTTCATAAAAACATTTCCCATTAAATTTAATACACCAATTTTAATATTATTCTTTATTAGAAATTTACAAAAACCTTTACCAGGTAATTTGTCTGAAAGATTAATGGGCCTTAACAATCTTTTTTCAGTTTTTATATGATCGTATGTTTCTTTTTGATCCCATACATGATTACCAGTTGTAATCACATCTACTCCAACTGAGTACAATTCGTTACATATGTTTTCAGTTATCCCAACACCTTCAACAGCAGCATTCTCTCCATTCACAACAACAAATTCTATTTTGTGCTTTACTTTTATTAAACCTAGATTTTTCTTAACTGCATCTAATCCTGGGTTACCAACAATATCTCCTAAAAATAAAACGTTCATTGACTTAATTTTTTTCAGTTAAAATATAATCTAATTTTTTATCATACATTTCATTATCTATTTTTTTAATCTTTTGAAAGCTAAATCCAAGACCGATTGTAATACACTTTTTTTTTTTTAAAATTCTAGAAATATATCTATCGTAATATCCTCCTCCATAGCCAATCCTAAAATTTTGTTTATCAAATGCTACTAACGGAACTAATAATACATCTGGAAATAAAGATTTACCTTTAATTGGTTCTGGTATTCCATATTTATTAATTTTTAGAACATCATGACTATCCCAAGAGTAAAAATTCATTTGATTATCTTCACTAATTTTTGGAAGCGCTGTTATACAATTTTTTTTGTTAAGTTCTTTTAAAATTTCGATATCATCAATTTCATAATTTACAGGATAATAGCCCCCTACGACTAATTTTTTCTTTTTTTTTTTAATTATAGAAAGAATCTTTTTAAAATTAATTTTTAGATTATCGTTGTATTTAAGCTCTCTCAATTTTAAGATTTTTTTTCTAATCTTTGATTTATTCACTTAGAGCTATTGTATTAAATTATTTTTTGATAATTTTGTCAAAAAACTTTCAATTTGCATTGTTGTTTTATCTAAAAATTTTTCGTAATCATCTTTATTCTTTTCGAGCTCACCGCTAATTTCTTTTTGCTTAAAAGATAGATCTGAAATTAATTTTTCTTTTTCATCTCTATAATTGTATACTAATGATTTTAGTTCTTTAAATTTATCAGTAAGATTATTTATTTCAATTTTTTTTTCAGATATATTTTTTTGAGTTTCGTAAAATTCATCCAAAATAGATATTGAAGTAATTAGAAGTAATTTATTTTCCCCTATATTTCCTAGAGAATTTTTAAGTTCATTAAATCTTAGGTTAAGTTTTTTTGTAAGTTCCTCTAAATGTTCCTCCTGTCCATCTTCACAAGACAGGAGGTATTCTTTACCATTAAACAATATGCTTACATTTGCCATTTATCAATTTCTTCCATTAAAATATCTGTTTCTTGATTTAATTCATCAATTTTTTTTTCAAATTCTTGCTCCTTCTCTTTTTCTTTACTCTGTTTATTTAGCATTTCTTCTAATTGAACTTTTACATTTTCATATTTTTCAATTACATTTTTGTAGTTTTTCTCAATATCATTTTTTTCAATTTCTAATTGAGTTTTTTCTTTTAATAAACTTTCAACTTCGAGTGAAGAATTAAGAGAAGATAAATCATAATTTATTAGTTTATCAATAATCTCTGATAATTTTTTTTCTTTTTCAGAAATAGTTTTCATATATATATTTATATTATTAAATTGATTCATCTAAGTCTATACAGGATAACTTTTGAATATAAAAAATAAAGAATTAGCTAATGCTATAAGGTTTTTATCTATTGATGCTGTTCAAAAAGCAAATTCAGGTCACCCTGGTATGCCTATGGGAATGGCCGATGTTGTTACTGTACTTTTTAAAAATTTTTTAAGATTCGATCCAAAAAAACCTAATTGGCAAAATAGAGATAGGTTTGTTTTGTCTGCAGGTCACGGTTCAATGCTGCTCTATTCAATACTATACTTGACAGGATACAAATCTGTTTCTTTGAAGGATATAAAAAATTTTAGAAAATTAAATTCTATTTGTGCAGGTCATCCTGAGTATATTTATAATTCAGGTATCGAGACTACAACGGGGCCTCTTGGTCAAGGTATCGCAAATGCTGTTGGTTTTGCGATTTCAGAGGAAAAATTAAAAAAAAAAATTTGGAAACAAAAATATAAATCACAAAACTTATGTTTTGGCTGGCGATGGATGCTTGATGGAAGGAATTAGTCATGAGGCGTTGAGTCTAGCTGGTCATCTAAGGTTAAAAAATTTAATACTTCTATTTGATGATAATTCAATTTCAATTGATGGGCCAACTAATTTAGCAACTTCTGATAACATTAAAAAAAGATTTAATAGTTATGGATGGGGTTATATAAAAATTGATGGTCACAATGAAAAACAAATTTTTAAAGCTTTAAAGTTTGCGCAAAAAGCTAAAATGCCTACTGCAATTTCTTGTAAAACTCTAATAGGTTATGGCTCTCCAAATAAGTCTGGAAAAGCTACATCTCATGGTAGTCCTTTAGGGATTAGAGAGATAGAATTGGTTAGAAAAAAATTAGGATGGAAGCATAAACCCTTTGTTATACCCAAAAGAATTTTGAATGCCTGGAGAAAAATGGGTTTCAAAAATAAATCTAAACAAAAAAAAAATAGGAAAACTTTTACAAATAATTTTGAGAAAAAATTAATTAATCTTATAAATAATGAAAAAATAAAAATACAAAAAAATAATAAAGAAATAGCTACCAGGAAATCCTCTGAGTTAATAATTAATAAACTAACAAAATCATTTCCAGAAATTATTGGCGGCTCTGCTGATTTAGCTGGCTCAAATAATACAAAAACAGGAAATCATCGAATAATAAAGCCTGGAAATTTTGAGGGAAACTACATTCATTACGGTGTAAGAGAGCATGCAATGTGCGGTGTAATGAATGGTATATCTTTGTATGGATCTTATGTTCCTTATGGAGGAACATTTTTAATTTTTAGTGATTATTGTAAACCTTCAATTAGATTGGCTGCTCTAATGGGCATCAGAGTAATTTTTGTAATGACACACGATTCTATTGGCTTAGGAGAAGACGGACCTACACATCAACCTGTAGAACAATTACAGGGATTAAGAGCGATACCTAATTTAAAGGTATTTAGACCCGCAGATACTATTGAGACATTTGAATGCTGGGAGGAGGCACTATTAAATAAAAAAGGGCCAACTGTGCTATCACTTACAAGACAAAGCTTAAAACAACTAAGAAATAAGCACATAAAAAAAAATCTCTCAAATAAAGGTGGATATGAGATTTTTAGGTCTTCAAAAAAAATTGATTTAACATTATTGGCAAGTGGTTCAGAAGTTTCTCTTGCTATAGACGTAAGTCATAAATTGGCCATAGAAAAAATTTATTCAAAGGTAATTTCAAT
>MDTD01062307.1_pt1 | contig 10195 bp, 9 predicted proteins | sample 811221 | NCBI WGS metagenome assembly MDTD01 (sample SAMN05326646, study PRJNA326480) | marine metagenome | isolation source: seawater | place: Pacific Ocean: South West | collected 2011
ACGACGCTCTACTACTACATCGAGGGCGCGGCCACATCCGGCAAAGTGGGCACCCGTCCCATGCCGGCGCCGGACGGCTGGTGGAGTTTTGAGGTCATCGATCCGACAGTGGGCATCGGTGAGTGGGACGCTTCGCCAATGGCAGCGGCCTACCCCAACCCCGCTTCTGCCATCACCAGCATCCCCATGGAATTGCGCAGCGGCACTTCAGGCAGCCTTGTGGTGTACAATGCACTCGGCGCGCAGGTCGACGTCCTCCACCAAGGGCACTTCCCGGCTGGCCGCTCGAACTACTTCTTGCACGCCAACCGACTCGCTGCAGGGCCGTACCTCATCGTCTTTCAGACCGCCGAAGGCGAGCAATGGTCACAGCACTTGATGGTCAAGTGATCCGAACTTCAAGCAACAAAAAGGCCCGCATCGAGCGGGCCTTTTTCGTTTGTGCTTTGGGCATCAATCGCGGCGACCGAGAAGCCGCAGCAAAAACAAGAAGAGGTTAACGAAATCCAAGTAAAGGCTTGTCGCACCGAGGATGGCCAGCTTCGAACCTGTTTCTGATCCGTATTCGATGCCAGCTGCGATGCGCTTGAGCTTTTGGGTATCATAGGCGATGAGGCCTGTGAAAATCAACACCCCGCCTACGCTGATGATGTAATCCAACGAAGGCGAGCCGATGAACCAATTCACAAAGCTGGCGATGATGATGCCGATAAGGGCCATCATCAACAGGCTGCCGAAGCGAGTGAGGTCGGTTTGCGTGGTGTAGCCGAGGATGGCCATCACCGCAAACGTAGCGGCGGTGATCATAAACACCTGCGCAATGCTGGACATGGCGTACACCAGGAAGATGCTACTCAGCGAGATGCCCATGACAGCGCTAAAGGCGACAAACAGCAGAGTCAGCCCGGTGCTGGACCACCGCTGGAATCCCATGTTCATGGCGAGAATGAAACCCAACGGAGCAAGCATCACCACCCAGCCGAGGCCACTCATGGCGCCCGTCTCGGTGTTGAAGAGCTGCATGATGAAGCCGGATTCTACCGTGTAGTAGGCCGCAGTTGCTGTGACCACCAACCCGGCGACCATCCAGCTGAAGACATTGGCGATAAAACGCGAGACCACGGACTCGTCTTGAATGAGTGCGTCGTCAAAAATTCGAGGCGATTCAAATTCGTTCATGGCGCAAATGTGGGAAGAAAAGCCGCTTCAGTGGCTCATCCCTTTCGCCAAAAATTCCTTCAGGAGGTGCGTATGACTTACGAGACGTGGATGAGGCTCGACCACAATTCGTGGGGCACCTCGCCACTGAACTGGCTGTCGGGGGCCAAAATCACCGACACCGCGTCGTGCGAGTGCAGCGACTCTTGGTGGGAGCAAATGACCCGGAAATCCTTGATGCGGTCATCCTCACTCAATTGCTCGTACAGCAGGCGAGCCGCGTCTTCCACGAATTTCAGGTACGCGCCATTCATTTCGGCAAAGGCCATCTCATCTTCGCGCTTGACGATGACTTGGGTCTCGGTCTTCAAGGCAGCCTCGCAGATTTCCTGCAAATCTTCGATCCAAACGATGTCATCGACTTCCACCGAGATGCGCGCCACCGATCGCTGGGAATGCGGCACAGCGGACTTGCCTCGGTGGTTCCGCGCGTGCTCCGACAGTTCGTAAGAACAGGGACACGCAGAGGAATACACGAAATCGAAGTGGATGATTTTCTTCAGGGTGCCCGTTTTGTCCAAATCGCCCTCCAGCGTCACGTTGTAGTACTGGTAGCCTTCATTCGCTGAGCGCAACGACGGCTTCATGATGGGGTAGGAAAACTTGAGTGCCACCTTGGAATCGAATGCATCGAGTCGCTCCTGGTAGGTGTTCAACACGGATTCGAGTTTGTCCATGGTGAAGGCGTCGTCCTTGAAGTCGTAAAACGAGCGCATGATGCGCGACATGTTGATGCCCTTCTTGTGCGCCTCTAACGACACCGTTCCCGTCACTTTGGTCTCGAGCACAATCGACCCATTGTCGCGGGTCTTGTACTTGAGGGGCAACCGGAAGTTGTGGATGCCGACTTGCTGAATCTCCACGGCCGCGCCCTGGATGAGCGAGGAAGGACCGTTTTGCAGGTCGGGGAACTGTTCAATATCCGCTGCGGTGGGGCGGTACTCTTCGTCGTATTCCATTATGAGGCTCCGTAGTAGTCCGCATAGTTGTTCTCCGTTTCGCAGAGGCGGACACGTTCGAGAGTACAACCGTTCTCCTGGATGATTGGTTCAAGTTGTTCCCAGATTGCGATGACCAAATTCTCGACGGAGGTTTGTTTTCCCTGCATCCACGGAACATCCAAATTGAGGTTCTTGTGGTCCAGCGGCTCCTCCACCTTGTCCTTGATGATGGCCTTCAAATCCGAGAAGTTGATGAAGTAGCCCGTGGCTTCGTCGATCTCACCGCGCACGGTGACGAATACCTCGTAATTGTGCCCGTGCCAGTTGGGATTGGCGCACTTGCCGAATACCTCGAAATTCTTCTCGGCATCCCAGGCGTCGTTCCAAAGGCGGTGCGCAGCATTGAAGCGCGCTCGGCGGGTGATGGTGACTTGTTTCATCTGACTCGGCTGCAAAGATACGCCATGTACCTTTCTTACCTTTGGCGCATGATCGTCATCACAGGTTCTGCAGGGTTCATTGGAAGCGCATTGGCGGCGCGGTTGAACGAGGCGCGATTTTTTGATTTGGTGTTGGTGGACGACTTCAGCCGCGTCGATAAGGCACCGAATCACGCGGAGTTGAAATGCACGGAACGCGTCGATCGATTGGCGTTTTTCGATTGGCTGGAAGTCAACGAAAACCAAGTCCAATTCATCTTCCACTTGGGGGCGCGTACGGATACGACAGAACAAGACCGCTCAATCTTTGACGATTTGAACGTCTCGTACAGCCAACGCATTTGGAACGCCTGCGTCGAATATGGGTTGCCCTTGGTCTATGCTTCTTCCGCAGCCACGTATGGCGGCGGCGAGCACGGGTACACAGACGACCACGGCATCGTAGAAGCCCTTGCCCCATTGAATCCCTACGGCGAATCCAAGAACGACTTCGATCGCTGGGCATTGAACCAAGCCGCAGAAGGCCACGCACCCTACTTTTGGGCGGGGTTGAAGTTTTTCAATGTCTTCGGGCCCAACGAATACCACAAAGGCCGCATGGCAAGCGTGGTCTTCCACACCTTCAATCAAGTGAAGGCGACAGACGCCATGAAGTTGTTCCGGTCGCATCGATCCGATTACACCGACGGCGGCCAGACCCGCGATTTTGTGTATGTCAAGGACGTGGCTGAGGTGTGCTTTTTCCTCATGCACCACCGCCAATCGTCTTCGAACGGGTTGTACAACCTCGGCACCGGAAAGGCTCGGACCTTCCTCGATTTGGCCACGGCGACGTTCCACGCCATGGGAAAGGAACCGAACATCAGCTTCATTGACACGCCTGAAGACATCCGGGATACGTACCAGTACTTCACCGAGGCCGACATGTCCAAGTTGCGCAGCATCGGTTACGACCGTGAATTCCACTCCTTGGAATCCGCCATCGACGATTACGTGAAAAATTACTTGGTCTCGGGGGCCCGCTGGGGGTCGTCGGCTTAAGCCATTACGAGTCGCCGAGCTGTTCGCTGAGTGCCTCCAGTTTGGCCTTGGCACTGTACAGACGCTCCAACAGCTGCTCCTTGTTCACCGGCTGTTCCGCGGCCGGCGCGGCGTCCGCAGCCATGGCTTCCGCCACTTCTTTGCGCTTTTTGAGCGCCTTGCGTGCGCCGTTAATCGTGTACCCTTGGTCCTTGACCAGCCAAGCAATCTGCTGGATCAATTCCTTGTCCGCCGCCGTGTAAAATCGCTTCCCGCGCGCATTCGTACGGGGATTCAACGGTGTAAACTCCTTTTCCCAGTAGCGCAGCTGCGATGCGTTCAACCCCAACTCATTGGCCACCTCGGTGATGGTGAAGTAGCGTTTTTCGATGGGTTTGTTCAGGGGCATGGGCGTTGCATTTACCGTTTGAACGAATGTACCATAATTATCAACGGGTTCAAAATGAACCAACTACACGATGCAGGGAACGCGATTTCAGTCAAACGACTGGTTGCTGCTGGCCGACTGCTCGAGCATCTCCTCGTATTGCTCCGGTGTCAAGTCGTTGAAGTAGTACTGCGCCGGGTTGACCTTCCGACCGTCTTTGTGGACTTCGTAGTGCAGGTGAGGCGCCACCGACGTGCCCGTCGATCCGACGAGGCCGATGACTTCACCGCGCTTCACCTTTTGGCCCTTGCGCACCAGCACTTTGCTCATGTGCGCGTACAGGGTTTCGTAGCCGAAGCCGTGGCGAATGATGACGTGGCGACCAAAGCCATTCCAGGTGCGCTTGGCGAGAATGACTTCACCATCCCCAGTGGCAAAAATCTCAGTGCCCGTGGGCGCTGAGAAGTCCATACCGTAGTGCATCTTTCGCACTTTGTAAATCGGGTGAATGCGGTAACCGTACCCGCTGGCCATGCGCTTCAACTCCTCATTGCGCACCGGTTGAATGGCGGGGATGGACTTGAGCAATTCGGTTTGGTTCTTGGCCAAATCCAAGACCTCTTCAAACGATCGGCTCTGGGCGACCAGCTTGCGCTGCAATTCCGCCAACCGCTCTTCCGACGAGATGACGGCTTGGCTGTGGTCGTAGCCACGCAGCACCCGGGTTCGGTCGATGCCGCCGACGCCCGGGTTGCGCAGGTGGCTCGGGTACGACTCCACCCCGAAAATGGACCGGTAGATGGCGTCATCGCGGTCCGAGATGTCACCGAGGATGATGGCCATGTCCTGCATGTCCTCGTCCATTTTGCCCAATCGGTCTTCAAGGAAGGCAATCTCCCGGCGCTGGGCGCGGTCCGTTGGGCTTTCGAAGTACGTGTCGAAAATGTAGATGCTGCCGAATGAGATCAACGCCAGGATTCCGATGCGCTTGAAGGCAAGAAGCACATAATCCTTCAGGTCATACGGAACCTGCTCCATGCGGAGGGTTTGCTCGTTGTACCGGATTTTGTGAAAGCGCTTCGCCATTACCATGCAAATGTGCAAACTTATTTTGGAGGCCCGCGGGTTTAGGCGGGCCTTTTGTAGATTTTTGCGGTGTATAACCTCAATAATCGGGCTACATCCCCCTGACAATGGAATCAAAACTCATTCGCGAGCGCTTCCTCGAATTCTTCGCCTCGAAAGGCCACGAAATTGTTCCATCGGCTCCCATGGTCATCAAAGACGATCCGACGCTGATGTTTAACAACGCGGGGATGAATCCGTTCAAAGACCTCTTTTTGGGCAACAGCCCGGTGGTGCATCCGCGCATCGCCGACACCCAAAAATGCCTGCGCGTCAGCGGCAAGCACAACGACTTGGAAGAGGTCGGCGTGGACACCTACCACCACACCATGTTCGAGATGCTCGGCAACTGGTCGTTTGGCGATTACTTCAAGCAAGAGGCCATCGACTGGGCGTGGGAATTGCTCACCGAGGTGTATGGCTTGGATAAGGACCGATTGTACGTGACCGTATTTGAAGGGGACGCCGGCGACGGCCTGGAGGCGGACGAGGAGGCCAAGGGCATTTGGGCCAAATGGGTACCCGAAGACCGCATCCTGCTCGCCTCGAAGAAGGACAACTTCTGGGAAATGGGCGAAACCGGGCCCTGCGGACCGTGCTCGGAAATCCACATCGACCTCCGCGGCGACGCCGACCGGGCCGCCACATCAGGCGCCTCCCTGGTCAACGCCGACCACCCCCAAGTGGTTGAAATCTGGAACCTCGTCTTCATGCAGTTCAACCGCATGGCCGATGGCTCGCTCGTGCCCCTGCCGAACAAGCACATCGACACGGGGATGGGCTTCGAGCGCCTCGCGATGGCCATGCAGGGCAAACAATCCAACTACGACACCGACGTGTTCCAGCCGTTGCTCGACCGCGTCGCCGCACTCAGCGGCAAGACCTACGGCCAATCCGACAGCAAACCCGACGTGGCCTTCCGCGTCATTTCCGACCACATCCGTGCGGTGGCCTTCAGCATCGCGGACGGCCAGCTCCCCTCCAACACAGGGGCAGGCTATGTCATTCGCCGCATCCTCCGCCGCGCCATCCGGTACGGCTACTCCTTCTTGGATTTGAACGAACCCTTTATGCACGCCCTCGTTCCGACCCTCGCCGGTCAAATGGGCGATGCATTCCCAGAACTGAAAGCCCAGCAGCAGCTCATCGCTCGGGTCATCTTGGAAGAGGAAGAATCCTTCTTGCGCACCCTCGCCAAGGGCATTGAACGCCTCGAGGCGCGATTGGACGAATTCAAAAGCACCAAGGTCCTTCCCGGCGACGTCGTTTTTGAACTGTACGACACCTTCGGGTTCCCTGTGGACTTGACGGCGCTCATGGCCGGCGAACAAGGTGTCGAGGTCGACGAGGCCGGATTCGAAGCGGCCATGGAAGCGACCAAGGCCCGGAGCCGAGCCGCGGGCAAACTCAGCACCGACGATTGGGTGCAGGTGCACGATGACAGCGAAACCGCCTTCGTGGGCTACGATGCGCGCGAAGCGGAATGCCGCATCCTGCGCTACCGCGAGGTGAAAGCCAAAAACAAGCAGTTCTACCAAGTCGTCCTCGACACCACGCCCTTCTACCCCGAAGGCGGTGGTCAGGTCGGAGACGCAGGAACCCTCACGGCTCCTGGTGGCAGCGTCGCGGTCTTCGACACCAAGAAAGAAAATAACCTCATCGTTCATTTCGTCAACGAACTGCCGGCTGATGTCAACGCCACGTTTGTGGCGCACGTCAAATCTTCCCGTCGCGACGACACCCAGCGCAACCACACGGCAACCCACCTCGTGCACGAAGCATTGCGCGAAGTGCTGGGCACCCACGTGGAGCAAAAAGGGTCCCTCGTCAAAGCCGAGTCCTTGCGTTTTGATTTCTCACACTTCTCGAAGGTCACGGACGAAGAACTCGCCGAGGTGGAGGCCAAGGTGAATGCCAAAATCCTCGCCAACCACCCACTTGTAGAGCACCGGGCGATCAGTATGGAGGAAGCCAAAGCGAGCGGTGCCATGATGCTCTTCGGCGAGAAATACGGCGACGAGGTACGCATGATCGAATTCGATTCGTCCAAGGAACTCTGCGGCGGCACCCACGCACCGGCCACCGGCGCACTGGGCTCGTTCCGCATCACGCAAGAAACGGCCGTTGCGTCCGGCATCCGCCGCATTGAAGCCATCACGGGCTCGGCGGCCCTTCAGGCCATGAATTCAGAGCGCACCGCACTGCAAGCCATCAAGTCCCTGCTCAAGGCACCAGCCAACATCGAGAAGGCCGTCGAAGACCTCCTCACCAAGCATTCAAGCCTCCAAAAAGAATTGGATGCGGTGAAGCAAAAGGAAGCCGCAGCGGCCAAATCGGACATCGCGAGCAACCTCGACGTTGTGAACGGCATCAACACCTTCATCGGAGAAATGCCGCTGGATGCTGGTGCCATCAAGGACATCGCGTTTCAACTCAAAAACGAAAAAGCCCCCTTCTTTGGCGTGTTCGGTTCGCAGGTCGGCGGCAAGGTGACGCTCACGGTCGCCATCAGCGACGACCTGGTCAGCAGCAAGGACTTGCATGCAGGCAACATTATTCGCAACCTCGCCAAGCACATCCAAGGCGGCGGCGGCGGCCAGCCGTTCTTCGCTACGGCGGGAGGAAAGAACCCGGATGGCCTTGAAGCAGCTTTCGAAGAAGCCAAAGGCCTCCTCTGATCAATCAACTGTTCGGAAACAAAAAAAGCACCGCTGAACGGTGCTTTTTTGTATGATGTCGTTAGCGCGTCAGGCCGTCTGCAATCCAGAGGACTGGCGAGCGGCTTTGCCGTAAACTGGGCCTTCATATTCTTCTTGCCAAGCCAAGCTCAAGTTCAACACGTAGAACACATTGAACACTATGGCCAACACAAAGTCGGTCATGGTGTGCTTTCCAAAAGCTTGGGCCAATTCGATGACTGTTTTGAAGAAGAAATACACATTGAATACAGGCACCAAGAACAACAACGCGTGGGCATCAGGACGGCCCAGAATGCGCATCGCAATGACAACGTTGTAGCCGGGCACCAAAGCCGCCCAAATCGGTTGCTCGCATTTCATGAAAAGCTTGCAATTCGCACCGAGTGCAATCAGGGTCAAAAACATCGTCGCCATTGCAGTGGCGCCGTTAAATTCCATGCCAAAGAGGGTTAGGGTATTCATGGTATTGCTGTTGTGTTCACTAAAAAGACGTGTCCTTACTACAAAGGTTGCCTTTCAATCCACACAACATGAGCGATTTACGTTATGAAATCAACGCTACACGGTTAATTTTCTCAGGCTGAGAGCCCGCCAAACCGCTGTACGAGGGCACCGTCAATCGCCCCGCCTTTCGGCGTGAGGATGACCAATCGTTCAACCACGTTCCGCAGCTCACGGATGTTGCCCGTCCAGTTGGCCGATTGCAGCGACGCCATGGCGTCGTCCTTGACATCAAGCAGCACCTTTCCGTGCTGTTCGCAGATGATTTTGAGAAAATGCGTGACAAGCAACGGCACGTCATCGCGGCGGTCGTTCAAGGCCGGTACATGCACCGGAATCACCGCCAAACGATGGTACAGGTCCTCCCGGAAATTCCCCTCGGCGATCTCCGCACGCAAATCCTTGTTCGTCGCAGCTACCACACGCACGTCCACTTCGATTTCCTTTTCCCCGCCGACCCGTGATATGCGGTTTTCTTGCAACGCGCGGAGCACTTTGGCTTGGGCCGAAGCGCTCATGTCCCCGATCTCATCGAGGAACAGGGTGCCGCCTTGGGCCTGTTCGAACTTGCCCTTCCGCTGTTTGACAGCACTGGTGAAGGCGCCTTTCTCGTGGCCGAACAACTCGCTTTCGATCAATTCGGAAGGAATGGCCGCACAGTTCACTTCGATGAAGGGTGCGTTGTGGCGGGCACTCAATTCGTGAAGTTGGCGCGCGACGAGCTCTTTGCCCGTGCCATTGGCGCCGGTGATGAGCACCCGCGCATCGGAAGGGGCGACGGTGCAAATCAGCTCGACAATCTCGCGGATGGCCGGCGAATCGCCGACGATGGCCGTGGAGCGTTCGGTTTGGATTTTGCGCGTCAGCCGCTCGGTTTCTTGCTCAAGCTGGCCCTGATCGAGGGCGTGGCGCACGGTCAAGAGAATGCGGTTGAGGTCCAGCGGCTTTTGGATGAAGTCGAAGGCGCCCACCTTGATGGCTTGCACCGCTGTCTCCACGGTGCCGTGGCCGCTGATCATGATGACGCGGCCATCGATTCCCTTTTCCACGAGGGCATCGAGAACTTCCAACCCGTCCATTTTGGGCATTTTGATGTCACAAAAGACCACATCGAAGGCAAACTTGGTCGCCAGCTTAAGGCCTTCCGCACCGTCCTCCGCTTCCATGACCTGGTAATTCTCGTACTCGAGGATTTCCTTCAAGCTCGCTCGGATGGGCGCTTCATCATCGATGATGAGAATTTTGGGGGACTTCTTCATGGTCAATTCGTTTGATCGCTTGAACCGGTGCAAAGATGTTGCCAAACTGCCTCCATCAAGCCTTCGCGCATGGCAAATGGCGATCGATAGACGGTCGCCGTGGGGGGCATTTTCCCCAGCACATGCTTGAGCAGCATGCTGGACAAGGGGATCATCTTGGCTCGGGCGGGAGCCATACCGGGGATTTTCAAGCGCTGTTCGTGCGGTTCCGTCAACAGCCTTCGATGCAACCGCTGCAACGCTTGGCGGTCGATGGGTTCAAGGTCCCGCCGTTGCAAATACGGGACGTCCGCATGCGAACCATTGACGGCTTCGGCAAACGTATCGAACGATCCGCTGCTGCCCACCAGCGCGGTAGGCTGGTGTTCGGCAAGGACAGCTTCAAGGGGCTCCATGACGTTGTCCAAAAACGCGCGGTAGCGATCCTCGCCTGCTGCCCCGAGCGGGTCGGTGGGCTTCCCAAATTCTTCGAGCCGCGCCACACCGGCGTCGAGGCTCAGTGCAGCTTTGGATTGCCACGTGCCGGCGTCGGTGCGCTCGGCCACCACAAACTCCACACTGCCTCCACCGATGTCCATGATGAGCACCCGTTCCAAGGCGTCGG
>MDTD01099247.1_pt1 | contig 10195 bp, 6 predicted proteins | sample 811221 | NCBI WGS metagenome assembly MDTD01 (sample SAMN05326646, study PRJNA326480) | marine metagenome | isolation source: seawater | place: Pacific Ocean: South West | collected 2011
AACCAGACAATTTTCAAAGTGGATGTCTTCGCAGGGACCAAAAAGCTCTTCTGCATTTTCAGGGATATAGCCCCAGAAACTATCCATGGATTTGACTTCGAGGGCATCATCAGCGTTATGGACAAAGCTGTTGGTCGTGCGGATATCCCGACATTTGCTGGTGGCGCAGATCCCGTCACTGTTGACATAGAAGCTGACGATGCGAAGGTTGTCGATCCGGACCTTTTCACAATTCATCAAGTTTATGTTCCAGAGGCTTGATTCGAGCAAGACAACATCTCTGATGGTCAAGTCCCTGGCACCGCGAATATACAATGGAGAAAAACGCTCTTTACGTTCCACGCCACCAGCACAGGAGATAATGCCCCGACCACGAATTGTCACTCCTTTCACATCTTCAATGCGAATGGGTTGCTCCATATGTCTCATCTCAATGCCATAGGCTTTGATCTTGTTCGTCACGACGGTGGTGGGCCGGCAATGAAGATAAGCTCCTCCTGCCAGATACAGGGTTTGTCCGCTGTGGAGATCCAGAGAATCAATGGTATGCACACCAGGACCGAAATACCTGATATCCGGGTCATCAGGATCTGGAATATCGGTTTCGGGCTCATTGGTGAATAGGTGCAGAGCACAGTAGCCATCACCACGGGGATCCAAAGTGTAGTTTCCGGGCTGATCAAGCGTAAATTCGATACGATTACCATGCACTTCCGGCACGATGCCGCTGGATAGTGGCCGGATCACCGGTTGTGCACCCGGCAACAATATGTCGGGAGATACATTAATCGAAATGTGGACGGTCCCCCTGAAATCGAAGGTCGAAAATGCGAGCGGACTGGTGGAGCATCCTGCAACCGTGGTGGTTGAGGTGCGATCCTGGCGATAGGTATGGTAAGTGAAGGCTTGCTGACCATTTACCGCGACGGTGTAGAATGGCGATGCCTTCACGCCATCAGGCACAGGAAATATGGTGACTTGATTCATTGATTTCATATTGCCGGTAGTACGACATCCAACTGCAAGGACGAGTAAGAACAGCACGATACAGCGGCAGCCAATATTTATCATCGTATTTCTTTTCATTTTTATATTAATAGCCAGCAGGTTTCTGGAAATCACCCGCGCCGGTATCGAATGTACTGTAGTTGGAAATATAAGGTACATCTGTAGAGACCCATGAACGACGCGCATCGGAGGCCAGAGTCGTGATTGTTGCAGATTCCACATGACCGTCGTAAAGGCTGAAATTCATTGAGATTGCATGGGCAGGTAAATATCCTCTGCTCAGATACTCACCCAGAAGCGGGGGATCATTCAGACCCCAAGTCTCATTCAATGGACGATTGGTACGAAAACCGTTGGTATCCACATCTTCTGTGAGCCCGATGCATCGCTCAGGAGATTTGAGTTGGGCCAGCTTGAGCAGGCTGGAATCGTTGTTATCTCCATATCCTGATAATCCGTAGGAACGGTTGATGGTATATTCTGCATTTGAGGTGGCACTGGTGGCTCTTACGTTTTTGGCAGCAGGGTCATGGTAGGTCAATCCAGAAGAATTATACTCCCCGAAATAAAGAACACGCCACCAGGAATTGGGATTGGGCAACATTCCACCCCAAGGGGCCGAAACAGCACCAGACCAGCCATTTTGTGCCTTATTTGGGGGCAGGTATTCCTCGTTTTCATCCGCGTAAAGTTGAAACGCCATACCCAACTGTTTGAGATTATTCAGACATTGCACACTTCGGGCCTTCTCTCTGGCTTTACTCAGGGCCGGTAAAAGTAATGATGCCAATACAGCTATTATAGCTATAACTACCAATAGCTCTATCAGCGTAAAAAGTCCGGACTTTCGAACTATTGACATGGAGGGTGGGTGATTCAGAAGAGATTGGTCATGGATCATGGGTGAGCCTTATAGTTGAGTGATGGTGGTCTATCAAAAACTGGCAAAAAAATATTATCATTCCCCCAACGGCAACGCTTCCCAAGAGACAGGGCAACAGTTGCGCATGTAACAGTTACATTCTATTACAAATCTTCGCCGATTGCAATGGGAAACGTATTTTTATTTGCATCCACCAGCCATCACCGTTTTTCTGCTATCAACAAAGACTTGTGTGGATGCTGTTTGAGCCTGTCAACTCGCAGTCCTGGATGATGGCAGATGTGCAATCCAGCTTGTATGTCTGCCTGTCAGGGATATGGGTAACCGGTAATGAAACGCTTGCAGGTGATGTGAGGAATAACGCCATGGCAGAAAGAGATGCGTCACAGACGCCATCTGCAAACTCCTGGAAACTCTGGACAGCCGGGATTGTGCTGACGGGGGCGGTCTTGCGCTTCTGGCACCTCGGCTATCATGCATTATGGTTGGATGAAGCAGCCACATATCGGCGGATCACTCACAAAATCCCATTCTTTTTTGAGAATATTGCGGTCAACGATTCTCATCCTCCAGGTTATTATCTGGTGGTCTGGTTCTGGGCTCGCATGGCCAATTTTACCTCCGGGACATCAACCCACCTTGAAAGTCTGCTGCGGCTACCATCGGCTTTCCTTGGCATCCTGTTGATCCTGTTTTGCTGCGGAATGGACCGCCAATTGAAACCGGACCGTAAGTTTCCACTTGGTGGTTTGCTGGTCGCGCTATCGGTGATGTGCATCTACTTTTCACAAGAGGCCCGGCATTATATTCTGTATGCCATGCTATGCATGGGAGGAACGCTTGCGCTCAGTTGGCAGGTCAAGGGAAATGCGCGCAGCTGGATTTGCTGGTTAGCCTATGTGGTGGCGATGACACTGGGAATGTACACCTTTTATTACAGTGCATTTTTTCTACTAGGCCATGGCATTTTCTGGTGCGTTCACAAATGGCGTGAGAAACGGGACATGGTACGAGGCGGATTACTGATCTGCCTGCCGGGGGTCCTCTTTTTGCCTTATGTACCCGTTGTGCTGCAATTGAAATCCAGGCTGAATCAAGCACAGGCACCCATGGTTTATCATATTGCTCCGCCAACCGAAATTGCCAATTCGCTGCGGGAACTGGTGGGTGGGTACGACTATGACATTGTAACCAGGAGTTCCGGCTGGATTGTACTGCTGATCATCAGCCTGTTGATTTTGTGGAATCTGATCAGGGTGCTCCGAATGAAGTCCAAAGCTGATCCGCTTGTGCTGTTGCTTCTGCTTGCTGTGCTGGTGCCTATCCTCTGCCTGATCGTCTTCCCCTGGAAGCCACATCAGATAGAATCCAAGCACCTGCTGGGCGTATTGCCAGCGACATTGTGCCTGATTGCTGGGGGATCTTACCCAATATCCTGGCAAAAGCGGGGTTTCATCCCGATCCTGGCGGTCATTATTCTGGCGAACAACTGGGCACTGCATCAATACTGGAGCCCAACCGGAACCAAGGAGGCCTGGAGTAAAACAGCAGACTTTCTGGCGGAGTATGCTAAAGAGAACGATGTCATCATTCCCGCACCTTTTTACCTGGAATACCCCATGAGCATTTATGCGTATCGACGGCAGATTCCTACTCCGATTGCGGATGTTTACAGCATTATTCAGCTGGAAGAAGAACCTGAAAATCCTTCGATGGAATCCATCATGGAAGCGCCAATGGCCTGGATTCTTGAATTGCGTGACAGCCCGGTTTCTTTTGAGGATACACGAACGATTCGCTATTTCACCGTGGGAAGGCTGAAAGGTAATTCCGAGGAGTTCAGAGGACGAAACGGTACCATCGTTTTAACGCCCTATATTCGTAAAGAATAAGAGGATGCTTATGCCGTTTCGACAGCCCGAATGATGACGGTAAACTCTCCCTTCCAGCTTCGCTTTTCGGATACAGGGAGCAGTTCACTGGCAGTCCCCCGCAGCCGCTCTTCGTGCAGTTTCGAGGCCTCTCGCACCAATACAACCTGGGTATTGCCGCCTAACTCGTCGACGATCTCGGACAGAAGCTTGGTTATACGATATGGAGATTCATACAGGATGACGGTCTGGCCGTCACATGCAAGTCGTTTCAGGGCGGTGCGACGCTTGCCACTTTTGTGGGGCAGAAATCCGCCAAAAATAAACTCACTCAAAGGCAAGCCGGAGGCCACCGCAGCAAAAGTAATGGCTGAAACGCCTGGCACAATCATGGGCTCGATACCAGCTGCGATCGCATCCCGAACCAACAGATAGCCTGGATCTGCAATACATGGTGTGCCAGCATCAGAAAGTAAGGCGACCTTCTGGCCTTGTTGTACACGCTCAAGCAGCCCAGCGGTTTTTTGATGCTCATTATGGATATGATAGCTGGTGAGATGCGCCTTGATCTCGAAATAATTCAGGAGCTTCATGGCGCGTCGCGTATCCTCGGCGGCAATGATATCGGCCTGCTTCAGGATATCAACGGCTCGATAGGTCATATCACCCAGATTGCCAATTGGGGTCGAAACGACTGCCAACCAGCCAGAATCGTCGGCATCTATCCCATGCATAAACCACCATCCACAGCAAGATTCTGCCCCGTGATGTAGGAGCCGCCGCCCCCAGCCAGGAAAGCAATGACTGCAGCAATTTCTGCAGGTTGTGCCATGCGCCGTAAGGGGATCTGGCGCTTGATGTCAGACAGCGCTTTGCCTTCGAGATCGGAGGTCATTTTTGATTCGACGAAACCTGGACTGACCAGATTTACGGTCACTCCAGAACCGGCCAGTTCCCGCGCAGACGTTCTGACCAGCCCCAGAAGTCCGGCCTTGGCAGCAGCATACCCCCCCTTGCCGGCAGCGCCAAGTTGACCTGCAGCACTGCCAACACAAATGATCCGACCGCGACGTTGTCTGGCCATTACCATTGATACTGCCCGCAACATGTAGAAAGTGGTGCTCAAATTGAGATCCAAAACCCGGTGCCATTCTTCATCGGAGGTAAATGCAACGGGCCCTTTTCCAATCGCACCACAACACGTCACAAGAACATCCACCTGCCCAAAATCTTTCACCACACTTTCGACTAATCGGGTGGTCTCGTCACCTGATGTCAGGTCTGCACCATATGTTTTTACGGCTGGCGACGAACTAAAGGTGGTTTGGTCGATATCATGACAATGATACTGTAAGGCTAACCGATATCCCTGCGGGACAAATGCACGGGCAACGGCCATTCCAATATCACCAGAGGCACCTGTAATAAGCACAACCGGACCTTTGGTATCATTGGAGTTTGCATGGCTGATGTAGGCTTCGACATCCTGCTTGTGAACAGGGCCATCACTGGATTTCCAAGCGGACACGGCTGCCAGATCAATATTATGTTTTTTCGCGAGTGCACGCGCGGCTGGTGCTGCACGTAAACGCTCCGGGAGCACTGGCGTTCCGGTTTGATCGGGACCAGGAGCCTGCTCTGGTTTCGTTTTCGAGGGAACTGCTGAAACCGCCGCACCCGGTAATTCTTCATCTGCCGCGCCGATATCACAGATCGGTGCACCAACCGCTAATTCGCTCTTTGGCGTAGCGCGCAACCGCCGAACGGTTCCACTAACTGGGGCTGAGAATTCCTCAACCATCTTGTCCGTAATGAGCTCTACGAGGGGTTGCCCTTTGGCAATTTCATCACCTACTGAAACCTGCCAGGCACCAATCGTGCCGATTTCCATGTTTTCATAGAGCTTGGGCATCCGCACGATATGCATCTGACTACACCTTCAAGAATTGAGTTCGGCAAGGACTTCTGACGCCTGCTGCCCGATATATACAACTTGTTCATCTGTCAGCTCTGGATAACAAGGCAAACTGACGACCTGCATACATAATGATTCGGTTATTGGACATGGCAATGCGCGTCCATCGAATGCTTTTTGGTGCAAGATGGGAACAGGATAGTGGATGAGTGTACCTATACCCCGCTCTTTCATGCTGGCCATAAACCGATCACGATTCGCGGTCTTGATCACAAATAAATGATAGACATGGGAGGATGCTGTGGCTGGACTCAGCAAGCAGTGTTCGGGCAATATGGAATGGTAAGATGCCGCGATGGCCTGGCGTCGTTCGTTCCAACTTTGCAGCATCGGTAATTTTGCTCTCAGCACTGCGGCCTGCATTTCGTCAAGACGGCTGTTTATTCCAGGAAAATCATGGTAGTAGCGCTCAGTTTGCCCATAATTTCTGAGTGATCGAAGCTTATCGGCGGCTTTTTCTGATTTTACGGAAACAGCACCACCATCTCCAAAGGCTCCCAGGTTTTTGGTTGGATAGAAGGAAAAACAACCTGCATCACCAATCGTACCACTGGTACCTAATCCCGTTTGACTCCCGGTTGACTGCGCGCAATCTTCGATCAGAACCAGGTCATGTTTATCAGCAAGTTGACGTAATGCGCTCAAATCGCAACTCTGGCCATAAAGGTGTACTGGCAAAATTGCGCGTGTCTTTGGGGTAATCGCTTTGGCAATTTCATCGGGGTTGATCAAGGCAGATTCCTGAAGAACATCCACAACAACCGGTGTAGCACCAACCTGATTGATGCCGGTGATGGTGGGAAATGCAGTCAGGGAGGTGGTAATGACTTCGTCGCCTTGACCGATATCAAATGCCATCAGAGCCAAGGCGATAGCTTCTGTACCAGAAGCACATGAGACAACATGCTCTGCCCCAAGCCATTGGGCAAATTCTGACTCAAAAGCCTCAACTTCCTTACCCAGGACATACCACCCACTGTCCATCACACGCTGGATGCTTTCATCCACCTGTGCTTTGACTGCGGCATAGTGTCCTTTGAAATCACTAAATGGAATCATTGACCTTTTACCAACTCCAGAAAACAATCGTAATCCCGAATATAATCGGCTTCATTATAATGGTCGGATGCGACCACCATAATGACACAACCACTCGAAAAATCATGCATTGTGTGCCAAAGCATTTTGCCGAGATATACCCCAATATTGTCTCGACGCATGAGAATATCCTGCTTTTGACAGCCGTCATCCAGCGATAAAAGGAAACTCCCATTGAGACAAAAAATAACCTGCTCCAGTTCCCGATGTGCGTGTTTTCCTCGGATACTGATACAGTTATCCAATTTATTTATGTAGTAGACACGCTTAACCCCAAATGGGATATCTCGACCTGCTTCAAGAACAGATAATTCACCATCAGGAGGATCTGAAATCTTCGGCAATACCACATAGCCGCTCTGATTTACGGATATGGTTTCCATTCCCTCTACAGATGCTCGCATCTATGCTCTCCCTTGACCGGCAAATTCAGGTAAAAATGAAACAGGACCAGACACCCAAAGATGCTGGTCCTGTCTTCAAAATCAAGTAATTTGATCAGTCGTTGTCAACAACCGTGACGGTTTTACGACCCGGAGTATGCTCAGCAACTGAAGCACGGATCTCCACTTCAAAGTTTCCATCAGCAATTAAATCATCCACTGCGTCAATCGCGAAGGTGGTTGATGCTGAGCCCTGAGGGATGGTGACAATTTGTGGTACGATGATTTTATCGGGGTTCGAAACGGTCAATGACAGCGTCAATGGACGAGAAGTACTGGTGCTGCGGGTGACAGTTCCAATAGCAGCATTAGCCCCAGCAGCTTCGCTGATCAGGTTTGCGCTGGTTTCAACGGTCAATTTGCGCTCAAAGTAGCCATCAATAAGCAAGTCCGTTTTCACAAACTTGACGGCGCTGGCATGTGACAAGTTGGGACGGTTAACCTCTGTTGTCATTTTCTTGTCCAACCGGGCGCTCAGTTTGCCTAAACCAAAAAGGTTTTCAGCGATGTCCGTCGTCATGATTGTGCCTTTGAGCGATTTGGCGATGGAACCACGAGACAAACCGAAACTCTGACCACTGACAACTTTCTTACCGCGAAGATAGCGGAATACATACTGATCAGAAATGAATTCTTCTGGTGGAATATCGAAGTAATCGACGCTGGCAATCACTTCCTGCTCTGTCTTATCGCTTTCTGCAAAAAACTTGAGTACAGCGGTTTCACCAGTCTCGGTAACACGTCCCCACTGCTGTTCGTAGAATTGACGCTGGGAGCCATTCTTAAGAAGGATCAATGAGCTGATTTCGCGGCTGGACTGGTCATTGACCAAATAGCCTTTGTATCTTTCCGATGTACGCTGCCCATCACTCCAGAACTTTGACTTCTCGGAATACTTGTAGACTGCGAGACGATGGCCATTGGGGTCTGTGCCATCCACGAAATGTTCCCAGTTGGTCTTGCCATCCCCATTCGGATCATCATCTGGCTCGATCAGATCCAAGTTTGCGTTTGTGCCGAAGAAGTTACGTTCCCAATCGTCTGGAAGACCATCACCAAAACCACTGTTATCAACATCCGGGCGTCCATAAATCTTGAGGGTCCAGCGGGTAATAGTCGAAGTGCCATCCGGACAACGTAAAGACCAAACACCGCGCGATGGTTCTCCGAAAGGTCTCACGATAGCGAAAGGCCAGTCAGAAACGCCACCGTTATAATCCACTTTGCAGACAGAGCCACTTGGAGATACAAGTTCAAGGTCGCCAGTGCCAGAATAGCTGAGATTGATTTCGACATACTCTACAAACAAGCTTTGACTGGCTTCAAAATCCAAACTGCTCAGAGTTCCTCCAGAGACGGTGGTTTCTTCGTTGTTTTCTCTGATTAAGACGGTGGGCTGGCGAACACCAGCAGAAATGAACTCGGAAGCAGTCTCAACTGCTCCAGTAGCGTCAACCCGTCCAAAGCCATAAAGGTCACTATAAGAGAAAACCCCACCAAGATCCCACGATTCATCATCGATGTCGTTTTTCTGGGCGGTAGTCAAGAGAATGTGCCGAACATCCTGCCAAGTAAGATTGGGGTTCGCTTGAAGCATCAAGCCAATGACGCCTGATACAAGGGGAGCGGAAGCTGATGTGCCGCCAAAATCAGTAATGTAATTACCAAGACTGTCGCCGGCATCACCCATTAAGTCAGCAGCAATAACACCCAATGATCCGTCACCAAATGCATTTGAGGGGGCATTGACCAGTACACAGGAACCAAAACTACTGTAAGTGGAGTAATTTCCCAAGTTATCTGTAGCGGACACAATAATTAAACGGGGGTCATTGGTCAATCCAGAATAATTGGCATTTGCACTGTCGTTACCAGCACTGAATACATAAATACTCCCTAATCCATTGCGTCCCTCACGTATCCCCAGATCAATAGCATTTTTTGTCAGGGTATTGGCAGGAGTTGGAACTCCAGAATAGATGAAACCCCAACTGTTATTGTAAATCTTAATGCCATTTGGACGCCTGCTAAGGGCATCGGCAGTCTCCTCTTCGGTCGCGATAAAAAACCCGAGTTCATCAAAAACCCGGTGACCCACGACATTACCTCTGGGCATCACCCCAACCAAGCCAATGTTATTACCACCACGTGCCGCGATGATACTTGCTACTGCAGTACCATGATTGTAGTCACCAGGCTGTGGATCATAATAGGAATTGGCTCCACCAGTCCAATCCAACGGTATGGTGTAGTCTACAGCATCGTCGTCATTGACATTCCCATAAAGATCTTCATGGGTGATATCAACGTAACTATCTATGACCGCAACTTCTTCCTCATGGGAACCCAAATATACATTCCAAAGACTGCCAATATTTGCATCTTCACCAATAAGTCCACCAGACTGACCGATATTTTTCAGCGTCCACTGCGAGGAAAATAATGGGTCATCAATTTTCAGGTGCAGCTGTTTGCTGGTATCGATATAATTACTGGAGGCTTCCAGAATTCCTTTTTCGGTCCGCAAACCTTCTATGACATCGAGAACTTCCATTGGATTTGCGAGGGAAAGCAGGTATCCATTTTCTGACCCACTTGCTTCACGAAGGATGGAGCAATTATGCCTGGATGCGATTGCGGAAAGCTCTCTCTGGGAAACCCCTGCATCCACAATGACGATAACCATTCCGGTATTAAAAAGCTTGCGCCCATCACTGGTTACCCAAACCGGAGCTGTAGCTCTGGCATTGAGGCTTTTGACTGCACGGGAGGCATCGGCAGTTGCATCGACTTCCAATATCGAAATACGTCCACTGGCTGAATCTTTCAGGCGCACACCAGCAGGAAGTACCTCTGCTTTAAAGGAATCAGTCAGTTTCCCACTCTGCGGCAACACGACTAATTCATTGTCAGAGAC
>MDTD01153093.1_pt1 | contig 10195 bp, 9 predicted proteins | sample 811221 | NCBI WGS metagenome assembly MDTD01 (sample SAMN05326646, study PRJNA326480) | marine metagenome | isolation source: seawater | place: Pacific Ocean: South West | collected 2011
TGATAACGTGGCTGCAGCACAGGAGGGATTCCTCGCCGAGCGCAAGGTCTCCGGAGCCGGATCGATCGCAGAGGTCGCTCTCTATGCTGATGTTCTTCTGCTTGCGGTCAAACCTCATGATGTTCACTCCGCGATGCACCAGATACGGGATTCCGGCACCTCCACTGAAACGCTACTTGTGATTTCGGTAGCTGCCGGAATTACCATTGAGCGTCTTGAAGCTGAAATTGCCGGAGCGGGACGTATCGTCCGGTCCATGCCTAATACCCCCTCTCTGGTTGGGAAAGGTGCGGCAGCTTACTCTCTGGGAGGCAGTGCCACCAATGAGGACGGGAAAACCAGCCAGGCTCTGCTGGGCTCGGTAGGTATCGCTCTCGAAATAAAGGAATCGCTCATGGATGCTGTCACGGGGCTTTCCGGGAGTGGCCCAGCCTACGTCTACCTTTTTATTGAAGCCCTTGCCGATGGTGCGGTGCAGAATGGACTTCCTCGTGAGCACGCTTATCAAATGGCAGCTCAAACCGTTCTTGGCGCAGCCGAGATGGTTCAATCAACAGGGAAGCACCCCGCAGTCCTTAAGGACATGGTGACCTCGCCTGGAGGCACCACAATCGCCGGTCTGGAAGCCCTTGAAGCTCACGCATTTCGAGCAGCCTGTATCGCAGCGGTCAATACCGCCACAGCTCGTGCCCGCGAAATGGGAACTGAATAATATCTCGATACCATAGCCCGCAAATTCTGCGCGACTGCTACCTATCCACGTGGTTGATTTGTCTTTCTTAGGCGTCCAGAATCACATTGGTTTTTTGGGTAACACCACTACGATCTCGCCCATGACCGGTGTCCGCCGACCTATTTATCATGCAGGCTGGGGGCTAATACTCCTTGTGGGCTGCGCTACGGAACCCGACCTTGACCTCCCCGTAGCCGGCACTCTCAAAAACTCGGAGAGTAGCGCCAAAACAACTTACCGGCGCGCACAGTCTTTCGACACAGCTGGTCGAAAAAAGAAAGCACTCGGTCTTTATGCAGCGACGGCTGACCGGTTTCCCAACGCGAGCTTCGCCCCTGCCGCAAGATTCAGGCAAGCTCAACTTCTTGAACAGGACGGCAAGATTGATGAGGCCTTTGATGCGTATCAAACTCTGATCACACGCTACCAAGGATCGGCGCTCTACACGAAGGCCCGGGACAATCAGTCAAAAGTCGCTCATGCCGCCGCCGAAGGACAAGTCACCGGAAAACTGCTGTGGTTCAAACCGGCCCTTGATATCAAGAAGACAGTCTCAATGCTCGAGACCGTAAGGGATAACGCCCCACGCTCACCGGCTGCAGCCAAAGCCCAGTATGCAATCGGGTCGGTCTATGAGAGAAAAAAGTCCAAGTTAAATGAGGCAGTGACCGCCTACCAAAGAGTTGTAGATGACTACCCGAGATCTTCTCTAACTCCAAGTGCCCAGCTGAAGATAGGAGAATTGCTCCTTGCTGGAGCGAGTAAGGGCAATCGCGATAATTCTAACCTGGACCGTGCGCTCCACACTTTTGAAGATCTTCGGCAGGCTCACCCGAAATCCGAGTCAGCTGCTTCAGCCGGAAATCGTATCGCAGAGATCCGTAAGCGGGACATTCAACGCACCTTTGATATCGGAGAATTTTATTACAGGAAGGGAGAGGTAAATTCCGCAATTCTCTACTACAAGGAGGTCCTCCGTCAATCTAGCCGTGGCGAGCTTTATAATCGCGCTAAGGCCCGCCTGCAAAGACTGGAAGGAGTGGAGTAGGAACGACCGCTATGTTCAGATCTCATAGGATAGCTCCGTCGCCTGCCTTCCTGCCTCTGCTGGGCGCGTTGACAATTCTTTCTCTCTCCCATGTCGGATGCAGCGGCTACCGATGGGGAAGCGCAAAGCCTGAGCACCTCGGCGAGGTTCATTCTGTCTGCGTTGCGGTAGTCACAAATAGCACACAAATCCCCCGTGCCGCGGCACTCGCTACGAACAGTATTGTTGACGCCCTCACAAGAGACGGCACGTATGTAATTACCAATATTGATCGAGCGGACGCTCATCTACGAGCCGAGTTGAAGAAGATCGAGTATCTTCAAGTCCGCTCAACGAGGGAGGACGCTTTGCGATCGGAGGAGCTCGAGATGAAAGCGCACTTGAAGTGGTCTCTGGTGGCTACTGATGACCCAAACCTGATTCTCGCCAACGGAAACGCCACAGGAACTACACGGTTTTTTGTAGATCCAAATTTGCAGACGGCCAGACAAAGCGCTCTTGTTGATGCCATCAAGCGGGCAACTGACAGCATGGTAGCGCGATTTACTGCAGGATTTTGAGATCCGCCGAGCTTGAGGTGGGAGCCTTCCAGCCACGCCTGAGTTTATTGTCGTAGATTTCCACGGCAAAACAGGTGAAACAACAGGAGTCTATCATTCCTTTCTGGTCTTCCGGGCCGGCATGACTCCTATATACCTCGTCCATGTCTGATGAGCCTGCTGCATCCTCGATATTCTTCGTTCCTACGCCGATCGGCAATCTGGCGGATATTACTTTGCGAGGTATCGAAACCCTGAAAACGGTTGACCTGATAGCCTGCGAGGACACCCGACACTCGCGCAAGCTACTGAGACACTACGAGATCGATAAATCCCTGATATCTCTTCATGACCATAACGAGTCCCGAAAAATTCCTGAAATTATTGCTAAGGCGCAAAGAGGCGAACGGATCGCTGTAATTTCGGATGCTGGCACGCCGTGCCTTTCTGATCCGGGCTACCGGCTACTACGTGCCTGCATTGAACACAGCGTAGCTTACGAGGTGCTTCCAGGGCCCAGCGCAATAACGACGGCCATCGTGGCCTCAGGACTTCCCCCACTCCCGTTTACCTTCGGAGGATTTCTTCCATACAAAAAAGGAAAGCGCCGGAGAGAACTAGAAGAAGCGCTGAAACGCGGACACACATCTCTCTACTTTGAATCGCCGCATCGACTCGTTTCAACACTCCAGATATTATCGGAATTAGAACCAAAAGTTCACATTAGTATTCTTAAGGAATTAACTAAAAAATTTGAAAACATGTATGGAGGGGAAACCGTGAAATTGCTAGGGACCTTTACTGATCGGGAGCCACGAGGAGAATTCGTATTGGCTATCGATCCAACAAGTCTCAGTTAATGAAGCCTCCAGTCACCACACACCGCGGCGTTGCCACCCCGCGGCGCACACATCTTCCTCTTGTTCTCCTTACCAATCTTGGAGTTGCGCTTTGTCTCCTTGTAGCCGTTCCCATTATCTACAACGGCCAGCAAAAGTTCCTCAAGCACTCGTCAACGGACCGAAATTATGTGGAAGCCGCGATTGGAAGTGGTGAGGCTGACTTCATTCACAACGCACTACGCACGACCGAGGTCGCTCGTGCGATGGCCCATGACGACCATGTAGCCACTATGGCCGTGATGCAGCTAACAGTTGCATTTCTTTCAGCTCTCTTCTTTTTCAACGGCCTTTACCTGTTACGCCTCCACCGACGCACCCGGCAGGCGCCCGTAGGACCAGCCAGGTGGTAGCCCACCCCCCGAGAGACAGAGGTTACTCTGACGGTATTACTCTTGAGAAGGCGCTAAAATCGGCATGGAATCATCCTGTATCACGTCGGATTAGCCAACGGGCCCAGATTCTCATATGCTTGCCTTTTCTACCTGCTGGAATAACTCCCGCCATTCAGACGGAGAGGCAATGATCACAGAAATCCTCGAACTCGGCGTGCGTGATATCGAACTCAGTCACGGCATGACGATTACCAAGTTGCCGGGGATTAGAAGCGCTTTTAAGGGTGGCGCTTTTCGGTGCTGCGGGGTTCACAATTATTTTCCCTCCCCAACCGAAGTGATGATCGACGCTCCAGACGCCTATGAGTTTACTTCTCATCGGTCGTTTGATCGCGACCGCGCTTTGAAACTCACTTTGAAGTCTCTCGATGTTGCCGCTGAGTTTAACGCTCAATATCTCGTGCTGCATATGGGCTCAGTGCCTCGTATGCCCCACCAGAAATGGACCGGCCGACTTACTGAAATGGTGCGAGAGCACCCGGACGCCGAAAAGAATCATGAAAAACTCCGGAACAAGTGCGTGAAAAAGCGGACCCGTGTCGGACCGCTTTACTTTCAACGCGCCCTCGATTCCTTGGAAGTAGTGGCCGAAAAGGCGGCCGAACTTAAAGTCAAACTCGCGATTGAATCACGTTCAAGGTATGAGGATGTGCCAAACGAAGATGAAATGATCCTGCTTCAGGAGCGATTCTCAGAGAATGAGTGGGTTGGATATTGGCACGATTTCGGACACGTTCAGTTAAAGCATAACCTTGGATTGCTGGAACACGAGAACTGGCTCAAAGAGATGCAGCCTTACCTTATAGGATCTCATGTTCACGACGTGGTCTGGCCTGATCGCGATCACCGGGTACCCTTCACCGGCACACTCGATTACGACCGTCTGTTGCGGATGATAGCCCCCCAAACACCGCACGTGTGGGAGCTTTCTCCAAGGCGCAAAACTGACGAAATCCGAATGGCACTGCAGTGTTGGGGGGAGAAATTTCCAGAAACCATAGCGGCCTGATTCCGTTAACTCCATGGGGAAAAAGCTACGCTAACTCCGGGACAGACAATCCGGCGGCACCATGATTGACCTCTCATCCTTAAAAGTCTCCCTCGACCTACTGGCACATCAGGACATTTTTATAGGAACATCGTCATGGAAATATCCAGGCTGGATCAACCAACTCTACCAATCCGATCGCTACGAATACCGGGGAAAGTTTTCCAAGTCGCGCTTTCAGGATTCCTGCCTCGAAGAGTATGGGGAAACCTTTTCGACCGTATGCGTTGACGCGTCCTTCTATCGCTTCCCCGCAGAGAAACATCTCGCGGCCCTTACCGAAAAGGTTCCCTCGGGCTTTCGTTTTTCTCACAAGGTCACTGACACGATCACCATAAAGAATTTTCCCATGCTGAAAAGACACGGCAAGTTTGCAGGACATGCCAATCCGTATTACCTCAATTCAGAAATCTTTCTTCAATCGTTCCTTTCCCCTCTCGCCCAACACCAAGAGCAAACGGGCCTGATTATCTTCGAATTTTCTCATTTTTACCCAAAGGATTACCGTTACGGTAGAGAGTTTGTTTCTGACTTGGACTCCTTTCTCGCCAAACTTCCAACCAAAGAATGGGACTTCGGCGTCGAAATACGTAACGCTTCCCTCCTTCAAAAGCCCTACTTCGATACTCTCGAGCGCCACTCCGTAGCTCACGTTTACAACCAGTGGCAGCGCATGCCCGACCTCGCTGATCAGTTGGACCTGCGTTGGCCAAATCCGGACAATTCACCAACCGGTTGTAGATTGCTGCTGAAGCGTGGGCGAGATTACGACGGAGCTGTTAAATCTTTCGAGCCCTACGATCGGACCATTGAAGTCTTGGAAAATGTTCGCCGCGCGTCAGCAAAGCTCATTCGATCCCGGAAAGAGAAGACCTCGGGCCGGAGAACCTACCTTTATGCCAACAACCGGCTCGAAGGAAACGCCCTGGCCACTATTGAGGCAATTCTCGCACTGGTGGACTAGCGGGCACTGTCACCCATCCCATCGGTTGCCTCTTCTGAACTTCTTTGAGTCGGAATAAAGCTCTGCTCCTTAACCGATGTCATACGGGGTCGCGAACCCTCTCATCAGCGTCGTGCGCCAAACGAGCTCTCGAGATGTGGTAAATAATGAATAAAAGAGGCCGTTTCGGACAATTCACCTACTGCACCTGCCTCACCAACGGCTGGAAAAGACCGCAGTCATCGCCATTCCTTTCACCGAACCCCACGTTGCCAGTAGGTGTTTTTAATTTCATGGACCGAATGCATTTTGCGGTTTGATGAAAAAAACCTCATTTTCACTATATGTGTGAATAAAATAATCTCATTTTGCCCTTTTATCGGATGTTTTCGAATCGACAAATTCGATTTTTACGCATATTTCCCTCCGTAGACCCAATTTTCATGAAATCGAATCAAATGGATGGCGCACAGGCGCTGCTGAAGACTCTCGACGATCTCGGAATCGAATACATTTTTGGCTACTCGGGGGGAGCAGCTCTCCCAATGTTTGACGCGCTGGAAACGGTCGAAACGAACATGAAGTTCGTACTCGTAAGGCATGAACAGGGCGCAGTCCACATGGCCGACGGCTATGCTCGGGCAACCGGAAAGCCTGCGGCTGTGCTGGTGACCTCTGGCCCCGGAGCAGGGAATACCGTCACGGGGTTAATGACCGCCCAGATGGACTCAGTTCCAATGATCGTCCTTACGGGTCAGCAAGTTCTCTGGATGCTCGGCAAAGACGCCTTTCAGGAAGCGGACATTTTCAGCATCACCATGCCTGTGGTGAAGCACAACTACCTCGTTAAGGACACCAATGATCTTCCCAGAATTGCGCGGGAAGCGCATCATATCGCGACTACTGGACGACCTGGTCCCGTTCTCATCGATATCCCCAAGAATGTGTCTCAGGACCCGTTTAATGGCGACCTTGATCCTCCTGTAAATCTGCCGGGCTACCAGCCCGAGAAGTCCATGGAAATCGACGAGGCAGCAGTTGATGAAGCCGTTGTTCTTATCAACCAATCTCAACGCCCTGTTATTCTTGCCGGACAGGGGTGCATGATCGCGCGGGCCGGAGAGGAGCTTTTCAAATTATCGCGAACTCTTGGATGCCCGGTCACAACGACTCTGTTGGGCAAGGGAGTCTTTCCGGAAACCGATGACTATTCTCTGGGCATGCTGGGTATGCATGGGACGGCTTACGCCAATAAGGCAATCGTCGAAGCAGACCTCATCCTCAACGTTGGGTCTCGGTTTGACGACCGGATCATTGGTCAAGCTGACAAATTCGGGGCCAACGCTAAGATTATCCATATGGACATAGATCCATCTGAGATGAACAAAATGATCCGACCCGACGTTGAGATTATCGGCGACGCGAAGGCGTCTCTGATCAAACTCAACAAGAAGGTTGAACGACTTGATACCGAGGATTGGTTGAAGCACCTGAATTCTTACAAGAAAAAGTTTCCTCTTCAGTATCGCAAGCAAGGAGGGCTGCGAATGCAGCAGGTGATTGATGAACTTTATCAACTGACCAACGGAGAAGCCATTATTTCAACTGATGTTGGCCAGCACCAGATGTGGGCGGCACAGTTTTACAAGAATGACGCGCCATACAAGTGGCTCTCCTCTGGGGGAGCTGGCACGATGGGATTCGGTTTCCCTGCCGCGATCGGTGCACAGTTCGCTTGTCCGGATGACTTGGTCGTCGCGATAGTGGGCGATGGAGGATTTCAGATGACTCTTTTTGAGCTTGCGACCGCAGCTGTGCATAAACTCCCTCTTAAGATTCTGGTATTGAATAACCACTATCTTGGGATGGTCCGGCAATGGCAGGAACTATTTTTCGAAGATCGCAAAAGCGGAGTCGATCTTGAGGGGAATCCAGATTTCGTGAAGTTGGCAGCTGCCTACGGAATAAAGGGATTTAACATAAAGCGTCCGGCTGACACTGGGAGAGTTCTGCAAAAAGCTCTCGAATATAACGAGGGTCCCTGCCTGATTCACGCTGAGTGTTGCAAAACGGACAACGTGTTCCCCATGATTCCGGCGGGCGCCGCTCTCGAGGACATGCTTACCGAACCACCCAGGACGAAAATGGCTAAACCTGTGGGATCAACCTAGGAATCTCTCACGCGCAGAATACCCCAACATTCAAATCTGTTCTCCTGCTTCCAAACCGCTCCGACTCATGCCCAGGTCAATCGTCACAACTGACACCCCGACGTCAATCAATCCCGACGAGGTTACTCATACCCTCTCGATTTTCGTAAACAATAAGGTCGGTGTTCTCATGCGGATTTGCCAGGTCTTTGCGAGGCGGGGCTACAATATTGAATCCTTGGTCGTATCTCAGGGGCGCGACGCGCACTTCAGCAGAATGACCATCGGTCTCAAGGGCGCCCCGGAAGGTCTTGAACAGATCGTCAAACAGGTCACCAAGCTGATCGACGTCATGCACTGCTATGAGCACACCGCTGCGGATGCCGTCGTCAAGGAAATGCTCCTGATTAAATTTCTCGTCGTTGATGCTCAGCAACGCACGGACGCATTGCAGATAATCGAACACTTCAATGGGAAAACTGTCGACCTTACCCCCTCCTCAATGACAGCTATGATCACCGGAGATTCACCAAAGGTTGACGCCGCTGTTGGCATGCTCTCCCAGTTCGACATCATTGAAACCGTACGGACAGGCAAGGTCGTCATGGCTCGAGGAGAGCATCCTACCTAGAAAATTACGGTAGCCCATCAGGATAACACTGATTTCCTGAAGGACGAACGAGACAGAGCTGGTACTCCAAGTCAAAATTGGACTCATGCCGGTGGTGCCACTGGCTGCTCACTCGCAGTTTTAAGAGTCTCATTGCTTTTCCTGCTGTATTCCGGTCCCCTCCACCCATGAGAGTTCGCCCGGCAATTTTGTCTCTGCTCGCCCTGTGCTCCAGCACTGACGCCCGTGAGGCGAAGGAGTATGATAACGATGTCAACTACGACGACGCTAAAACACCCCATTACGACCTCCCGCCTCTGCTAGTAACTTCTGACGGACAGGAAATTATAACTCCTGATCAATGGCATCACATCCGCCGGCCGGAGATTCTCTCTCTTTTCAGCAGTCTCATTTATGGCCGGGTCCCCAAGCCCTCATCACCGGTTAACACTGAATTTGAAGTAGCCCACAACGATCCGGAGTTCATGGACTCCGCCGTCACACGAAAAGACATCAAAATTCACCTGAGTAACAAAAAGGGAAGGATGGCTATGCGTCTCGTCCTGTTCGTCCCCAATAACGTCAGCAAACCTGTCCCCTGCTTTCTAAAACACAGTTTTCAAAACACTTCTGGTGACAGTTTTCGAGAAGCGCTTCTCCGGCCGGGCAAGCTCAAGAACGGATGGCCCCTCGAGAAGTTTATCAAACAGGGATATGCGCTGTGCGCGGTTTATCACGAGGATCTCGTTGCCCATAATGAGGTTGATTTTCGTAACGGGATACACAAACTTTTCTATCCTGAGGGCCAAAGTTTTCCGAAGGCCCACGAGTGGGGAGTGATCTCCGCCTGCGCGTGGGGAGCTATGAGGGCCATGGACTATCTGGAGGCGGACCAGGACATAGATCATACGAGGGTCGCCGTGATGGGGCACTCCAAGATGGGCAAGACCGCACTCTGGACTGCAGCGCAAGACACCCGGTTTGCCCTCGCAATTTCCGCTCAGTCTGGTTGTGCCGGCGCTGCGCTCTGGCGCCGCAAATCTGGAGAAACTCTTAAGAAAATGGTAACGCGATTTCCTTACTGGCTCTGTCGTAATGCATGGAAATTTGTCGAACAGGAAGACGACCTGCCAGTGGATCAGCACATGCTTCTGGCATGTATCGCTCCCCGCCCTGTCTACGTTCACAGTAGCACTGATGATACTTGGGCTGACCCACGGGGTGAGTATTTGTCAGCCTACCACGCGGGTGAAGTTTATCGGCTTCTGGGTATGAAATCTTTGCTGAGCAGCAGACAATCTCCTGCAGTAGGCAAAGCCATTATAGAAAGCCATGTTGGCTACCATCTTCGGGAAGGAGGTCACTCCATTGAAGATTACGACTGGGACCGTTTCCTCGAATTCGCCAACTTCCATTTTAAGCCCGAAACTCAGTAGAGCTTCTCATCGCGTGAGAGTGGTTCTCGCCACACCTCCCCCGGATTTTCAATCGCTCGGCACGAGGTCAGTTATTCACAATCCGGGACAAGATCCCGTCAGCTTCTTTGATAAGGAGCAGGCGTGACAAATCACTGGCTCTCTTCCCAAATAAACCTTGCTATTGCCGGGCATTTCACGACGATCCGGGCGCCGAATGGACGCTATTTTGGCTTTAGAAGACGGTCGCGTATTTCGCGGCGACGGCTTTGGGTATTCTGGCACCTCGACAGGGGAAGTTTGCTTCAACACTTCCATGACAGGGTATCAGGAGGTCCTAACCGATCCCAGTTACCGGGGCCAGATCGTTACCATGACCTACCCGTTGATTGGAAATTACGGGATCATTCCAGAA
>MDTD01156278.1_pt1 | contig 10195 bp, 9 predicted proteins | sample 811221 | NCBI WGS metagenome assembly MDTD01 (sample SAMN05326646, study PRJNA326480) | marine metagenome | isolation source: seawater | place: Pacific Ocean: South West | collected 2011
TATGACCTCGCTACAGGAGACTTGGTTAGCGTAGAAACTCTTCTAAGGCTAAAAGACGAAAACGGAGACATCATTCCAAACGATCAATTAATTCCCTTAGTTGAAGGAGAAAGCTTATTCTCTCTTGTGGTTCTAGCATCAATGCAGAAATTAAAGGAAATCTTTGCATTCAAGAAAGACAAAAAATTAGATTTCACAGTTTATTTAAATGTTTCTGCTTATACTGTCATGCAAGAAAACTTTTGTAATTTGATTTTAGATTTTGTAAAAGAAAATAATCTAAATCCAGGTGACTTAGGCTTAGAAATAACCGAAACCGCAGAGCTTGAGGACAGATCAAGAGCATCGGAGTATTTTGAAAAACTAAAAAAACATGGCATACCTCTTGCTCTGGATGATTTTGGGGCTGGCTATTCTTCATTGAGTTATTTAAGAGACTTGCCGATTAGTCTTGTAAAGCTTGACAAGGATTTTTCTAGAACCGTTTCTGAAGAAGATACTCAGGAGCTTGTAAAATTTGTTGTGACAATTTGTAACAACATGGAGTTAGGAATGTTAGCCGAAGGAATTGAAACTGAGGAACAAGAGAAAACATTTTTAGAGCTCGGATGTCATAAAGGACAAGGATACTTTCATCATAGACCCCAGTTTTTGGAAGATTTTAAGGAGGAATTTTAATGGCTGGTCTGGAAAAGCCTTCAAAAGGTGCAGAAAAAATATTACTAGCACAAATTAAACAAGAGTTTGCTGCTCCAGCTGAAGCTATCGAACAGTACATTGATTTGGTTGAAGAGTTTGGTGTAAAAAATAATCTTGATATCAGCTCAGAGATTAACCAAATAAAAGAGGCTGAAGATAAGCTTTTAAGTCAGTACGAAGATGCCTTTAGAGAAAATACAGCTGCAGATAAGCAAACCAAAACAAAGCAAGAATACTCAGAATTAAGGCATAACCTTCGAACACCTTTAAATGCAATTATTGGTTATAGCGAGATACTCATGGAAGATTTTGAGGAAGATTTATCGGAAGAATGTATTAAAGATTTAAATACAATTCTTTCTTTATCAAGAGAAACAGAAACTGCTATAGAAAGATTTGTAGATTTTATTAAAGGTGATCTCAATGAAAAGGCAGCTGAAGATTCCGAACAAGGCCAAATTCAAAATGCTGAATCGCTATTCAGATCTTTAGGCGATATTGACTATAGCTTGGACATAGATGATTACCTGAAAGGGTCTGACGTTTTAATTGTTGATGATAATAAAACTAACTGCGAGGTTTTAGAGAGAAGGCTTTCTCAAAATGGACTCTCATGCAGAGTGGCTATAGATGGCACTTCAGCAATTGCTGAAGTAGAAACTAAAACTCCTGATTTAATATTATTAGATGTAATGTTACCGGACATCAATGGATTAGAGCTCCTCAAAAGATTTAGAAAGAATCACGATAGAGATGAGCTGCCAATCATCATGGTTTCGGCATTCAATGATGTTGATAGCACTGCTAAATGTATAAAATTGGGAGCATCAGATTATCTCCCTAAACCATTGAATGGAACAATTTTAATGGCGAAATCAATAGCCAGCTTGGAGGCAAAATATTTCAGAGCAAGAGAACAAGAACTATTAAAAGAATTAAATCTTAAAGCTACAACTTGCCCTTTAACTGGAATTTATAATAGGCAGGTTGTTTTTGATAAAATCGAGGAATGTTTTGAGAAATTGAATCAAGAAAAAGATTACGAATTTTCTTTACTTTCAATGGATATAGATTTTTTTAAGTCCATAAATGATACATACGGACATCCAGGAGGCGATGAAGTTTTGAAAGCTGTTGCAAGTAGTTTAAGAGATGCATGTGGTGAAAATATTATTGGTAGAGTAGGCGGGGAAGAATTTATTGCAGTTTTAGAAAATAAAGAAGGAATGAGCTTAAACGATTACTGTGAGAATATAAGAAAAGCTATAGTTGAATTATCAATACCCTTTCAAGATGTTGAAATAAATATTACTATAAGTGGAGGAGTCATCAACTCATCTGAGGTAAAGGATCAAGAAGAACTTGTTAACCTTGCAGATGAAAGGCTCTACAAAGCAAAAGAAGGGGGAAGAAACCAGTTTATTTATAACTGATGGAGAGAGTTATGAAAAAGATTCTTTATGTTGAAGACAATGAAATGAACCGAGATATGTTAGGCAGAAGACTAACTAGAAGAGAATACGATGTAATTTTTGCTTTCGATGGCCAAGAAGGGCTAGATAAAATGAAATCGGAAAGCCCAGATTTAGTATTAATGGATATGGGTCTTCCTGTCTTAGATGGTTGGGAAGCAACTACTCAAGCTAAAGCGGATCCAGAAATTTCTAATATTCCAATCATCGCTTTAACTGCACATGCAATGGAGCATGATAGGCAAAAAGCCTTGGAATGTGGTGCTGATGATTTTGACACTAAGCCTGTTGATTTTAAAAGGCTGTTAGAAAAAATTGAGTCAAATTTAGGAGCTTAGTTCTTAGCACCTAATAATTTAGTAACCATCCCTGGGAGCTGATTTATTGAAACTTCATCTTTTTTTACAAGTCCAGCAACATTCTTTCTAAGAAGTTCTTCTTGTACTTCCGATAAATCTTTTCCAGAATAGACCAAAACATTAGGCCTATCTTGTAATTCCATTTCAACAAAATTTTCTAAAAATTCAAAACCATCCATACGTGGCATCTCAAGATCTAGAACAATTAGTGCTGGATTTTTATCCAAATTCTCTAGTCCTTCTTTTCCATCTCTCGCTAGGTAAGCTTGATATCCAGCATCTTCAAGGGCTCTACCTAAGATATCCCTAGTATTGGAGTCATCATCAACAATTAAGATTCTCTTGTTGGTAGAGCTTCCAAGTAAGTTAGTTACCATTTTTAAAAACTTATCTCGATCAATAGGCTTAGTGAGGTAATCATCTGCCCCTAAAGAGAATGCTAAAGTCTCCTGAGACATTTGAGATACCATAATCACTGGAATATCTTTAATGGATTCATCAGATTTACATTCTTTTAAAATAGACCAACCATCTCTGCCCGGCATTAATACATCCAATAAAATAAGTTTAGGTTTTGATTCTCTAATCATATTCAAGCCTTGTTCTCCATTGGTTGCCCCAATCAAAGTCATGCCTGCTTTTTTTACTGTTCTTTTTATTAGATCGTGCATAGCTATATCGTCATCAATGAGCACACACAGGTTTTCTCCTTCTAAGGATGATATTTCTTCATTTTCAAGTTCTTGAGATTCATCGCAGATTCTTGGAATAAAAATTGAAAACACAGAACCTACTCCTTTTTCACTTGATACAGTTACGCCTCCTCCCATTAACTCAGCAAATCTTTTACTTATTGGAAGGCCTAGACCAGTTCCGCCGTGAGTTGCTGAAGTAGATCTTTCAGCCTGCTCGTATTCTTCGAAGACTTTTGCAACTCCTTCTTCACTCATGCCTTCCCCATCATCAGTAACCTTAAATTCAATCATTTCAACTTCATTTTTTACAAAAGAAGTAACATCTAGAGTAACTAGGCCATTACTTGTGAATTTAAAGGCATTACTTAAGAAATTTGTTACGCACTGTCTGAGTTTTGTTTCATCTTGAGACATTGATCCTATGGCTTCTTGGATATTTATCTTAAAACCATTGTCATTTTTAGCAGCCAAAGGAGCATTTATATCTCTTAAAGTCTCGACCACTTTTTCGATTTCAAAGCTAGTAATGAAAAGCTCCATTTTTCCAGATTCGATTTTTGAAAGATCTAAAATATTATTAATAAGAGATAATAAGTGTGTCCCAGAAGTAGTAATTTTCTTTAGATCTGGCATTAAATCTTCATAACCTAAGTCTTCACATTCTTCATAAAGCATTTCTCCATATCCTAAAATAGCATTCAATGGAGTTCTGAGTTCATGACTCATATTGGCAAAGAATTTACTTCTTTGTTCGTTAGCCTCAAGAGCTTCATCTCTGGACTCTTCCATCTCTTTAGTTCTAGTATCTATAAGGACTTGAACTTCATCTGCCATTCTTGTGAAAGCAACAGTCATTAATTCAACTGAAGCTTCTTCTCCTTTATCCTGAGAACTTTCTTGGGCAAGATTTTGCATTTTATTTATATCATTCAAGATTAAAGTTCTTGAATCTCCTTCAAGCTCATCAGCAAGGATACTCATTTTTTCGATAATTGCAGTATCCCTTTCTTTTCTCCTACGCGCTTGTTCAGTTCTTATGTTTTCCATCTCATTAAGATGGCCTCTATATATTTCTAAAGCTTTGGCTAGCTCGCCAACCTCATCATTTTCCGATCTCAAAAGACCTCTTCTTTGCGGCATAGTTTTAGATAAGTCACCACTGGTGAGGGCTTGTAAAACTTCAATTGCTTTATTAACTGATCCAAAGACACTAGCAAGAATTCCTGAAGTTAAAGCAATCACTAAGAAAATTACGATTGTGATAATTATATAAATCGTATTTAAGATAGCGTTTTCTTGGGCGATACTTTCACTTTCATCTCTAAAAATAAATAGTTGTGCTTTATCTGATGAAAGATATGAACTTAATGGAAGTAAAGTGATAAGAGATCCTAAATCTGAATCTCTTGTAGACGTTCTATTACCAAATTCCTCTAAATTTGAGTTCGCCTTATCAACATGTCCTTTAATATTGGTGATTCCAAAATTAGAAGTTTCGTCTAACTCTAAGCCTGATTCGTATCTTGCGTAATCATCACCTAATGAAATGATTCCTTCTTCTGTTTGGACTGCAGTTACAAGTTCAAACTCATCGCCAAAAGTTTCCATAGATTTTCTTACATCTATACCCATTACAATTATTGCCTCAGCATTTCTGCTGAAAGCTTTTACTGGAAAAGCCATCATTTGATTCAAGGTAGAGATCTTTTCTCCAGATGAGTCTATGATTTTTTGAAGAAATCGTCTTGGTCTTTTCCCCGCATCAACAAGAAACGTTTCAAGATTTGCATCGTATTCATTTTTTGCTAGAGGATTGCATGCGTCGATGCCAGATAAGTCTAAGGCACTCGCACAATAAAATCTCTGTCCATCCGGATAATAAGCTTTAATAAAACTTAAATTTCCTTCGTCCAAATCAAATTCAAACATTAGATCAAGAAGATATCCCGCTTCTCCTATATTTTTATCGGTTATGAATTGGATTAATGGATTGGCATATGAGTCATCAGGCGAGGATAGTTCCTCTTCAGGATAAATGGGGTTTTCGGGATCCCAATAATTGCCTCTTTCTCCTGTTACTGGTAACCAGGCGGAAATCGCATCAATTGAAGTTTCAAGAGTTTGGAACCATGCAGCTTCATAGGTAGAAACCAAAGATTCATTTGCAAAACTTTTCTGTGTTGTATCTCTATAGTTGAATAAAAAAAATAAGGACAGGGCTAGCAGTAAGTTTCCTGCTAGACCAATCCCAATTAATACTGTTCTGATACGCATTTACGCGCAAAAATATAGAATATTATTGAACTCTAAAAGATAATTTAACTTGTACATCGTTTACTTGGACGGGTACTCCTTCGTAAATGGGTGGCTGATAAATCCACTTTCTAATAGATTTCATGGCTGCTCTATCGAAAAGACCGGCAGGCTCACCTTCTAAAACAAAAGGATCTATGACATCACCATCGGCACTGACATCAAATTCAACAATTACATAGCCTTCTTTTGCAAGTCTTAAAGCTTTTCTTGGGTAACTTGCAGGTGCTTGATATTGTCTTTCAACATCCATTTCGATGTTCTTGCCATCAACAGTAATGAAGCCCTTATCAGCTTGAATTAGAGTACTTAACCCTAAGAAAAGAACAGATAGAGACAATAATTTAATTCCTTTTTTAAATATCATTTTTAAATCTCCTAAGATTTGACGTATTATAAACAAAAAACTCCATAAATCATCTCACTTAATGCCTGAAACTATAGAATCACTGCTTTTAAACCAAAGATATTGGGATATTTTTGCTGTGGCTCGAAACTCATCTATTGAAGAAGCCTGCAGGATCATGGATAAAAACAGGATTGGAGCTCTTTTGGTTTATTGTTCTGATACTAATAACCCTCAAGACCTTGAGGGCATACTTACAGAAAGAGACATAATTGAGCTTATTGCTCGAAAAGGGAAAGAATCCCTTAAAGGAGAGGTGAGAGAAATAATGTCCAAAAATATAATTAGTGTCACGCCTCGATGTACCAAAATGGAAGCTTTAGATTTAATGATGGAAAACCAAATCCGTCACCTTGCGGTTATGGACAAAGAGAAACTTGTTGGAGTTCTCTCTATGCGAGATTTGATTAAACAATTTTAAGCTCTTTTTTTGAAATTACAGAAGAAGAGCTTTTTTTTATTTTTTTGGGGAAGTCAATATTATAGTGTAAACCTCTGCTTTCTTTTCTTAAAATAGCACTTTCTATAATTAACCTGGCTACTAAAACCAAATTTCTCAACTCAATAAAATCTGAATTCAATTCAAAGTTTGTATAGAAACTTTCTACTTCATTTTGGATGATTTTTATTTTTTCTTTCGCTTTCAATAGCCGATCATTCGACCTTACTACGCCAACATAGTCCCACATCAATCTTCTGGTTTCGTCCCAATTATGTGAGATAAGAACATTCTCTCCTGATCTTATAACCTTTGAGGAATCCCAATCTTTGAGCTTTTTTTTATTTACATCAAAATTCTTTTCAATATGCAAAGCTGCAGACTTTGCAAAAACAATACATTCTAACAAGGAGTTGCTTGCCATTCTGTTGGCACCATGCAACCCAGTACATGCTGTTTCTCCTATTGCATAAAGATTCTTTATGTTTGTTTCGCCTGACAAGCCTGTTTTAACACCGCCACAAGAGTAGTGAGCTGCGGGAACAATGGGTATCTTGTCTTTTGTGATATCAAATCCATAACTCAAGCATTTTTTGTAGATTGCCGGAAAAGACTTTAAAATCATCTTCTTTGGCTTATGGCTAATATCTAGAAACATAAAGTCTTTACCTGTTTTTTTCATTTCTTCATCTATAGATCTCGCCACCACATCTCTGGGTGCTAAGTCATTCTTATCGTGATACTTATTCATGAACTTTTCATTTTCATGATTTAGTAAATAAGCACCTTCGCCTCTTAAAGCTTCGCTTATTAAAAAAGATTTTGCTTCTGGATGATAAAGACAAGTTGGGTGAAACTGATTAAATTCCATATTAGATAACTCACATCCTGCTCGCCAAGCTAATGCCATACCATCTCCACTAGTTCCATCTGGATTGCTAGTATATAAATAAACTTTGCTTGCTCCTCCAGATGCCAGAATCGTTGCATTTGACTTAAAAGTTAAGACTTCTTCTTTTTTTTTGTCGAATACGTAAGCCCCTAAACAAGATCGATTGCTTGTTATCAAATCAACTGCTAAATGATTCTCATAGATTGTTATATTTCTTATTTTTCTAGCTTTGGCTATTAGAGAATTTGATACCTCTTTACCGGTGGTATCTTTAGAATGGGCAACGCGTCTTTTTGAATGTCCGCCTTCTTGAGTAAGATGCAATTTCTCTCCATCTTGGGTCATTGTAAAATTTACTCCCATCTCAATAAGCCAATCGATAGCTGCTTTGCTATTTTTTACACAGTGGGTAACAGCATCCTCATTACAAATTCCATCTCCGACCTCCAAAGTATCCGCGATATGTTCTTCGACAGTATCTTTTTCTCCCATCACCGCGGCAATTCCTCCTTGTGCATACCAAGTTGAACTATCAACAATAGTTTCCTTTGAGATTACAGACACTTGGTACTTCTGACTTAGTTCAATTGCTGCAGTCAACCCAGCAGCACCACCACCAATTATTAAGACTCCGGTGTTCAACATAAAAATTATTCTAGGCGAAAGTTTTAATCAAAAACGCTATACCTATGGCCAAAAAAAGAATAAGCAGGAAGTACTTCAGAAAATCATATCTTCGATTGGACCAATCGATCCTATCTGTTCTATTCAGTTGTTTTTCCGATGCTCTAAAGCGACCAAAAAAAAAGAATACCGCAAGCGAGACAATTGTAAGGAGTACAAAAAAAATATTTGTCAAGGACACTCTACCTGCTTCTGAGCTTTGCAAGCAGTCTTAGCATTTCCAGGTAAAGCCAAATCAAGGTAACCATTAAGGCAAAAGCACCGAACCACTCCATATATTTAGGAGCATTTTTTTCAGATCCTTCCTCAATGAAATCAAAGTCTAGAACTAAATTCAAAGCTGCAATAGCAACAACAAAAAGGCTAAACCCAATACCAAAAATACCATTGTCATGAATAAAACCTATTCCTGTACCAAACATACTCATAATGAAGCTAACCACATACAGCAGCGCAATCCCCATAGTGGCAGATACCACCATAAGTCTGAAATTTTCTGTAGGCTTTATAACACCTGTTTTATAAAGTACTAATAAAGAAGCCAAAGTACCAAAAGTTAATCCAGTAGCTTGAATCACAATTCCTGGATACATACTTTCGAAAATAGCGGAAATTCCACCTAAAAAGAGACCTTCTAATATCGCATAAATGGGAGCGGTGTACATGGCCCAGTTTTTTTTAAAGATTGTGATGAGAGCAAAAATCATGCCCCCAAAAAGTCCAATTGGCATGAGTGCTCCAGGACTGCCAGTGACAAAATAAACGTTCCAAGTGTAGCTCGCACTTAAAACAACAAGAGCCAAAAGAATACCAACCTTGTTCACAGTTCCCTGTAAGGTCATGGTTTTTTGATCTACATTTTCAAAATCGGCAAAAGTTGCATCACTCAATGTGGGATTACCAGACCTGCCGAACATATTTAAAGCGTTATGTTTACTCATTAGTTAATTTTAACTTGAAATATAAAAAATTGAATAGCCTAACTTTTCAAGATAGTTTTTGTTTTATTGATTACAATTGAAAAAGGATTATGGTTTTACCTTACACCTTTCTCTTTTTAGCAATCATTTTAGAAGTTGTTGGGACTCTTTTTTTAAGAGACACAGATGGCTTTACAAAAATGGTTCCCAACCTTATCGTTGTTTTTAGCTATGCAGCAAGCTTTTACTTCTTGTCTTTAACTTTTCAACATATATCGGTTTCAGTCGCTTACGCAATTTGGTCGGGAGTAGGGATTATATTAATAGCAATACTTGGTGCAATCAAATATCAAGAATTTCCGTCTTTACTTGTTTCTTTTGGAATTCTTTTGATCGTAACTGGCGTTGTTTTAGTTTTAGCTAATACCGTAAATTAAGGTATCAACCAATTCTTCTTAATTTGACCATTATTCCATTCAAACATGGCTCGTCTGTGACCTGATCTTTTTAAATATAAGATCTCTAGATATTGAAAGGTAAAAAGATTAACTGCAAAATTTTCATAACCCAATTCTCTATCAATTTGGTTTTTATCAATATCAAATTCAATAGGATTGTCTATCTTTGTACTAGGGGAGTCTTTTACTGAGTAACATTCTTTGGACATTTCTCTAGTATTTTCCCATGCCTTTTCAGTTACGGAATCTCGATAGTGAATTTTAATAGTTCCTTTTAATCTAATTTGAATTTTTTCTTCTTGATCGTAAGCATGAACCGTAGCACTGTTATTTTCTTTAATTTGAGAAATTTTTGGCGATCTTTGATCGGTATGAAACCTTAAAACTCTCTCTTCTTCATTAAAATTTCTAAGGACAACAGTTCTTGCTGATATGTCTTTACCTTCAAAAGTACATACAGTTGGGGTATGAAAGTAGCTTTTAGCATCATCAACTCCGTTAGAAATAGTCAAAAAAGCTTTTTCCAGCATCGTATCCAAAGAATTTTCAAAATCTTTCATAAATGTTATTAATATAAAGAATCTACTTTAGCTTAAAATAATAATATATGGATGTATCTTATATTTTGGATGATCTAAATTCTCCTCAGAGAGAAGCCGTATCAGACGAGTCTCAATTCTCTTTGATTCTAGCAGGAGCTGGTTCAGGAAAAACCCGAGTTATCACGCATAAGGTTGCTTGGTTGTGTAAGGTTCACAACGTAAATCCCATGTCTTTATTAACTGTTACCTTCACCAATAAAGCAGCAAAAGAAATGAGAGGCCGAATAGAAAACATTCTTGGCGAACAACTTAATCA
>MDTD01098940.1_pt1 | contig 10194 bp, 9 predicted proteins | sample 811221 | NCBI WGS metagenome assembly MDTD01 (sample SAMN05326646, study PRJNA326480) | marine metagenome | isolation source: seawater | place: Pacific Ocean: South West | collected 2011
AAGTGAGACCATAGCACTCTCTTGCTTTACAATATTCACGACCATACCAAATTATTTGAAGGTGAAGCTTATTCCAGAATTTCTTTGGAAAATTCTTTTTTAGATCTTTTTCTGTTTGAACAACGTTTTTTCCATTAGTTAACCCCCATCGTTGGGCAAGCCTATGTATATGTGTATCAACTGGGAAAGCTGGATACCCAAAACCTTGAGACATTACTACACTAGCTGTTTTGTGTCCAACACCAGGTAACTTTTCAAGCTCTTCATAAGTACTTGGCACTTTGCCATTGTGTTTTTCAATCAATGTTTTTGATAAATAAAAAATACTTTTTGCTTTTACTCTGAAAATACCAATTTTTTTGATTAATCTCTCAATTTTTTTTCTACCTAATTTTACAAAATGTTTTGGTTTATTATATTTTGGGTAAATTTTTCTTGTTACATTATTTACGTTGACGTCAGTACACTGTGCAGAAAGTAAAACTGAAACTAAAAGAGTAAAAGTATTCTTATAATTCAATGGAATAGGTACTTTGGGATAAGTTTTATTTAATATTCGTAAAATAATTTTAGATTTTTTTTTATTATTCACTATTTAGTACTTTTTTCTTTGCTTTTTTGAATTCTTCTTCTGTTAAATCACCTGATTTATACATTTCTTTTATAATACTCAATTGACCAGCTATAGTTTGAGTTGAATTTTTTAAAATCTTCGAATTGACTAAATCGACATTTTTGCAGTTTTTATCTCTCATAATTTTTAATAGATGATATGTTCTATCATCTGCAGCTTTAATAGCCTTCTCTGCATTTGCAAAAGTGGTTGCCATTGCGGGCCAAAATAAAATCGCTCTGGCAAAATTTGCTCCTTCTTTATCTTTTTCCCATTGGGCATCTCTTTTAAATTTTTGAGTTTCGGCAACTGAGTTTTCTAGTTCATAACAATTCTTTTTTTCATCTAGTGGATCTTTCACAACAACAACCTGAGGTGTCGCGCAATACGATAAAAATATAAAAATCAAAAGTAAGTATCTAGTTTTCACAAAGAGGAATTTATTTAAAATCTATTTAAAATTCAAAAGATTTTTCATAGAGTAGAGCCCGGGTTTTTTACTTATTAACCATTTTGCAGCAGTTAGCGCTCCTTCAGAATATAAAGCTCTATCAAATGATTCGTGATTCAGGGTTACTATTTCTTTCCCGCTTGAGAATTTCACCTCATGTTCACCAATAATTTTGCCTTTTCGGAGTGAATTAAAATTTATTTTTTTACTAAAAGGAAATGTTTTTTTATTTAAATATTTTTTCCCCATAATTCTATTTAGATTTACTTTTTTACCATTCGCTATACCCTTCCCAAGCATCAGAGCTGTACCTGAAGGATAATCTTTTTTATGTTTATGATGAACTTCGTAAATTTTACTTAAAAAATTATTTCCAAGTGATCTAGATACAATTTCCGTTAAATAAACTAATAAATTAACCCCGATGCTCATATTTCCTGCTTTTAAAATAGGTATTTTTCTTGAATATTTTTTGATTAATTTTTCTTCCTTATTGGAAAAACCAGTTGTTCCAATAACTACATTTTTTTTTAATATTGTTGCAATTTTTAAAATTTCTAAAGTACATTTGGGTGTTGAAAAGTCTATGATAACTTGTGCATTTTTAAGTACATTTTGCGAGTTAACTTTTAGTTTTAAACCCGAAACTTTTTTGTTGAAATTTTTGCTCTCAGTTATCGCAATAATTTTAAACTTTTTATCTCTTTTTGAAGATTTTATAACCTCCCGGCCCATTCTCCCAAGAGCTCCTGTGATAGCTAAATTAATTTTTTTCATTTAACTTCTCCAAAATTTTTTTGCCTTTTCAAAAAAACTTTTTATTAGCGGATTAGATTTAGTATCCTCTAAAGTTTTAAATTCAACAAGCAATTCTTTTTGTTTCTTAGTTAAAGATGTTGGTACTTCTGTAATAATTCTAATATAAAGGTCTCCCGTTAAATTTCTTCTTAAGATTGGCATCCCTTTTCCTTTAAGTCTGAGTTGTTTGCCGCTTTGAGTTCCAGATGGAATTTTAATTTTTGTTCTTCCACCGTCAATTGAAGGCACTTCAACGGTTGTTCCTAGGGCTGCGTCAGCTATTGAAATTGGCAGTTCATAATAAAGATTTTCGTCTGATCTTTTAAAAATAGCATGAGGTTCAACAGAAACAAATAAATACAAATCGCCATTTGTACCACCCTTACTCCCTGCCTCACCCTTTCCGGCAAGCCTTATTCTTGTGCCATCATCAACTCCTTTTGGAATTTTCACAGAAATTGACTCATTGGATTGAGTTTTACCAATACCAGCACAACTCGAACAGGGGTTTGAAATTTTTTCACCTTCGCCACTACATTCAGGACAAGTTTGTTGTATTGTAAAAAATCCTTGGCTAGATCTTACTTTACCTTGTCCATTACAATAACTACAAGAAATTGGTTTAGAACCAGGTTTAGCCCCATTACCAGAACATGTTTTACATTTTTTAAAAGTAGTGTAGTTAATATTTTTTTCTGTACCTGTAAATGCATCATTTAGCTCAATAGAAATATCATATCTTAAGTCGCTACCTCTAGTATTTGCTCTACTTCTTCTAGATCTCCCTCCGCCAAAACCAAAATCCCCAAAGTCACCAAATACATCCTCGAAAATGTCTGAAAAAGATGAAGAAAAATCAAAATTACCAAACCCACCTTGCCCACCACCACCTTGGAAAGCTGCATGCCCGAATTGATCGTAGTTTGCTTTCCTTTTTTCATCTGATAACACATGGTATGCTTCGCTTGCTTCTTTAAACTTTTCTTCGGCAGCTTTGTCGCCCTTATTTTTATCTGGGTGAAATTTAAGGGCTAGTTTTCTATAAGCCTTTTTAATTTCTTCTTTTTTTGTGGATTTATTTACACCTAAGACTTCGTAATAATCTCTTTTTGACATAAGAAGCTTTGCTCCTACTATTATTTAGTCTTAGGCTCTTTTTTCTTTATCTTCTTTTGAATCTACAACCTCAGCGTCAACAACATTCTCTTTTTCCTTTTCGTCAGCTCCTTTGACATTAGTATTCTGGTCATCACCTGACTTTTGATTACTCTTTTGTTGACTTTTGTAAACTGCTTCTCCAAGTTTCATAGAAGCTTGGATCAGTGATTGAGTTTTTTTCTTTACATCTTCAATATCTGTGCCTTTTAATGAGTTTTTTAAATCTGAAACCGCAGTTTCTATAGCTCCCTTTTCAGCTTCGCTTATTTTAGATCCATGCTCCTTAAGATTTTTTTCAGTTGAATGTATCATTGTATCCGCCTGATTTCTTGCATCAACAGACTCTCTTTTTTTCTTATCAGATGCTTTGTTTGCTTCAGCATCTTTAACCATATTTTTTATTTCTTCATCAGACAGGCCACCTGAAGCTTGAATTTGTATTTTTTGCTCTTTACCAGTTCCTTTATCTTTTGCAGAAACATTTACTATTCCGTTAGCATCTATATCAAAAGTTACCTCTATTTGCGGCACACCTCTTGGTGCGGGTGCAATTCCAACAAGTTCAAAGTTACCTAAAACCTTATTGTCCGCAGCCATTTCTCTCTCACCTTGAAGAACTCTTATAGATACTGCTGGTTGATTATCTTCAGCAGTTGAAAAAGTCTGGCTTTTCTTTGTCGGTATAGTAGTGTTTTTATCTATTAATTTTGTAGAAACACCTCCCAAAGTTTCAATACCAAGTGACAATGGAGTTACGTCGAGCAATAAAACATCTTTAACATCACCTTGCAAAACCCCAGCTTGAATGGCCGCACCCATTGCAACTACTTCATCAGGATTTACACTTTTATTGGGATCTTTACCAAAAAAATTTTTAACAGTTTCAACTATTTTAGGCATTCTTGTCATACCACCAACAAGTACTACTTCATTTATCTCTGCAGCTGAAAAACCAGAGTCTTTAAGAGCTGTTTTACAAGGTTCCAAAGTTCTATCAACCAAGTTCTCTACTAAAGCTTCAAGTTTAGCTCTTGTAAATTTTAAATTGATATGTTTTGGACCTGTTTTATCTGCTGTTATAAAAGGAAGATTTATTTCCGTTTGTGTTGCAGATGACAATTCAATTTTAGCTTTTTCTGCCGCTTCTTTTAATCTTTGTAGAGCCAGTTTATCTGTTTTTAAGTCTATACCATTATCCTTTTTAAATTCTGCTATTAAATAATCTACAATCGCATCATCAAAATCTTCGCCACCTAAAAAAGTATCCCCGTTAGTAGATTTTACTTCAAAAACTCCATCACCTATTTCTAATATTGATACATCGAAAGTACCACCACCCAGATCATAAACAGCAATCTTTTTTCCACCTTTTTTATCTAATCCATATGCTAACGATGCTGCGGTTGGTTCATTTATAATTCTTAAAACTTCAAGACCTGCAATTTTTCCTGCATCTTTCGTAGCTTGCCTTTGTGCATCGTTGAAATACGCTGGAACAGTTATAACTGCTTGTGTAACTGGCTGTCCCAAATACTTTTCAGCTGTCTCTTTCATTTTCTGAAGAATAAAAGCCGATATCTGAGATGGAGAATATTTTTTGCCTTTAGCCTCTATCCAGGCATCGTTATTATCTGATTTAACTATTTTAAAAGGAACTTTTGCTACGTCTTTTTTAACAGACTGATCATCAAAAGTTCTTCCAATAAGTCTTTTGGCAGCAAAAATTGTATCATTTGGGTTTGTTACCGCCTGTCTTTTAGCTGGTTGGCCAACTAATTTTTCATCTTTTTCGAGAAACGCAACAACGGAGGGCGTTGTTCTTTGGCCTTCGGCATTTTCTATAACCTTAGCCTGTTTGCCGTCCATTATAGCGACACATGAATTTGTTGTTCCTAAATCTATACCAATGACTCTACTCATAATAAATTATATATGGTGCTTGTTTTGGCTTATACAAGGTAGCTTTAGGGTTTTTTTTGGCCTTTTTACTCATTTTTATCCTTTTTTTCTTCAATTTTTTTAGAAACAGCCACCAAAGAAGGTCGAAGTAATCTATCACTATACATGTAACCAGCCTGAATTTCTTGAATTATATTTCCTGGTTTTACATCAGGACTCTCAACTTCGGTCATTGCCTGATGAAAATTTGGATCAAATTTTTTATCGATTGTATCAATTTTTTCTATTTTATTTTTTTTAAAGATTGAAAGTATATCTTTCTCAATAATTTCTATATTTTTTAAAAATTTGTCTAAATCTTTATTATTTTTAAATGTTTCATCATCTTTAATTGAATTATACGCTCTTCTAAGATTATCTAGTATTGATAAACTTTCTCGTGCAAAATTAAAACTTCCAAATTCGATTGCTTCCTTGATCTCTTTTTCAAATCTATTTCGTTGATTTTCTATTTCTGCTAATGATCTTAATAATTTATCTTCTGAATTTTTTAGTTTTTCCTCTAAAGATAATTTTTCATCATTTTTTTTAGGTTTATTTTTCTTATCAATCTTACTTTCGTCGTTTAAATCATTCATATTTGCTATATAGTTACTATTTATTTAATTTCTAGGTATATGTATAAAATAGATAAAATATTAATTGGAACTCACAATAAGGGCAAATTTAGAGAGATTTCTGACTTATTACCCAAAAATATTGAGAAAATTTCTCCAAATAGTCTTAACATTGAAAGCCCAGAAGAAACAGGAAAAACCTTTTCTGATAATTCGTTGCTCAAAGCAAAATTTTTTTGTGAAAGATCAAATCTTGTAACTTTATCAGACGACTCTGGATTAGAAATTGAGTGTTTAAACAACGAACCTGGAATATTTTCATCAAGATGGGCAGATGAATTTGGTGGATTTGATAATGCAATGACTGAAATTCTAAAAAAGGTAAAAAAAACTAATAAAGGTACAAAAGCAAGATTTATTAGCAGTTTAACAATTTATTGGAAAAGTAAAAAGTTTTTGACCGAACTTGGAATTATTGAGGGTAATATATCTGAAAAAAAAGGTTCAAATGGTTTTGGATATGATCCAATATTTATTCCAAAGGGTCATACTAAAACATTTGCTGAAATGGATTATAAAAAAAAACTTCTTATTGATCATAGGTATAAAGCATATAAAAAGTTAGAAAAAAAAATTAAAAATTATATTTAATAAAATTTCCCTTCCCAATTTTGTAAAAATTTAATCTTTGTATCACTTTATTATCCGAAATATAAAATTTCCCAACCTTACCTTTAATATCTTTTTTAAAATTAAAATCATTTATTGATTTTATTTGACCCATTTTTTTCCAAGTATAATAAATTAATCCAACCGCATCATAACTCAATATAGATACTTCGGTTGGATTATATTTGTATATGCTATTAAAATTTTTATTAAAAATTTCAAAGTTTTTAAAATTTATTGACGGAAAGTATAAATTTTTGATAGACGTTTCTTCAAGTAAACTTTTATCAAACCATTGATTACTAGTGATAATAAGTATTTCTTCATCAGAAACATCAGTATACGCAAGCGAGGTTAATACACTTTTTAGACTGTTACCAAAATCTAAAATAATAATCGAATCAAAACTAACTTTACCAAGAGTGTATTTTTGTTTTAATTCATTTAACTCTCTCAAATCCTTCGGTCTATCTGAACCTTCTAATTTTTTAATTCTCGAATTTAAATTTATTTTTCTTTGTTTATAATTTGTAAGTTTTTCAATTTGTTTAGTTAGTTTTTCTGGATCTTGGTCATATTTATATATTTTCGAATTTGCAAAATTAATTTGTGAAATATTTTTTTCTATATGTTTTGTATAGTTATTTTTAGGAAACAATATTAAAGTTTTTTTTCTTTTCATTTTTGTAATAAAATTTTTAATTGATAATAATTGTGACTCAAGATTTATACCTAGCATTAAAACATTTTTATTTATTTCAGAGCTCATGTTAGACAAAGATATAAAAATTAAATTTTCACAATTATAGAGTTTATTTATTAACTTTGATTCAACAGGACCAATAACAATTTTTATCCCATTAATTTGAAGCTTTTCACAAGCCTCAACTATTTTTTCATTATTTGATCCAGAGTCTTCAGGAAATATTTTTACATTTGGGTTTCCTAAATCATGCAAAGCAATATTAATTGAATAAAGAATTTCCTCTCCCAATTCCTCTAGCTCACCAGAAAACGGAGCCAAAACCCCGATTTTCAATAAATTTTTGTTTTTATCCTCAGCCGAAAAAACAAAAGAATTAAAATTTATGAGCAGGTAAGATAAAATTATTAAAATAAATTTTTTCATAAATATGAACATTTTTTTACCAGGTTTATATATTGTTTCAACTCCAATAGGTAACCTAGATGATATTACATTAAGAGCCTTAAATGTGCTCAGAAATTCTGATAAAATTTTATGTGAAGATACACGAAGATCAATAAAGCTATTGAACCATTACAAAATTAAAAAAAAACTTATTTCCTATCATAAATTTAATGAAAAAAAATTGTTACCATTTGCAGTAAATGCAATTTTAGAGGGGAAGAAAATTTCCCTGATCTCAGATGCTGGTACTCCTATTTTGTCTGATCCAGGTATATATCTTTTAAGGGAGTGTATAAAAAAGAAAATTAAAATTTTTCCAATTCCTGGTGTGTCTGCAATTACTACAGCTACAAGCGTATCTGGTTTTGATGAGAAATATTTCTTTTATGGATTTTTACCCAAAAAAGAAAAGGAGATAGAAAAAACATTAAAATCTCTTAAAGACTTCAATTTCAGTATTGTTTTTTTTATACCGGCATTAAAAATTAATTATTATATAAAATTTTTTAAAAAATATTTTTCTAATAGAAATATCTTAATTGCAAAAGAAATGACAAAATTGCATGAGGATTTTTACAGACAAAATTTAAAAAATTTTGATGGTTTTAAGAGTCAAGTCAAAGGGGAATTAACAGTTGTATTATCAAATTTAGGTAAGATGAATATCAAAAAAGATTATGATGTTGATAAAAAAACTTTAAAATTGGAAATTAAAAAATATTTACAAAGATATTCTTTGCGTGATGTAGTAAATCTGATATCAGAAAAATATAAATTGCCAAAAAAAGATATTTATAACTTATGTTTGAAAATAAAAAAATAATCTTAACTTTCTTTAAAATAATTTTAATAGCCCTGCTGTTAAATTCATGTATTGGAAGTTCATCAGTTGGGGTATTTGGCTCAGGTGTTAGCATCGCCTATGATCCAAGAACAGTAGGTATGCAAATTGATGATTCAATTATGCAAAAAAACTTAACAGGAAGACTTGCGCTTACTGAAAAGAAATATCTTATTTCTTTAGGTGTTAAAGTTTTAGATGGAAATATTTTTCTTTCAGGAAAAGTTGATGAACCTGAGGAAAAACTTAAAATTACAAAATTAGCATGGGAAACAAAAGGAGTAAGATCTGTGAAAAGTGCAATAAATATAAGAGGGCAAACAAATTTTAAAAGCACTGCCAAAGATATTTTAATTACTTCTCAACTTCGTACTGCTATGATTTTTAATAAATTAATTAAAGCTTCAAATTACAACATAGATACTATTAATGGGAAAACTTATATATTTGGTATTGCAATGACAAAAGAAGAAAAAAAAGAGGTAATCAATGAAACTAAAAATATCTATGGTTTAATAGAGGCGATACCCAGTATTATTTTAGTTGAAGACTTAAGTAGAAGTAAAAACTAATTCTTTTTTTTATTCTTGTAATCTATAACCTCAGAAGAAAACGCAGCTACAGACGCTAAATTTAAAATATCATTTGGCGAAGATCTTAAGGGAGCTATTTCAATTGGCAAGCCAAGACCAATTAAAAGTGGACCAATTGTTTTGGCACCCCCAATGGTTTTCATAAGTTTAGTAGATATTGCGGCACTGTGAAGAGCAGGCATAATTAAAATATTTGCATTACCAACTATTTTGGAAAAAGGGTAAGTCTCTTTATATTTAGGATTTAGAGCTACATCAGGCTGCATTTCTCCGTCAAAATCAAAGTCTACCTCTCTTTTTTTTAAAATCTCAATGGCTTCTCTCACATGATTTGTATTTCTAGATGTTGGTTTACCAAATGTAGAGTGAGATAAAAAAGCTACTTTTGGATCAAAACCAAATAATCTTGCAACCCTTACACTTGAGATTGCTATTTTAATTAAATTATCCGCGGAGGGAAAATCATTTACTTGTGTGTCTGCAACAAAAACAGTTTTCTTAGGAGTTATAAGCAGATTAAGACCAAATAATATCTCACCAGGTCTAGCATCCACAACTTTGTTTAGACTTTCAATTGAAGCAGCATAATGCCTAATATTTCCTGTTACCATGGCATCTGCGTCTCCACATTCAACCATTGATGATCCCCAAATAACTCTATCGTTTCTTATTAGCCTATCCACATCTCTCTCTAACAAACCTTTTCTTTGAAGTTTCGCATATAATTTTTTTGTATACATTTCTCTCTTTTCTTTATCTGTTGAGTTCACAATCTTAATTTTGTAATTTTCATCTAGTCCAATTTCTTTCAATTGTTCTTGAACTCTTTTTTCATTACCAATTACTATTGGTGTTCCTAATCGACTATTTTTATAGGCTACTGCTGCCTTAAGCATATTCTGATCTTCTCCCTCGGCAAATACAACAGTTTTGGGTCTTTTTTTAACTTGAGCATTAATTCCTTGCATTATGCTCATGGATGGATCAAGCCTATTGGTTAATTGATCTTTATATGTATCAATGTCTGGGATTTTTTTTCTAGCAACACCACTTTCCATCGCAGCTTGTGCCACAGCTGCAGGTATCCTACTTATTAATCTAGGGTCAAAAGTTGATGGAATAATATATTCTTTTCCATAATGAGGTCTTTCTCCTCCATATGCATTAACCACTTCATCTGGAACTTCTTCTCTTGCGAGAGCCGCTATTGCTTTAGCTGCTGCTATTTTCATTTCTTCATTTATTTCTTTTGCTCTGACATCTAATGCACCTCTAAATATATATGGAAATCCAATTAAATTATTTACTTGATTAGGATAATCCGATCGACCTGTAGCAACTATCGCATCTGATCTTACTTCATCGACTAATTCAGGTTTTATTTCAGGATCAGGATTTGCACATG
>MDTD01161693.1_pt1 | contig 10194 bp, 7 predicted proteins | sample 811221 | NCBI WGS metagenome assembly MDTD01 (sample SAMN05326646, study PRJNA326480) | marine metagenome | isolation source: seawater | place: Pacific Ocean: South West | collected 2011
GCGGCGTGCATGTAGCGGATCTGTTCAAGAATCTCCACGAGCCGCTTCTGATCGTCGTCAGCGACATGTGGAATGGCAACGGTCATCGGAGTAACGGCTTCGCGACCGATCTCGATCAGAATCTGCTCTGCGTTCCAACGAAGTCTTTCTTCGGTGCTATCGGAAATGATCAGCTTGAGAAGACCTGGTACCGCATACTCCCCCGCCGCAACGAGACGATTACGGGCAACCAACTGATCGCGTCTGGAGCCTTGCAACATCTCGATTGCCTGTTTGATGCGATCAGGACTGTGTGCGAGCTTGATGCGACCTTCCTCGATTCGATCAGCCAACTCCGTAACGGTCGCCTCCATTGCAGGCACCCGTCTGGCCCAGTCAAGTGCACGAGCTAGACGTTTGCGAAGCTTTGGATCCTCATCCACGAGCTCCGCAAGCTCCGTATCCGAAACGCTGTCCATGAGCTTTCTGGCATTCGATTCCGCCAGACCGACATTGGCGACCAACGCGTAGTGGACGAAATCCTCGAGATTGGTCGTCGGGGAGTTGGCATCCTCCGCACGGACAAACCCTGTCATCAGGGTCATCGCCAATAGAAGGATGATTCCTGGTCGAACCAGGTGCCAAGGGGAAGCGATATTGCTCATCAGGAGCGCTCCTCAAGTCCTTGTGGACTCGGATGATCTGGACATGGCTTGTGCCCTTCCTCATGAAGGACGTCTCTAGTCCGGCGATGCTATCTCGGAGCCACTGACAGTGTCAACGAATCAGAGGTCATCATTGCCCTAAAATCGCCCTTTCGAGCCCTTCCAGCCACTCCAAGCGGTGGGGTATACTTACGGCGGCAAGGGTGTCAACGGCACAAACCACCACTGAGGATAGTGCCTGAGACCACCATGAGGGAAGGCGGTGCAAAACCGCCGCGGACGCGCCGCCGTAACGGGACCACGGACACCCGATAGGGATGATCCAAAGCGTGTCGAAATGCCACTGCCCAATTCAGGGCGGGAAGGCCGACACGTTCACCCGGAGCCGGAAAACCTGCCCTTGCCGAATATGTCCACGCCTGCGCGGTCTTCTGACATCAGGTTCTGGGCAACGTGCTCGCATCAGGCTCCCGGTGCGTGATCCGTCGCCCAATCTCAAGACCTTGGCCCGCAGGCTTTCTCCGGGAGTGGCTCCGCGCGATTCGGAGCCAGAAAGGTCGCCATGAGAGCGGTCCCATCAATTGTCGGGCTGTGCCTGATTGTCTGCAGCCTGACTTCCATTGCACAAGATCCATGGGCGGATTTCGTCGTCGTGTGGGAACCGGGTATAGGCGGGGCTCCGGGCTACGACGATCCCCAGAGGAGTTTGGGCGAACCCTCCAGAATGTCGGGCCTTGGAATCGATCCGGGAGTGGTGTCGCCCTTTCAGCCTGCCTGGACTCCCAACGAACTCGTCTCCATCGGCGCTAATGGAGAACTGGTCGTTGGGTTCGATGACTGGATCATGGACGATTCTGGCAACCCATTTGGCATCGATCTCATCATCTTCGGCAATTCAGGTTTCATCGACGGCAATAGTCCGATGGGCACGCCTAATGGCCTGTTCGGCGCCGATGGCGGCCTGATCTGGGTCAGTGAAGATGGTGAAGACTGGATCAATGTTCCAGGATGCTTTGCAGATGACGCCTGGCCAACCAGAGGCTGGATGGATTCAGGCCCCTATGACATGGAGAGCGGTATCGAACCTACGGACTTCCTGTCACCCATGGATCCCGCGATCCCATGGTCGGACAGCATCGGCCAACCATGGAGCCAACTTCTAGAGACCTATGGCCATTCAGGAGGTGGCGTGGGAATTGATCTTCAACCGCTCGGACTTAACCGGGTCAAGTTCGTCAGGATCAGCGTTCCTGCCGATGCCTTCCTCGCACCCGAGGTCGATGCCATCGCGGATGTCCCCCCACAGCAGCCAGCGGACCTCAATGGAGATGAGATCGTCGATGTCAATGATCTATTGATGTTGCTCGAATCCTGGGGAGCGACCGGTTCCGACAATCCCGCGGATGTCGATGGCAATGGCGTGATCGATGTGGCCGACCTACTGCTCATGCTCGAGGCATGGACCGAATGACCGCACGTCGGGCACAACACGGCTTCACACTCATCGAACTGATGATCGTCATCTGCATCATTGCCCTGTTGCTTGGACTGCTCATTCCCGCACTGGGAAGGATGAGCAGCCATTCAATAAGCGTACATTGCATGAGCAATCTGAGAACGATGGCAAGGGCTGCGACGCTCTATGCCATCGAACATGACGCCCAGTTTCCGCCGGCTCTGCTGCATGGGCTCGATCACGATGCGAATACCGGTGATGTCAGAGCCTGGGATTACTGGAAGAAGTCCGATGGCACCATCCAGCCCGGCCTCCTCTGGACCTATACCGATGAACCGGGGAAGACACTGCAATGCCCGGGTTACGAAGGACCTGCGAACTGGGATGGCGATCCATTCACGGGCTACAACTATAACACGGCATTCATTGCCGCCGAAGGCCGAATGGCCTGGGGAGAGCCCGGTGGAAGCAGGGATTTCCTGACTCCCAAGGACAATCTTGATGGCAGGACATCGCTGGGGCTGGCCGAGTGTCGCCGTACCAGCACAACCGCCCTCTTTGGAATCGGTGGCTGGAAGAACGGCGCCAACAAATTCATGAGGTCCCCCGTCAACGCCTCTCCACAGGACATGTCGCTCTGCTGTGCAGGCACTCAAGGATTCCATTATGGAGGCAGCACGAACTTCGCCTGTGTTGATGGTCACGTAGAACGACTCTCGACGCCGTTTCAAGGCAAGCACTTCGACTCGCTGCCGACATCCCTGAGCAGCCAGATCGACTGGCCCAACAACGGCTTCCTGTCAGATGACGCGAGTCGATACGACCCTCGCTGATCATCGCCAGAAGCTATGGTGATGGGACATGCCCCCGCTGCCCGACTATCCAGAAGCACTTGAAGCCGCCACTGCTCCGGCATGGAACAGGACACCGGTGTTCGAGGTCGACTTGCCGGATGCCCATGATCATGTGCTGGCAGAACCACTGGTCGCCGATCGGGATCTGCCACCATTCAACCGATCCGCCATGGATGGCTACGCCATTCGGCACAAGGATCTTGCCAGCGACACCACTGTGCCATGCACGGGTTTCATCGCCGCCGGCAGCACTGAAGCCACCAGCACACCCGAGGGCTCATGCATTCGCATCGCCACCGGCGCCCCGGTCCCCGCCGACCTCGACACCGTCATCCCACATGAACTGAGTGATCGTGGATCCCCCGTCACGTTCACCACAGTCGTCGAGCAAGGGAATGCCATCCACCGCCGTGGAAGCGATGCCGAAGCAGGCGACGTGCTCTGTGCTGCCGGCACGAAACTTCGATCAGTCGAACTGGGGCTCGCGGCCATGACCGGTCGGGCCTCGCTCCGTGTCCATCAACCAGCCAGAATCGCCATCGTGAGTTCCGGAGATGAAATCGTCCCCGTCGAATCGAAGCCTGAGGACCATCAGGTGCGCAACAGCAACCTGACAATGATCCGCGACCTCGTCCAGAGGATGGGAGGTGTCGTTGTATCGGAGTGCTGGGTTCCCGATGAACCCGAGCAGACCATGGCAGCCATCACCAATGATGATGTCGACATGATCATCACCATCGGAGGCATCAGCGCCGGAGAACGCGATGCCTTTCGTGATCCGATCGAGTCGATCGCCACCATCTCTCCCGTTCGCGGGGTGGCCATGCAACCTGGACGACCTGTCTGGGTAACCGGCACAGGTGATCAGAACCGATTGAGACCGATCATCTCGCTGCCGGGCAATCCGGTCTCGGCATTGAGCACCTGCTGCCTGTTCGTCTGGCCGATCATGAGAATGCTTCATGGCATGTCGGCCCAACTCCCATGGACGATTGGAAGACTGGGATCGGAAGCCCAGAGAAATCCAATACGACGCCGTTTCAGACCCGCCTGCCTCGACTCCGACGGCACGCTTCACATCCCTCGATGGCAGGGCTCAGGCGATCTGGTCCATGCCGCCCGCTCCGCGGGACTGATGGACATCGATTCGGGAACCGAACCCGTGTCGGGCGGAACACCCGTACGATGGCTTCCATGGCCATGAACGAAAAGATGACGATCCGAGTTTCCGCCTTCGCATCTGCCGCACAGATCATCGGTGAGCGAAGCACCACCATCGAGCTCACCTCCGGCTCGACCATAGAACAGGCCTGGCGACACATGGTCGACCTGCATGCAGGTCTGGAGCGACTCACGGAAACTATCGCCTTCGGCCGGAACGATCGATTGAGCGACAAGCAGGTCATTCTCGAGGATGGAGATCGACTCGATCTACTCCCACCGGTCAGTGGCGGCTGAAGTCAACGCCTTCCGAACTGTCTTTCCAGATCCTCGATGGACAAGCGAAGCGTGGTCGGCCGTCCATGGGGACAGTTGCTGGAACGTTCGACGAGCTCCCGCATCTCAAGCAGATCGGCAAGTTCCTGCGCGGTGAGTTGATCGCCGGCCTTGACGGCTGCCTTGCAAGCCATCATGTCGAGTACTTCACGAAGCGCCTCCTCGTGATCCCGTACCGGAATACCTCCGCTGCCAGCTCTTTCGAGAAGATCGCTGACGAAGGCACCCACTGCGACACGCCGCTCCATGAGCAGAGAAGGGAATGCGTGAATCGATATCGAGCGTGGGCCGGAAGGCGAGACATCAAGCCCGAGCCTTGGCAGCAAAGGGCTCAATTGCTCGAGCCCCTCGAAGTGCCCATCCCCGGCATCGATGATCTCAGGCACGAGCATCTGCTGTGATGCCAATGGACCGGAAGAGACCCGTTCGAGAAGCTTCTCGAACATGACCCGTTCATGCAGGGCATGCTGATCGATGATGACCAGACCATGTTCATCTTCCGTCACAACGAAGGTCTTGTGCACCTGCAGCGCGGTGGAGCGAGGCGAAGGAGACGGCATCGAGATCGATGCGGCCTGAGGAATTTCAGAAACCTCCTGCTCGAGCCGACGAGCCTCCTCCATCTCGAAACCTCTGGGACCGGCAGCACTGGATGAACTGGAAGTTGCGGAACGATGACTCGCCCCGCTGCCTCCTCCGGAAACTGCTGAACCGCCACTGTGTCGACCAGCGACGCCGAACAACCGTGAACCGCTGCTGGGTAGATCCGGCGTAGGCATGACGCCTATGCTCGGTGTCAGATCGGCCGATTCGAGACACTCGAGGACGCCCCTTCTGACGACCGAGTGGAGCAATCTATCGTCTCGGAAGCGAACCTCTGTCTTGGCGGGATGGACATTCACATCAACTCGAGAGGGATCCATCTGGATGAACAGAATCGCCGTCGGATGTCTGGAAGGTTCGATGAGACCTCGATAGGCCTCACGCAAGGCATGGGACAGAGAGCGATCATTGATTGGTCGCCCATTCAGATAGATCTGTTGATGCTGACTTGTGGGACGTGCCACCTCGGGGAGACCCACGAGCCCCCACAGCCTGACCCCGTCACGAGTGGTATCCAGATCGAGCATCTGCGAATCCAGCTCGTTGCCCATGACATCGAGAATCCTCATTCTCGCGTTCGATCTCTGTGGCAGTTCGAGCGTCGTTCGCCCATTCGAGACCAGAGTGAATGCGATGTCGGGATGCGACATAGCGATGCGCTGAACGATTCTGGATATCCGCCGCATCTCCGCAGGCTCGGACTTCATGAACTTGCGGCGAGCGGGCACATGACCAAAGAGCTGATGCACCGTCACCATGGTCCCGACCGGTCCGGATGCCGGCCGCGGCCCCTCTTGCCGATCGCCTTCAACCTCAATGACCGATGCATGATCCGATCCGGGAGTGCGGCTTCGAATCTCGACCCGGGCAACAGAGGTGATGGAAGCCAACGCCTCACCACGAAAACCCATGGTTGACACGCCATCCAGGTCGGTCGGTGTCGAAATCTTGCTAGTGGCGTGCGACTCCACCGCCAGAGGCAGTTCCTCCTCGGCGATGCCGCTCCCATCGTCGGCGATCTGAATCCGCTCGAGCCCTCCACGGTCGATCTCTATGCGAAGATGATTGGCATCCGCATCGATCGCGTTCTCAATCAGTTCCTTGACGACGCTGGCGGGACGCTCGACCACTTCACCAGCAGCGATCTGGTTGACGAGCAATGGAGAAAGACGCTGAATCGGCATGGCGCGAGTATAGAGCGAGGAGCCTGCATCGGGGTCAGGCCCGGCCTCCCGCTGGAATCCAATGCGGTGTACCGCCGGGAACTCCGATCACCGGCCATGGCCGGCCTCGACCGAACGCACGCCTGGACACCTTTGGAATGACGGCTGCCTGCTCACGCTTGAACTGGGCCTGATCGACCATCCTGAGAAGATTGAGCACTTCTTCGGCGGGATAGCCTGTCTCCTGAATGATTCGATCCGAACACTGCTCTTCCTCGACCCACCTCCGAACGATGTCGTCAAGAACTTCATATGGCGGCAACGAATCCTCATCGAGCTGATCCGGCTTCAATTCGGCGGAGGGCGGCTTCGTGATCGAGCCCTCGGGGATCAGCGGCCCCTCGAAACCCAGCAGCCGATGATTCTCGTTCATCCATCTGGCCATCGAGTAGACGTCCATCTTCAGCACATCCCCTAGCACCGCCAACGCACCGCACATGTCGCCGTAGAGCGTGGCATACCCCGCGGCCATCTCAGATTTGTTGCCTGTGGAGAGCACCAGACCACCTCTGGCGTTCGAGATGCCCATGAGGATGATCCCTCTGGATCTGGCCTGCAGATTCTGATCCGTGAGCGAGCCCTCCTGAACCAGATCATCACCAAGTGGCCCCGTGATCGAATCTCGAATTGACTGGTGTATGGAATCGATCGAAATTTCAGGACAGGCGGAGAGCTGGAGCAATTCAGCCGACTGCATCGCATCGGAACGGGAATGCTCAGAAGAATGCCGGGATGGCATCATCACACCGAGCACGTTCTCTCCACCGACAGCAATCGCCGCGATCGCGACTGTGACAGCCGAGTCAATGCCGCCGCTCAGACCGACGATGACTCGACTCTGGCCGGTCTTTCTCAGATACCCACGAACACCTTCCACCAATGCGTCCAGCCGTTCATGATCGGTCGATCGCAGTGGTGTTGGGACAGGAACGGCTTGATCGGCCAGATCGGCCGTGAGCAACCCCTGACCTTCAAACGGCTCACTGGATACAAGCTGTTCACCAGCCGGATTCACAAGCAGAGCCGAACCATCGAACACCAGATCATCCTCCGAACCTGAACGATTCACCGATGCGACGAACACCTGATGGTCACGAGCAGTCCGGACGATCTCATCCACCTGACGCGCATGCTTGCCGACGGCAAATGGGCTGGCGCTGGCTGCGACCAGCAGCTCCGCGCCCTGCTCCACAAGCTCTGCCACTGGATCGAACTCATAGGACGTGCACTCCCTGACATCCCCACCCTGCCAGAGGTCCTCACAGATGAGTAGACCGATTTTCACGTCAGCATGTTCGATGAGAATCGATTCCTCTCCTGGAAGGAAGTAGCGATCATCATCGAAGACGTCGTAACCAGGCAATAGCCGCTTGTCCGCCCACCCAAGGATTTCACCATCTCGACAGATCGCCAATGAATTACCGCAACGACTACCAGTGGGCAACCGCCTCGGCGCCCCCACCAGAACGAGCATCTGTGGTGGCAGTTGTCTGGCCAGGTGTTCGACGGTTTGCTCACATCTTTCCACGAATCCTTCCCGCAACAGTAGATCTCGCGGGGGATAGCCGCTGATGGCCAGCTCCGGGGTGACCAGTACATTCGCATCCCCGGCAGCTCTGGCGGCCTCGAGAATGGCCTGGGAGTTGATCTCCAGACCACCGATTCTGGAATCCAGATTGGCAAGTGCGATCTTCATTCAAGTGGACGATAGCTGCCCGGACCATGACATGTACAGGACCTCTTCCGGAAATGGACCAACCGCCGTGGCAGCAGCCACGGCGGTTGATTTGAATCCCTGTTTAACATCAACAGGAGGAGAGAGAGTCTTGTTGGAGGCTCAGCACGCCACGGCGTGGGTGACCTCGATGCAGTCGATCAGCTGACGGACCGTGAACGGCTTGTGAAGGGTGCTGTCATACCCCTGCTGCATGAGTGCAGCACTCTGGCCATCCGTGAGCGTGCTGCTCATGGCCACGATTCTGGTACCGGCCAGATCCTCGTTTCCTCGGATCCAGTTGCAGAGACTGCGAGGATCGAAGTCCTCCATGTGAACGTCCACAAGCATCACATGTGGCCTGAAGCGTTCACATTCCATGCCGGCACAGAAGGTCGAGGACGCCGTCCTGACGTCGTAGTTGGCCTCGTCCGTAAGGATTCGCTGCAATGTGGAGCAGACTTCCGAATCACTGTCGCAGATCAGGACACGCGTGGACCCGGACATCAACCCGTCGAACGGGATGTTGTGCGCCTTCATGAACTTCATGAGATTGGCGACAGGAATGCGACGGTCCTTGGAACCCGGGATTCGATATCCCTGGATCTGACCTGAATCAAACCACTTGCTGACGGTTCGAGCTGCAACGTTGCAGATCTTGGCGACTTCACCAGTGGTCAATACGTCTTTTTCAAGAAATTTCATGGCTAGTAGCACCTCACTGCCTTGGATACCTGTGAATTCGAGCGATTGAACGCCGGGGCGTTTCCCCGGTACCTCGTTGCAATCGGTACGTTCATAGGGACAGTCCAGTTCAGTACCGGAATATTTCGCGTATCTGTAAGAAAGTGCCCATACGATCCAAAAAGTTGTCCCGAAATGGCCCTGTTATGGGTCTAAAGCGACAAGGGGCCATTTCTGGCCCCTTGTGGAATACGGAGAAAAAAATCTAAATATAGGGTTCCGCCCTGCCTCAGGCCCCCGGGCCAGCCCCTCGAACCTCATCGCTGATCTCATATTTGGCGTCGTTCTGACGGAAAAGTTCCGCCAGAGAGGCTGCCTTCTTGTCGTAGGCCGACGCATCCGACCAGGTGTTTCTCGGAAGCAGAACCTCTGATGGCACCCCGTCAACGGCGGTGGGCACGGAGAGTCCGAAGGCTAGATCGACCTGGAATTCCCCGCTGGCCAGCGAGCCATTGAGAATGGCTGTGACGAAGGCTCTGGTGTAGGCAAGCTTGAAACGGCTTCCCTCGCCATAGGCCCCGCCTGTCCAACCGGTATTGAGAAGCCACACGTTGGCGTCATGTTCCTCGATTCGACGGGCCAGCCACTGGGCATAGACCATCGGCGGCCTCGGGAGGAACGGGCCTCCGAAGCATGGACTGAAATTTGGGGTGGGCTCGGTCACACCGGCTTCCGTACCAGCCAGCTTCGAGGTGTATCCGTTGATGAAGTAGTACATCGCCTGCTCACGTGAGAGTCTGGCAACTGGTGGCAGCACACCAAAGGCGTCAGCCGCGAGGAAAATCACGTTCTTGGGATGGGAGCCAACGGATGGAATCACGGCACCGGGGATGAAATCCACCGGGTATGTCACTCGCGTGTTTTCGGTGTACATGTCCGAGTCGTAGTCTGGAATTCTCGTGGAGTCATCCAGCTTGACGTTCTCCAGAACCGAGCCGAAACGGATGGCATCCCAGATCTGGGGCTCGCCTTCCCTGGACAGTCGAATGCACTTGGCATAGCAACCGCCCTCGAAGTTGAACACACCATGATCGGACCAGCCATGCTCATCGTCGCCTATCAGGGGACGATTTGGATCAGCTGAAAGCGTGGTCTTTCCGGTTCCGGAGAGGCCAAAGAACAGGGCCACGTTGGACGGATCATCAGCCGCCACGTTGGCAGAACAGTGCATCGGGAAGACATCGACATCAGGCATGTCGTAGTTCATTGCGAAGAAGATGGACTTCTTCATTTCGCCCGCGTACTGGGTACCGATGATGATGACCTTCTTCTGCTCGAGTGACTGGATGATGGCGATGGGCCCATCGAGCCCATAAGCCGATGGATCCTCCAGTTCCAGACCGCAGGCGTTGAGTATGACCCAGTCGGGATCCCAGGACGCATGCTCGGATGGATCCGATTCGATGAAGAGGGTCTTCGCGAACAGATTGTGCCAGGCCTTCTCGGTGACGACCGTGAC
>MDTD01016952.1_pt1 | contig 10193 bp, 5 predicted proteins | sample 811221 | NCBI WGS metagenome assembly MDTD01 (sample SAMN05326646, study PRJNA326480) | marine metagenome | isolation source: seawater | place: Pacific Ocean: South West | collected 2011
TAAAGCAAAGCCTCAAAACCCTAATACTTTTACGGGATCAATAGTAGGAGATGAACACTTATTGCGTGAGCTATGTCTTGAGGGACTTCCTTTTCGGTACCATACGCTTACAGATGAGATTGTCGAGCGCATTGAAAAAGAAATCGAAATAATTACTCAAAAGCAATATCTAAGCTATTTTTTAATGACCTGGGATTTTACCTCCTATGCACGTTCGAAAGGTTTTTTTTATGTAGGTAGGGGGAGTGGTGCCAACAGCATTGTGGCCTATCTGCTTCGCATTACCAATGTAGATCCTTTAGAGCTTGATTTGTACTTTGAACGCTTTATTAACCTAGAGCGCAAATCTCCTCCGGATTTTGATATTGACTTTTCTTGGCACGATCGCGATCATATTATCGACTATATTTTTGATCGTTATCCTACGTCCACATTGCTCTGTACCTACAATACGTTTCAGTACAGAGGGACTATACGTGAGTTGGCGAAGGTATTTGGGCTTCCAAAGCGGGAGATTGACCACCTGGTTCAAAAAAATGCCAAACCTCGAGATGAGTTATCCAAGCTGGTTTTGCGTTATGCTTCACGCATTCATGGTTTGCCTTCGCATTTGAGTGTGCATTCGGGAGGCATTGTGATCAGCGAAAAACCCATGACCTGGTTTTCGGCTACCTTTCTTCCCCCTAAAGGCTTTCCAACGACACAGTTCTCGATGCTTGAGGCCGAGGATGTTGGACTTTACAAGTTTGATGTGTTGAGTCAGCGAGGTCTTGCAAAAATTCATGATTGTCTGGATATCATCAATTACAATCAGGCGGATAATCCTCCCCACGACATCAATGATATTGAATTTTTCAAGCAGGATATAAAGATTCAATCGCTCTTAGAGCAGGTTAATGCAATGGGTTGTTTTTATGTAGAGTCTCCTGCTATGCGTATGTTGATGACAAAGCTTCAGGTAAAAAGCTATCTGGATCTCGTTGCAGCAAGCTCAGTGATTCGTCCTGGAGTATCGCAATCCGGAATGATGCGTACCTATATTCGACGTCATAGACATCCTGAAGAGCGCAATCAGGCCCATTCTTTATTGCTCAATATCATGCCAGATACTTATGGAGTGATGGTGTATCAGGAGGATGTCATCAAGGTGGCTCATTATTTTGCGGACTTGAGCTTATCGGAAGCAGATGTGTTGCGGAGAGGCATGTCGGGTAAGTTCAGATCTCGTTCTGAGTTTGCTGCCGTAAAAGACTTGTTTTTTTCCAATTGTGGCGCCAAAGGCTATGGCTTTGAATTGACCTCTTCCATCTGGAATCAAATCGAGAGCTTTGCCGGATATGCTTTTGCGAAAGGACATTCTGCCTCTTATGCAGTAGAAAGCTATCAGAGCTTGTACCTTAAAGCCTATTATCCTTTGGAGTATATGACCGCATGCATCAATAATTACGGAGGCTTTTATCGCACTGAGTTTTATGTTCATGAAGCGCGTAGGTTAGGGGCAGTCATTGAACCACCTTGCATCAACAAAGGGAGCTATTCTTCGGTACTTCAAGGAAAAAACTTGATTCTTGGTTTTCAAATGATTCGGGGTATCGAGCGTAAGAGCGTAGAAGAGCTGATTCGAAAGCGTGATTTTTATGGTACTTTTACAGCTTTTGAAGATTTTATTAATCGGATTCGTATTCCTTTTGATCACCTGGTGTTATTGATTCGTGTAAATGCTTTCCGAGAAATCGATACCAATCGAAAAAGGCTTCTTTGGAAGACCCACGTTTTTTATCAGAAGAAGCCTTCTCCTGTACAGCAGCAACTTGGTCTTGATAATCGACAGCAAAAACCAGTCACCATTCCTGAGATTCAGGAACATCCTCTAGAGCTAGATTTTGACTATTTTGAGCTACTCGGCTTTCCCTTGTGCAGTCCCTTCAAATTGTTATCAGTGGATTTAGGGCTACATTTTCAAGCTGCTGCTATTCCTCGATATAAAAACAAGATCATCACCATTTATGGCTATTTGATTTCTCTCAAGAATTCTAAATCAGCAAGTGGTCAAGCCATTGCTTTTGGTATGTTTAGCGATAGAAAAGGAGGAATCATTGATACCGTTCATTTTAATTTGGTATTGAAGCGCTATCCGTTTTCGGGGAATGGGATTTACATGCTCAAAGGTAGGGTAGTAGAAGAGTTTGACTTCTATTGTATTGAAGTGTCATACATGAAAAAACAACGCTACATCGAAGACCCTCGGTTTTCTGAGGGTACTCCTTAGTTGAGCTGTTGGTCCAAAAGAAATAGAAACGAAGCAATGGCAGCTGCTCCTAGCTCAAGCTCTCTTTTATTGACATTTTCAAATACATCATTAGGAGAATGGTGCATGTCAAAATAACGTTGTGAGTCTGGCACAAAGCCAAAAAGAGCAATATTCTTGTATTCCTTTTTTAACGGTCCAATATCAACGCCTCCGTATCCCTTTTCGAAAACATGTAGGTCATAGCTTTCAAAAAGGGGTTGTAATGATTTGAGCCATTTGATCTGTGCTTCACTTCCGTCACAAGTAAAGCCTCTAGGGGCGAATCCTCCTCGGTCACTTTCAATGGCAGCCACATGCTTTTCCTTTTTTTCTTTGACCCATTTTGCATATGTTTTACCGCCCATATTGCCATTTTCTTCATTCATAAAGAACACCACTCGTATAGTATGTTTTGGTTGGTAATTGATGTTTTTTAGAATTCGAAAAGCTTCTAGACAGTGAACAATGCCTGCTCCATCGTCGTGAGCACCTTCTCCCGTGTCCCAGGAATCAAGGTGTCCTCCAATACTGATAATTTTTTTTCTTTTAGAAGTACCTGGAATTTCACCAATTACATTGTAAGATGTTTTATCTTCTAATATTTTACAATCCATTTCCATAATAAATTCGATTTGTTCATTTGGATGTTCATCATTGTATTTGGCAATTTTTTCCGCATCAGATGTTGAAATGGCTGCAGCTGGAATTTGCTCCACATCTTCTTCGTATCTCATAGATCCTGTATGCGGGTGTATGTCAATAGCCAAACCCAATGAACGAATAATGACTGCTAAAGCCCCTTTTTTTGCACCTTCTGAAGCACCGTTACCTCTTAGTGGGTAACAACCACCGTAGGCCTTAAAGGTTTGAATTTGTTGTTCATCCATCGCTTGGTTCACAAATACTATTTTCCCTTCGATTGATTCCTTTGGACTTTTCTTCAGTGCTTCCAGAGAAGGCAGTACCACCAATTCACCTCTCAGGATACCATTGGTTCCAATTGATCCTCCTAGTGCCAGACCGTGGAGCTTGGTGACGACACCATTTTCTGATCGGATCCAAAAGGCTTCTTTGGTTCCTCTTTCCCAATGGGGAACAGTGATTTTCTGCAGAGACACTTCGAGGTCATATTCTTCCATTTTTCGTTGTCCCCATTCCACAGCCATTTGCGCCTCACTGGACCCAGTGAGGCGGGCACCAATTTCTTTGCATAAATAACGTAAGTTCTCATAGGCTTCTCCATTAGAAAGTGCTTGGTTGTAGATGTTTCGAATCATGGCAGAGTCTGAAGAATGACTTTCTGTCAGATTGTTGTTTTTCTGTGACCAAAAGGGTGTAATTGTGCTTAGAAAAATGATTAGTATTACTAATATTTGTGGGTGTTTCATGCAGTTTAAATTCGAAATAAATTTAAGGAATAATATTTCTTTTTGTATATATCTGTCTAAATCATTTCAAACATAGGAACTCTAACCTATGTAGTGATGCTGTTTTATCATTCTTTGCTATCTTTGGAAACCAAAAAAAAATCATGTCATTAAAGTGTGGTATTGTCGGCCTACCTAATGTTGGAAAGTCTACCTTGTTTAATTGTTTATCAAATGCAAAAGCACAATCGGCAAACTTTCCTTTTTGCACTATTGAGCCAAATATTGGAACAATTTCTGTCCCCGATCCACGTTTGGAAAAACTTGAGAGTTTGGTCAATCCTGAACGTGTGATTCCGACGACAATGGAGATATTGGACATTGCAGGCCTTGTAAAGGGTGCATCAAAAGGAGAGGGCTTGGGAAATAAGTTTTTGGCCAACATCCGAGAAACAGATGCTATTCTTCATGTTTTGCGTTGTTTTGATGATGGAAATATTGTTCATGTGGATGGGTCAGTTGATCCCGTTCGTGATAAAGAGATTATTGATATCGAACTTCAGTTGAAGGACTTGGAATCCATTGAAAAGAAAATCAGTTCATTATCAAGAATTATAAAGTCTGGTGATAAGGTTGCTGTCAAAGAAAATGAGCTTGCCCATAAGATTCAAGATGCATTAGAGCAAAGTCAATCGGTTCGAACCATTGATTTTTCTGATGAAGAATATGTAATTGTTCGTCAATTTAATTTGATTACTTCAAAGCCCGTCATGTATGTTTGTAATGTAGACGAAGCCTCGGTGATTAATGGGAATACGTACGTAGATCAAGTAAAAGCGGCTGTTGCAGCTGAAAATGCAGAGGTACTTGTTATTGGTGCAAAAATTGAGGCAGATATTACAGAGCTTGAAACCTATGATGAACGAAAAATGTTTTTGGACGAGTTGAGTCTTGAGGAACCCGGAGTCAATAGATTGATTGTTTCGGCTTACAATTTACTCAACCTTGAAACCTATTTTACGGCAGGTGAAAAGGAGGTAAGGGCTTGGACGATCAAGAAAGGTATGACTGCTCCTCAAGCTGCGGGAGTTATTCATACTGACTTTGAAAAAGGTTTTATTCGTGCTGAAGTTATGAAATATGCGGATTTTTCATCTCTTGAGTCGGAACAAGCAGTAAAGGAAGCCGGTAAATTTAAAGTTGAAGGAAAAGAATACGTTGTGCAAGATGGTGACATCATGCATTTTCGTTTTAATGTTTGATATATAAAGATATAGATTATGATAAAAGCAAATGATCCCAGTTTAGTGTCTTGGGTAAATGTAGAAAAGGGGTCTGATTTCCCTATTCAAAATCTTCCTTTGGGAGTATTTAAAACCGATCAGTTGGAACCTCGTGTGGGAGTGCGAATAGGCGATTCTGTGTTGGATTTGAAAACATTGCATGTCTTAGGTTATTTAGATAACCTTCCTTATAATATTGCCTCTTTTGATTCAAGTACATTGAATCTTGTTATGAAACAGGGAAAGTTTGCAGCTCGTCGCCTTAGAAATCGCATATCTGATTTATTGAACAAAGAGAATATGGAGCTTCAAAATAACCAGCACCATGTCGAACAAGTTCTCATTGATGAGGATAATGTGGAGATGTTAATGCCTATCGAGATAGGAGATTACACCGACTTTTATTCAAGTAAGGAGCATGCCACAAATGTGGGCACCATGTTTCGAGATCCAAATAATGCTCTTTTACCAAATTGGTTGCACATACCTGTTGGTTATCATGGAAGGTCTTCTTCTGTTATTCCTTCAGGTCAAGATATTCATAGACCAAAAGGACAAACTAAACCTAATGAAGATCAAGGGCCAGTTTTTGGACCCTCTAAAATGATTGACTTTGAATTGGAAATGGCCTTTGTTACATTTGATGGAAAACCACTTGGAGATTCAATTTCAACGGCTGAGGCTGAAGATTATATCTTTGGACTGGTTTTATTTAATGATTGGTCTGCACGTGATATTCAGAAATGGGAGTATGTCCCATTAGGGCCGTTTTTAGCGAAAAACTTTGCTTCCTCTATATCTTCATGGATTGTGAGTCTTGACGCACTGCAACCATACTGTGTGGATACGCCTAATCAAGATCCTGAAGTACTTGACTATTTGAAGTTTTCTGGAAAAAAATCGTATGACATTCATCTTCAGGTAGCCATCACCCCTGAAAATGCTGAAGAGAAAGTGGTCTGCGATTCCAATTTCAAGTACATGTATTGGAATATGGCGCAGCAACTAGCACATCATACAGTTAATGGTTGTAATATCCGGGGTGGAGATTTATTAGGTTCAGGTACAATTTCGGGTCCAACGCCTGATTCTTACGGTTCTATGCTCGAATTGGCATGGAAAGGAACAAAACCGGTTCAAATGCCTGATGGTACGGAGCGAAAGTTTATCTTAGATGGAGATACAGTTACTATGAGGGGGTATTGTGAGAATGATCAGGTAAGAATTGGATTTGGTGAAGTAAAAACTAAATTATTACCAACAAAATAGATGCAAGGACAGAAATCTTCTGTAGCGATTAATTTAGAGCAGGAGCGAAAAGAAATTCTTAACGCTTATAGAGGATTGATGCGTGCCCTAAAGAATAGGGACAAAAAGGAAACCAAGCTCATTCGAAAAGCTTTTGATGTGGCCTTAGATGCCCATAAAGAGATGAGAAGAAAGTCGGGTGAACCCTACATATATCACCCCATTGCTGTTGCTCGGATTTGTGCAGAGGAAATGACTTTGGGGCCTACATCAGTTATTTGTGCCTTGCTTCATGATACTGTTGAAGATACTCACATGACACTTTCCGACATTGAAGACCTATTCGGAAAAGAGGTTCGTTTGATCATTGATGGACTGACAAAGATCCCTGAAGTTTTTGATGAAAATGCCTCTATTCAGGCCGAAAATTTCAGAAAAATGATTCTGACGATTTCCGATGATTTTAGGGTAGTACTGATTAAGCTAGCAGATCGTTTGCATAATATGAGAACATTAAGCAGTATGCGCCCCGATAAGCAACTTAAGATTGCCTCCGAAACTCGGTTTTTATATGCGCCTTTGGCACATCGTTTTGGCCTTTACTCTGTGAAGTCTGAATTGGAAGACCTTTCGATGAAATATTGTGAGTCTGAGTTGTACGAGGATATTCGCTCCAAACTGAAAGAAACTCAAGAAGCACGTTCTCGTTTTATTCGAAAATTTGTAGCACCTATAAAGGAGCATCTTGGACATGAGGGATATGTTTTTACGATTAAAGCACGTACAAAATCAATATCGTCTATTTGGAAGAAGATGAATTCAAAAGATATTTCATTTGAGGAGGTTTTCGATTTATTTGCGATACGTATCATTCTAGATACTCCTCCAGAGCTTGAGAAGCCGGATTGTTGGCGTGTTTACAGTATTGTTACTGATTATTATCAGCCTAGTCCTGAACGTTTAAGAGATTGGATTTCTACACCAAGAGCCAATGGATATGAATCTTTACATACTACGGTCATGTCTCCCCAAGGTAAATGGGTGGAAGTTCAGATAAGATCTAAGCGAATGAATGAGATAGCAGAAAAAGGTTTGGCTGCGCATTATAAATACAAGGAGTCCAAAAAAGATGATAATAAATTTGACCGTTGGATCACAGAAATTAGAGAACTTCTTGAAACCTCAGATGCCAATGCTTTAGATTTTGTAAATGATTTTAAGCTCAATCTATTTAATGAGGAGATCTATGTTTTTACACCGAAAGGAGAATTACGTGTTTTACCAACAGGTTCTACCATCTTGGACTTTGCCTATGATATTCATACCGATATAGGTGATAGCTGCATAGGGGCCAAGGTAAATAACCGTTTGATGCCTCTGTCTTATGAGCTTCAGAATGGTGATCAGTTGGATATTATTCGTTCATCAAAACAACATCCCAAAGAGGAGTGGTTGAAATTTGTGGTAACGGCAAGAGCAAGAACTAAAATTAAATCTTCATTAAATGAGGAGCGCAATCGTATTGCTGCTGATGGAAAAGAAATTATTGAGCGGAAGTTTAGGCAGTTTAACCTGAAAATGAATTCAGAAAACTTAATGTTTTTGGAAAAATTTTACAATATTTCGGGGATTACCGAGCTATATTATAGAATTGCAAAAGGTAAAGTTGATCTTTCCAAAATGCGCGAAATAGAGCAGGTAAGTGGTCTTTTTAAGGTGGAGAAAAAACCACCTAGAAAGAAAAGAAAAACCTTTAAGGAATACGAGTCTGAATTTGTCTCTCTCGATTCTAAAAAGGATACGCTATTGATTGGGGATGATTTTAAGGGTTTCGAGTATACCATGGCCAAGTGTTGTAATCCTATTCCAGGGGATCGCGTATATGGTTTTATTACTGTGTCTTCGGGGATAAAGATACATCGTTTCGATTGCCCCAATTCAGTTCATATGATGTCAAAAATGGCTTATCGTTGTATTAAGGCGAGATGGAAATCAGATAAGCTAGTTGAACGAATGGCGGCCATTAAAATCATCGGAATTGATCAATTTGGTTTGGTTAATAAAATTACTGAGATCATTTCTAATCAAGAGAATGTTAATATGAAAAGTATCTCTTTTGATACTGAAGATGGCATATTTGAAGGTCGAATAAAGGTTATGGTATTGGACACTGAGCATCTTGAGCAACTCTCTGCTAAATTCGAAGAAGTAGAGGGAGTGAAAAGGGTACTGCGATGGGATGAGGAAGAAAGTGATTCTTAATTTTCTTCTCCCAAACTAAACTCATCTTTAGGTCTTAGGATAGGATTCCATTTAAACTTTTTAATCCATCGATCGCTTTCTTTGATTTGGTCCATCGGGTAAAAAACACCAATAGGTTCAGTGATATATGTAATTCCTGTGACCTCTCCACTGTCAAGATAAACAGTAAGCTTTGATGATTCTAATCGGTTCAGGCCCATCCGTTTAATGGTGGTCAATGTGTCTATTTTTACTTCATCTTCGGGATAGTAAATGCTCAAGGCTGATCCATTCACATCAGTTCTCTCTAGCTTTCCTTCTTTTAAATAAGCAATAATATTTTTACCGGAGATTTGATTGTATAAGCTTCCCGAATCAATCTCCATGATTACAGATGAATTATTATAAATATTGACTTGCTCTATTAAAGAGTCTTTAAGTTTCATGACAATTGAATCTCCTTTTAGCTCGCTATTTTCTGACCATACAATAGGGTCTTTATAGAGCTTCAAGAGATTTGACGCTTCTGAAAAGGTAAGAGAGTCACATACGGATTGAATGTCTTTATTAAAAATTTCAACCCCTGTATAGGCCTTCATATCCTTTTGCTTGCCTGTTGAATCCTTTCGAACAAAAAGGCTGTCGGCATGAATAAAAATAGTATCTTTTTCTTGAATTAATGAAGCCACTGCACAATCCGTAATGTATGTCAAATTTAAGCTGTCTGAAGCATAAAGGTAATTTGAATTGAGGGTGTAGTTGTTTTCTGAATTGATCAAGTGGACATTGAGCTTGGCAATAAGTTCCTCCTTGTTTTCATTATATTTGATCGTATCGGCATATAAAACCATGTTGCTGTCTTCGTAGCTTGCATCTCCATGTAGGTAACCTATGTTTTCGTTGGTGTTGTACCATCCAAAAAAGCAGGTCATGATTGTGCTGTCTTTAACGATCCGGGTAGATCCGTTGAATATGGTTTTTTGATTGGTGTATTCATAAGCCAAGGTATCTGTAGTCATTCGAATACCATCATTGGTATATACTACGCTATCCCTAAAATGATAGTTTTTGATATCTGGGTAGAAATACCCAATTTTACTAACGATGCGTTCATTAGAACCGTTTTTTTCAATCACACCATAATTGGTGTAAATAGCGCGACCAATTGGAGATATGTACTCAATACTGTCGGTTGTTAGTCGGTAATCAAGATCACGTATTCGAACATTTCCCCACAATTTTGCTCGTTCAGTTTTGCCATTGAATATTGCCGAGTCGCAGAACATATTTATTTTTTCCTTGATGATATGCACCTTACCGTAGGCCTTGACTATTTTTCTCTTTTCGAAATAATACGCAGAATCGCAGTACATGACGTTTCCTTGGTATTCGAAATTCACATTGCCTTCAAGCTTGAGAAGATCAACCTCTTCGTAGTAATTGGCCTTTTTTGAGCCAGGTAGAAGTTTTAAGAAGTCTTTTTGTGCCGAAAAATCAGAAATCAAAAAAAATGCGCTTATGAAAAGCGCAATTTTTAATATGTATTTTTCAATATTCATTTTAAATTGGACAGTGTTTGTTTTCGGTCAGGTCCAACAGATACAACGCGAATAGGCACATTTAATTGTTTTTCTAAATAATCTACGTATGACTGGAAGCTATCTGGCGCTTCTTCTATGGTTTCAAGTTTTGTCAAGTCTTTTTTCCAACCAGGTAAACTTTCATAAACCGCTGTGATGTCGTGGTCGTTGATGTCAAAAGGAA
>MDTD01089521.1_pt1 | contig 10193 bp, 7 predicted proteins | sample 811221 | NCBI WGS metagenome assembly MDTD01 (sample SAMN05326646, study PRJNA326480) | marine metagenome | isolation source: seawater | place: Pacific Ocean: South West | collected 2011
GCGGGTCTGGGCGACAAGGTCCTGATACTCCTGCCACTGGTCTTCACTCATGCGGACACCGCTGGAGATGCCATCAGGCAGGGGGTTGTGACAGGTGACGACGATGCCTTTGAGCCCGACCTTCTCTGCTCGCGCTGCATACTCCGTGGGCATGCCCTTGGCATGTTTACACAACGGTGTATGCATATGCTGTTCGTAGAGAATCGGCTGGGTCATCACACAAGGCTCCAATATCGGACGTCAAACGTAAACAGGCAGTTTAGCTTTTGTCGGCCGATTTGTCGCGTGAGGTGAGTCTTGTTGGCAATTCTAGAGAACCGACTCACGAGGTTAAAGACATCTGTTCCTTGATTCCCCGTCCATATAACCGCCAGGTGGCAAAGGTCAGAAATGCCAGCAAGGCGTAGGTGGGATAGACGATGTAAGTAGGCAATTGGGTAACGATACTGTGAAAAGTTGAAGTTCCAGTCACAGGCAACCAGAGCACTGAAAACAGCAGCACATATGTTGGAAGCCATAAAAAAATCAAAATCTGCATCACGATGCACGTTCGTCTGAAAAAACCGGGTTTAACCCAGTGAATCAATTGACCAAGTCGCATCCTGTAAGCCAGCAACGCCAGCCAGAGAAAGCTTAGGAAGGAAATAGAGTAGAAACGAGCATACAAATGCAGTGGAATATCAAATTTTAGCTGAATGATTACATGCAGATGCATCAGTAGCGATGACAAACACATCAATGTTGAAAAGATTTTTAAACCATATGTTGTAAACCAATGCATAGGGAATTGATCTATTCGTGGGTTAGACTTTGAAATAAGAATCAATCCGATCATCATCAAGATGTTAGGCGACATACGGATGAATCGTACGAATGGGAACCAGGGAGAAAGAAAGAACCGAGAGGTAATAATTAAACAGACCGCAACCAGAAAGTACATCATGCCGCGTCGGATGTTTTTAACCCACTTGGGATGACTCTGGAAAATGTTACTGCTGATGATCGACTTGACGATCTCACTGCCACACTCAGGGCATTGGTTTTGATAATGCTGTGTCCGCAGATTGTATTGGCAGGTTTCGCAGGCCAGATCATCATCAACATGTCCCCGGTCATCAAGTTTCACCAGCGTGCGCAGGATCGCTTCATTTGCTGGTCTTTGACAAGTCGGACATGACGCATTGATGCTGTGACCTCGCAGGCTTTGTCCGCAGCAACAGGTTACGTGTGTGAGAATGATGCCATCTTCATGATTGACACCCGGAAAGTTGGTTGATGCTGGCATGATGGTGTTGCTTCTATGAGTTACTTGCAGGAGGCTGTGTTGGTGGCGTTTGGCCCGGCGTTTGAGTTGGCTGTTTTCTCATGACGTTGATCTGTCGTTTGAGTTTGTCAAATTGCCAGTACATCCGAAACGCAACACCGGCATTGGCTGCAAAGGTCGCAATCATCAGGCAAAGTAATGCAAGAGCCATGGCAACAGCCAGCAAGTCATTGGGGGTTGGCTGGATTTGGAACTGCGAAAAAACAAGCGTGTAGACGATCGTTAATAGATAGAGTCCACGCGTAAAACCAATATCTCGTTTGAGTTTGGGATGATTCAAATGGGTTGCCAGTAATAGACAGCGTTTGTAGTAAAGCCAACCTGTCATAACCAGACTCCCCGTCAGTACAATCGACATCAGCAGACTAACGATGTTGAGTGATTCTTCAGAGATACTCAAGGTGGTGTTGATCGCAACAATGACATACACAATCGCCAATATCACCCAGATCGCAGGGATGATCAGTGACAGTTGGCAACCACGTTTAAGCCAGTAGCAAACCTTCTGGTTGATCGGCAATTGATCGGTAAAAACATCCGGTGAAGAAACTTTCCAGACACCGTATAGAGCCATGATCAAGGTGACCACAAAACCTGGTGGAATCACGAGGGAGGGGAGGATAAACAAAATGCCAAGTCCGATGAGCAGGTAGGCCAACCGCATCTGTTTGATCCATTGGGCGTCTGCCATGAGCAGGCGATTCTGGATGATGGTTTGATTGATTGGCACGCCACATTCCGGGCATGGCCTGGCATAATGCATGGTCCGCAGGTTGTACTTACAGGAACAGCAGGGCAGGTCACATGTGAGACAGCCTTCAGCGTCAAGTTCAGTAAATTGCTGGTAGATACTTTGTATGACAGGTGTCTGACAAATCAAGCATGCATCAGCGTGATGTGCGTCAAACAATGATTCCTGGCAATGGCAACATTTCAACGGTCGTAACAGCCGACCATCGACGCCAATTCCCGGAAGATTCAGGCCTAAAACCATTAATTCCCCTCGTCTGTCTCATTCTGATCCGAATCTTCTTCTGGCGGTTTGTAGTAAGGATTTTTCGGATCGTAGTCGGGCATGTCGTGTTGCTGATTGAGTTGTTGAATCTGCTGACGACGGTTGGCAATGATGCGCTTCTGGAATTCGTCGTAGGTGTTCTTGACTGCTTCGAGCATGCGCACGACCTGCGGGGCGGAGATGAATACGCGGGCCGTGACCACCGAACGCGGGAAGAAGTTGCAGATGAAGTCCAGATTAAACTCCGCAGCTGAGTGACTGATCATGACCGCATTGGCGTAGGCTGCAATCAAACCGTCTTCGGGCGTTTTCAGGTCATCGTAAATATCTTCAATGCTCGGGTGATTGACGATCTTGGGCTTGACCGGTTCCTGTGGGGCTGATGACGTGGGCGGGGTGATTTCGTCGTCATTGCTACCACCTGCAAATGGGCTTGCTGCGGGTTGGTCAGGAGCATCATTGCCAGCGTCGGCAGCAGGGGTAACCTGATCCGGCAGGGCGGTCTGACCGGTTGCTTCGCCACTGCCTTCACCTTCGCCTGTATCCAGATGCGGGTTGGTTGACGACTCGGCTTGGGGCTGGTCATCTTCATTCTTTACGGGTTGGAGGGGTTTGACCTCGGGCATGCCTTGGAGTGTCTGTGGCTTGTCGCCTTCGCCAGCGTCATCCTGATTCTGCTCCCTTGGCTTGGGCATCGTGGGGAGCATGCCAAAGCGTTCCTGGTATTTCTCAAGATTCTTTTCCAGCGTCCCAATCATCTGAGGCAGGACGGCATGGGGCAGGACCACGCGCTGGACCACCTGGTGTGGGCGCTGCATGCGGAGCACGAAGTCGAGAATGAATTCGGTATTACCCATGAGTACGATCGCGCCGGTGGAAAAGACACCACGGCTCACGGACTCGGGGATGCGGGCGCTAAGCTGGTTGTGACGGATCTGGCCGCGGATAAGGTGGTTGTTGTTATCGTCACTGGAAGGTTGCTGTGGCGTTGTGTTCATAAATCATCAAACCTGTCAAAACTGAGAATCGGATGGCGGGAAGGTCGGTACGTCTAGCAGGTCTCCCATTTTCCACGCTTTACCGCCAGCGTCAATTTTGGACGCAATGACAAGATTGATTTTCGTCACAGATGATACAGTCCCAACAGTATGGCTGGCTCGATGCCCGTATGAATAAAGTCTAATTCCCGGAACGTCGATTCTTATTATCACAGGTGCGTCTCCCAGGTTCTGACGCGTGATTCATTGAGGGGTAGTGAAAGGTCCGTCACGCCATGCAGCGTCCGTTATCCGGTGTTACCATACCCGGCAAGTGGCTGATTATCTGGATCATGATGCTGGTCGGCTTATGCTGCCTGCCTGCATTGCTGATGGTTGTGGGTGTTGATTTTGGCAACGCGACAAGTCATTCCTTTCATAACCAGACTTTTGAAACCGAGCATGCTGCCACCGAGGCGATGTTCCATGCCATGAGCGGGAGCTTCCTGCACTCGATCGTGGAATGGAGTGCATTTTGTGTGGCAGTGGTCATCGCGTTGGCCGCCATGTTGCATTACCGTCTTAACGGTCAGAACAGCACACCGATCATCAGTCTCGTGTTGCTCTCTGCCGGGACGATGGACGCCTTTCACGTTTTGGCAGCAGACCGTCTGATTCCCGCAGTGGCCGACAACACGACCTTCATCCCGTTCACCTGGGCATTAAGTCGCTTTTTCAATGCTGCGATCACCATCATTGGCGTGGGCTTACTGGTGTTTACACATGAACGCAAGAACCAGCGTCGTGTGGGTTTGATTTTGTTGACAAGTCTTCTCTTTGCTGCCTGTGGCAGTTTGCTGGTTTGGGGATGCGCTCGCTACGAGCATCTGCCCACATCCATTTACCCCGAGCAATTCATTTCGCGCCCATGGGATATCCCGCCTTTGGTGTTATTTATCGTGGCCTCACTGGTGGTTATCCCTTCGGCATTACAGCGACATCGCAATGTGTTTTTGCTGACAATCTGGATGAGCATGATCCCGCAGATTGCGACACAGTTGTACATGGCATTGGGATCACGTGCCTTGTTTGACAGTGCTTTTAACGTGGCGCATGTGATTAAGATTCTGGCGTATGTTATGCCGTTGGGCGGCTTGTGTGTTGACTATGTCTTACTGCATCTGCAACTTGAACACAGCGTGCGACACATCTCCCGAAGCCGCGCCAAGCTCCGGCAGAAGCACGATCAACTTCAGGCCGTTCTGGTGAATATCAGCGATGCGGTGATGACCGTCAGTCGCATGGGACTGATCAAGACCGCCAACCGCACCGCGACACAGCTATTTGGTTACAACACCAAAACGCTGCATAACATGCACATTGAAGATGTCATCAAAGATATGCCCGTTAGTTTTGACGGCGTGTGTCAACAACTGGACTATAGTCAATCGCAATGGCAAAGTGCCTACTATCTCGAAGCCACCGGTTGGCATGCCGATCAACATGGTTTTGATGCAGAAGTCGGCGTGAATCGTCTTTGTGATTCGCCGGACACCGATTATGTCGTCTCGGTTCACGATTGCACGCAAATCCGACATGTCACCCGTGAGTTGGCCCACGCGCGTGATCAAGCGCATCTTGCTGCTGAAGCACGAGACCGTCTGTTATCGAATGTCAGTTTTGAATTGCGTACACCACTCAACGCCATGATGGGTTTTGCGACATTGCTCGAAGAACAGTTGCGTGATCTGCACATGAATGAGTTACTTGAAGATGCGTCAGAAATTCGCCATGCCGGTCATCACTTGCAGGAAATGATTAACGAGATTCTCGATCTGGCAACCATCAATCAAGGCAAGCTCGATATCACCATCGGTCCTGCCAATCTCAAATCGCTGTGTCAGCATGTCATGCAAGCCTCGCTGGGCATCATTGAAGCCAGCAGCAACATCATTCACCTGCATTGCATGGAAGACCAACTCGTCATTCAGACTGATGGCGATCGACTGCATCAGGTTCTCTTTAACCTGGTAACCAATGCTGCCAAGTTGACCCAGGACAGCCGGATTGATCTGCATGTCCAAACACATGATTTTCAGCAACGTCCGGGCGTGATGATTAATATTCACATTGACGGTTTGAACCTGCCTGATGCACAACAGCAACTGATCTTTGAGATCTTTGGCAACACGTCCGAACCTTCGCATCCGATCATGGGGAGCGGGACCGGCTTGTCACTGTCTCAACGTCTGGTCGACCTGCTTGGGGGACAGATTCACCTTTCCTGTGATCCTGAATCCGGGACAACCTTCCATCTGCAGTTGCCAATTGATGGGCCGCAGCTTGCGCCCATTGAAGTCAAAGACGCATTGAACACAGCCGAAGTGGAGGTGGTGATCAATGACCGATGACCCCGTGATGAAATCGCAGAAAAGCATACTCATCGCCGATGCCAGTCGCTCCAATCGGGTGATGCTTCGCAAATGGCTTGAACGTTCAGGTTATCACTGCCAGACCGTGGAGACCGGGCAACAGGCCTTGGATGCGCTGCGTGAGTTCCCCGCGCAAGTGTTGCTATTGGATATGAAATTCCCTGATATTGAAGGTTGGCATGTGATCCGCATGGTCAAGCGTCAACCTTTGGGACACCGTCCGTTGATCATCGCGGTCACCGCCTGTGCCATGCCCGGTGACGAAGCCCGGTTTCTGAATTGGGGATGTGATGCCTATCTTGCCAAACCCGTTGACCTGCATCGTCTGACGCAAGTGATCGATGAACTGGTGGTATCAGGTGACCTGCGAAGCCTGATCGCATAAACTGCACACGCGTATCAATCATCCATCAACAAGGCCATGGGGGCATCATGGACCGACGACGATTTCTCAAATGGACCGCTGGCACGGGTATCGCCGCTGCTGCAACCGCAGGGGGGCTGCTTTCCTGGCGTGGACTTTCCAAACGTGACCCGCGACCCAATGTTGTCATCTTCAATGCTGACGATTGGTCCTGGGAACATAGCTCGTTTCTGGGTTGCCCTGATGTCAAAACGCCCAACTTCGATCGCATCTGTCGGGAAGGCGTTTGCTTTACCAATGCCTACGTTTCCTCCCCGTCATGTTCCCCGTCACGTGCTGCCTTACTCACCGGCCGCAACTTCTGGGAATTGGGGACCGCAGCAGACTTGCGGGGCAATTTCCCTCGCGATTTGCAGGTCTATCCCGACATCCTCAAAGAAGCAGGTTACCGCATCGGCTTGATGAAAAAAGGATGGGGGCCTGGTGACTTCAAGGCAACGGGTTGGGAGGAAAATCCCGCAGGTCCGCCGATCTCGTTTAAGCGGATGATGTATTACCGCTATGCCTCACTGAACCCGACACAGCCGTTTTGCTACTGGTTTGGCAGCTTCAATCCGCATCGCCCCTATGACGAAAATCGCTATGTCAATGCGGATACGTTAAAGGTTCCCGACTTCCTGCCAGACATACCCGAGGTGCGCAAAGATGTCGGGCGGTACCTGGCTGAGGTGCAGGACTTTGACAGTGAAGTCGGCTATGTCCTGAACATTCTCGAAGAATTCGGTGAGTTGGATCACACGATCATCATCGTCACCGGTGACAACGGCATGCCGTTCCCACGCGCCAAGACCAATCTCTATGACCATGGCACGCGGGTGCCGTTAGCCATCCGTTGGCCTGAAGGTGTCAACGGCGGGCGCGTGGTCACCGACTTCGTCAATCACACGGACCTTGCCCCGACGATCCTTGCTGCAGCACGTATCAAGCAACCCGATGCCATGACCGGCCACAGTCTAGCCAACGTGCTCCAATCGGAGAAGCAGGGGCGCATTGATCCTTACCGCGATTTCGTCGTCACCGGTAGAGAGTCACATGAGACGCTCTATCCCATGCGTGCAATTCGCACCGATGAATATCTCTACATCCGCAACTTCGAACCCGACCGTTGGCCGTCGTTGGCTGAATCGGTTGATGATGATGGTGTATCCTTCGATGCGATCATGGCGTGCAAAGCCAATCCCAACACCATGCATTTTTACGAACAGGCACTTGGACGCCGACCCGTAGAAGAACTCTATGCCATCAAGGATGATCCGTACCAACTCAAGAATCTGGCGGACGATCCCAAGCTTTCAGTGACCAGGGAACTGCTGCAGAAAAAAATGGTCAAATACCTGACCAACACCAAAGACCCGCGCGTGGTTGGCAATGTCACCTGATTCACGCCATTTGATGTTCATGTTACTTGCTCTTTTTTTGTCACTCACGCTATCCTGTACCTGTTACAAGTTCATTTGACGATGACCACGTAAACCACTTGCAGGAAGACACCTCATGGATTACCGCACCATTCCCGGGACTGATCTGAATATCTCTATTTTTGGCTTTGGCAATTTCGTCTTTGGCACCAATTGGTGGGGCGATTACACCGACGAACAAGGCGTCGCGATTCAGAACCATGCCTTCGACAAAGGCGTGAACTTCTTTGACACCGCGCCTGCCTATGGCAACGGTCGTGCAGAAAACCTGCTCGCTCAGACCATCAAATACGCAGGCCGAGATAACATCGTGGTCTCCACCAAGTGTGGCTATGACTTCTACTCGGACCCCGGTGAAGAAGGTGGACACCGCGAACGCCGACAGGACTTCTCTGCTGCGTTTCTTGAAAAGGACATTGAGCATTCACTCAAGCGTCTGGACATCGATTGCATTGACCTTTACCAATCGCACAATCTCAAGCTGGACCAGTTTGCAGATGAATACGTCGAAACGATGCACAAGTTCGTCGAGCAGGGCAAGATCCGTTACTGGGGTGTTGCACTGGGCCCGGCGATCGGTTGGCGTGAAGAAGGTTACAAGGCATTCATCGAACATGATGCAGCCGTCGTGCAAACCGTGATGAACATGTACGAACAGGACCCGGGCCGCGAGTTCTGTGAAATCTGTGAGGCCCGGGGGCGCGGGGGCGTGATCAGCCGTGTACCGACGAACTCCGGCATTCTGGATGAAGAATTCAAATCCGCAGACCACACATTCGGTCCCAATGATCACCGCAAGTTCCGCGATAAAAATTGGCTGATTTATGGTCTGAAAAAGAACGAAGTTATCCGTCCCATCGCTGAGGAATACGGCTGCTCCATCCGTCAGCTTTCCTTCAAGTGGCTTGCATCACAAAAAGCCATGGTCAGCGTCGAGCCCAACCTGCTGAGTGTCGAAGACATCAACGATTACGCCCAGGCAGCCAACGGCAAGTATCTCAGCGATGAAACCCTGGCCAGGATCACCGAACTTTACAACACCGACTTTGACATGGGTGATGAAGCTCATCCCTGTGACTGGAAATCTTCCGTTACCGAAGACGGCACCATCCGCAGCGGATACCAAAAGCCGCAGTTGACGGTGTAAAGATTCATTAGCCACAAATGCAGTAAAAGACATTAACACTTACCGTCATTCCCCGAAGGCGGGAATCCAGTGGCATGCAGTTGACGCTTGCAGATATCACTGGACTCACGTCTTCGCGGGAGTGACAAAATGAGCGTATGAAAGTGTCTTTACAAACTCTGTGCTTCTGCGACACTGTGGTACAGTCAGAGAAAAAATCTCACCTGCAATGTCCAACCACCCCCCCATCCTGCTCATGCCTCAAGGTTCAGCGGGGGATGTGCATCCATTTGTGGGAATCGGTCTGGAGATGCAACGTCGTGGTCATCACGTGACGTTGGCAACCAACGGCTACTTCAGCGAATTGGCCGAGCGTGTGGGTTTACCGTTCGTGCAAATCGGTACGGCAGAGCAGTTCAACGAAGTCGCAAAAAATCCGGATCTCTGGAAGCCATCCATCAAGTCCACTCGTGTGGTCTTTGGTGTGTCCGCCCAGGTGGTGCCCGACCAATACGCGCTGATTCAATCGTTGCATGAGCAGGACGAACGGCTGATCGTCGTGGCGGGGCCGTTGGCATTTGGCGCACGCATTGCTGCAGAGAAACTGGGGGTGAAACACGTCACAATCCAGTTGGCGCCCGCTGTATTTCTCAGTGCAGTTGATCCGCCACGTATGCCGGGGGTGGTGTTGCCCACGTGGTTGCCACTCTGGATCCGCAAGAGCGTTTGGAATCTGGCGATGTCGATGGTCGATCGCATTGCCTGCCCGGATGTCAATGCGTTTCGCAGTCAGGTTGGCTTGACCAAACCCATGCGGCAGATCATCCGGTGGATGAACTCCGACCAGTTGACGGTTGGAATGTTCCCAGAGTGGTTTGCCAAACCCGCATCCGATTGGCCGTCATCGGTCCGACTCTCAAGCTTCGGACTTTACGATGAACGCACCGACCAGACACTGCCACCGGAAGTCCAGTCGTTTCTCAATCGCGGGGATAAGCCGGTGGTCTTCACACCGGGCTCAGCCAACTGTCATGGCAAAGCGTTTTTTGTAGAGTCCGTCAAAGCCTGCCAGTTATCCGGGCGTCGGGGGATTTTGCTTTCACGATACCCTGAGACAATTCCCGACAAGTTGCCTGATACCGTCAAGCATTTTGAATTTGTCCCCTTGAGTCTGCTTTTGCCTCATTGCAGTGCGCTGGTCTATCACGGCGGGATCGGCACGCTCAGTCAGGCGTGCAAAGCGGGTGTCCCGCATCTGGTGATGAAGCTTTCCCATGACCAGTTCGACAACGCCTACAGGCTCGAACAACTTGGCGTCGGCCAATCATGCAAGCCTTCGGGATACAAAGCAGGCCGCGTCGCGCGGATGCTTGATGCGTTGATTTTGTCTCCAAAGGTGAAGCAGCGATGCGAGCAAATCCGTGATCAAATGCGTGCTGAAGACGGGGTTGGGGCGACGTGTGGCCTGATTGAAAAA
>MDTD01099105.1_pt1 | contig 10192 bp, 7 predicted proteins | sample 811221 | NCBI WGS metagenome assembly MDTD01 (sample SAMN05326646, study PRJNA326480) | marine metagenome | isolation source: seawater | place: Pacific Ocean: South West | collected 2011
CCAGGCGTCGGCGCCGGATGCCGCTACCTCGCCGCCCTGCAGCACCCGGTCGAGGTAGCCGTAGGCGTTGCCCCACTCGACCCGCTCGAGCACCACGGCGTCCTCGGGATAGCTGACGGCGTCGATCTTGTGGGCGACCACCCAGCGGAAGTCGGGCGGCGAGACGCGGCGGTTGCCGGTCTTGATGAGCTGCCGTTCCACCTGCAGCGCGCCCTCCGGCAGGGCCTCCGGGTCGCCGCCGCTGGATTCCAGGTACTGGGCGACGGGCAGATACTCGACCTCGGTGATCTCGCCGAGGGCCACGCGCTGCTCGCCGAAGCTGTCCCGATAGTCGAGCAGGGCGACCGAGGACGGCCAGAAGTGGGCGAAGCCCCGGGCGGCGATGAGCAGCAGGATGCCGACCACGGCGAAGATGCTGATGCCTACGGCAGCGGCGTTGAACCAGATCCACGGTTCGCCGGACCGGAACCAGTTGCCGAGGCTGCTGTGCTTTTGCTGTTGCATGGGAGCTCTTACAGATTGCCGTACCGGGTCCGCAGGCGCTGGCGGACCACCTCGGCCACGGTGTTGAACAGGAACGTCAGCATGAACAGCACCATCGCGGCCAGGAACAGAATGCGGTAGTGGGTGCTGCCGACCTCGGTCTCCGGCAGTTCCACGGCGATATTGGCGGCGAAGGTGCGCATGCCCTCGAAGATGTTCATGTCCATGACCGGCGTGTTGCCGGTCGCCATGAGCACGATCATGGTCTCGCCGACGGCGCGGCCGAGCCCGATCATCACGGCGGAGAAGATGCCCGGGCTGGCGGTCAGGATGACGACCCGCATCAGGGTCTGCCAGGGCGTCGCGCCGAGCGCGAGGGAACCGTTGATCAGGTGGGTGGGCACGCCGTAGATGGCGTCCTCGGCGATGGAGAACACGGTGGGAATCACCGCCAGGCCCATCGCCAGACCCACCACCAGCGCATTGCGCTGGTCGTAGTTGAGGCCGAGGTTCTCGAGGATCCAGGCCTGGACGTTGCCGCCGAACAGGGCCTGCTCGAGAACCGGGCCGATGGCGAAGGAGATCCAGATGGTGCCCAGAATGACGGGCAGCACCAGCAGCCCGTACCAGCCGCGGAACGGCCGGGTCAGGCGCTCCGGCAGCCGGCTCCAGGCCCAGGCCGCCACCAGGGTGCCTATGGGCATCACCACCAGGATGGCCAGCACCGCCGTCAGGTTGGCCTCGATCAGCGGCGCCAGCCACAGGCCAGCGAGAAAGCCGAGGATGACCGTCGGCAGCGCCGCCATGATCTCGATGCCGGGCTTGACGATGCGGCGCATCGCCGGCGCCATGAAGTAGGCGGTGTACAGCGCGCCCATGATGGCTACGGGAACCGCCACCACCATGGCGTAGAACGCCCCTTTCAGGGTGCCGAACAGCAGGGGCGTGAGCGAGAATTTGGGCTCGAAGTCGGTCTCCGCGGAGGACGACTGCCAGCTGTAGACGGGCTCCTGGTAACCCTCGTACCAGATCTTCGACCAGAGCGTCGACCAGGAGATCTCGGGGTGCTCGTTGTCCAGGTGGTAGCTCTGCACGCTGCCGTCCGGCAGGGCCGCCAGCAGCAGGTCCGAGCGCGGGGCGATGCTGGCCGCGGCGACATCGTCCACCGCCATGGGGTGGCGCGCCAGGTGCCTGGACGACGTGGTGTAGAACAGGTGCAGACGCTGCTCGGCGTCCACCGCCGCGAAGCCCTTGCGCCGGGGTTCGGGGATGATCTGCCGGGCGGGTGCCTCCAGATCGAAGTGGCGCGCCTGCTCCAGCTCCTGCCCGAACTCGCCGCGCACCATGAACCACTGGCTGATCCGGCCGTGCTGGTCGGCCGCGAGCAGGGAGTAGCGGCCGAGCAGGGGCGCGACGTCGTTGAGCCGCTCACCCTCGGGCACGAGCCGCCCCGCGAACATGTCGGTGGGCCGGTTCGGCCGGGCCAGGTCGACGACCTCGACCGCGCCGCCCAGGGAGACCGCATAGGCCCAGCGGCCGCGCGGCCCGAAAAACACCCGGTCGTAGCTGCGCCGGAGCTGGTAGCGGCCGCGCCGGGGAAACTCCAGCGCGAAGCCCGGCTCGGCGTCCTGGAACTGCTGAACCGTGAGCGTCCTGCCGGAGATGGAGGCAACCAGCACCTCGAAGTTGCCGGAGTGAACGTCGAAGGCGTCGGCCTCGCCGACCTCGAACCAGACGTCCTCGTAGACGTAGTCGAGGTTGGGGGTGATCACCCGGCGGTCGTCGTCGAAGGACACGGGGTAGGTGGCCTGGACGATGGTCATCTCGCCGGCGTCGTCGACCAGGGCGTAGATCCCGGTCTGGTCGGCGAGCGCCTGCACCCGGGTCAGCGGCCGGCCCAGGTCGACCCGGCTGCGGACCGCGCCGCCGTCGATCTCGAAGAACGTGGCGGTGCCGCCGGCGTCGATGCGCAGGCCGATTTCCTCGCTGTCGTTCGCCTCCACCAGCAGCGGGGTGGCCTCGTCGAGCTGGTAGCGCACGCCGGGCTCGATGTCGGCGCCGGCGAAGATCGGCGCCACCACCCACAGCAGATAGAAGAAGATCAGCGCGATGGCGGCGATTACCGCCGCGCCGCCGAGCGCCACCACGCGCGCCGTCAGGGCGTTGACGATGCGCCGTCGGCGCGGCAAATGGGATAGCCCGGCGGTACCGGTCATTGCGCCTCTCTCCTGCCTGGCCGGGGATTACTGGATCTTGCGGAGCTCGCGGCTCACCAGCCGCGCCGACAGCGGAATATACCCGTCTTTACCCACGACTTCCTGGCCGGTCTTCGACAGCACCAGCTTGAGGAATTCCTGCTCCAGCGGCGGCAGCGGGGTGCCCGGGCGCTTGTTGACGTAGACGTACAGGTAGCGGGACAGCGGATAGTCCCCGGACAGGGCGTTTTCCGCCGTCGCCTCGACCGGAGGCACGTCGTCGAACTCCGCCAGCGGCAGGGCGCGCACGCCGGAGGTGACGTAGCCGATGCCGGAGTAGCCGATGCCGTTCAGCGACGACGACACGGCCTGGACCACGGACGCGGAGCCCGGCTGCTCGTTGACGGTGTTCTTGAAGTCGCCGGAGCAGAGCGCCACCTGCTTGAAGTAGCCGTAGGTGCCGGACACCGAGTTGCGGCCGTAGAGCTGGATCGGCCGGCTGTCCCAGCCGCCGGTCAGTCCCAGTCCGCCCCACGTGGCGATGTCGCCGTCGTGGCCGCAGCGGCGGGTGATGGAGAACACCGCATCCACTTCGGGGATCGTCATGGACTCGATCGGATTGTCCTTGTGCACGTACACGGCCAGGGCGTCGATGGCCACGCGGATCGCCGTGGGCTTGTAGCCGTGGCGGGCCTCGAAGGCCTCGATCTCTTTGTCCTTCATGGCCCGGCTCATGGGGCCGAAGCTGGCGGTGCCCTCGGTCAGGGCCGGCGGCGCCGTGGAAGACCCGGCGGCCTGGACCTGGATGGTGACGTTGGGGTACTCGCGCTTGAACGCCTCGGTCCACAGCGTCATGAGGTTCGCCAGGGTGTCGGAGCCGATGCTCGACAGGGTGCCGGACACGCCGCTGACGCGCTGGTACTCGGGCAGGCCGTCGTCCACCGCATCCTCTGCGGCGCGCGCGCCGGGCGCGAGGGTCACGGCCAGCGCCGCGGCGAGTGCCGCCAGGCGGCGCCGAGAGGCGCCGGACAGCGACGGGACGACTCGATGGAACGCACGAAGGTCGATACTGATCATGATGCTTCCTGTTGGTCCTTATCGGTGAGTTGGAGCTGGGCGGCGGGAAACTCGCAGAAGAACGTGCTGCCCCGCCCGAGCTCGCTGCGCACCTGCAGCGCGCTGCGGTGCCGTTTGAGAACGTGTTTGACGATCGCCAGGCCGAGGCCCGTGCCGCCGCGGACCCGGGACTTGGCCAGGTCCACCCGGTAGAAACGCTCGGTGATGCGCTGCAGGTGCTCCGGGGCGATGCCGATGCCCTCGTCGGTGACCGAGAGGGTGGCCGCCGGGCCCGTCCGCGCCCAGCTCACGCTGATCGCGCCGCCGTCCGGGCTGTAGCGGACGGCGTTGGTGAGCAGGTTGAGCGTGGTGCTGTAGATCTCGTTCTCCACCCCGAGCAGCCGCACCGACCGGTCGCACGTGACCGTGAACCGGTGCCGCCCCTCGCTCAACACCTTGGCCTCCGCCACGCAGCCGCGAATGACGGTCGCCATGTCGATGGGGTCGAGCTCGTCGTCCGCCGGCTGGGGGCTCGCTTCCAGGCGCGACAGCAGCAGCAGGTCGTCCACCAGGGCGCGCATGCGCGACGTCGGCGACTCCAGCTTGGCGAGCAGCTCGCGCACCGTGTCCATGTCCAGATCCTCGCTGGACATGGTCTCCAGATAGCCGACCACCACGGTCAGCGGCGTGCGCAGCTCGTGGGACACGTTGGCGACAAAGTCCTGGCGCATGGTCAGCAGCCGGTTGAGCTGGGTGACGTCGCGCACCAGCATCAGGGCGTGGTCGTCGCCGATCGGTATCCGCCGGGCCTCCAGGCGCCGGTCGTCGTCGAACGGCGAGGCGAACTCCACCAGCCCGTCCTGGCGCTTGCCGCGGATCAGCGCGACGAATTCCGGCTGACGCACCAGCCCGGCCAGGTTGGCGCCCCGGTCCGACGGCTTCAGGCGCAGGCGTTCCTGGGCAGCCAGGTTGAAATTCTCGATGTTGCCGGTGGCGTCGATGATCACGGCCGCGTCCGGCAGCGCGTTGGTGATGACGCGCAGGTTGCGGAACCGCTGGAGCGTCCGCCCGGTGCGCCGGCGCGACTGCCGCAGGGCGCGGTAGAGCCGGTCGGACAGGAGCTGCCAGCTCTCCAGCCGGTTGTCCGGCCGGGTCAGCGGGCGCCGGGACCAGCGGGCCAGGGCGCGGGCCTCGCGCACCTGCAGCGCGAGCCACACGATCAGCGCGATCAGCAGCATCAGCGACCAGTAGCCGGTGAGGGCGCCGAGCAGCAGCGCGACGACCGCCAGGCCGCCGGCGATCAGCCATTCCTGAAAGGACAGCCTCATGGCGCGGGCACCGCGCTACTGATCCGGCTGCAGGTACCGATAGCCGACTCCCCGGACCGTCTGGACCAGATGCTGGAGGCCGAAGGGCTTGAGCGCCTTGCGCAGCCTGAGAATGTGCACGTCCACCGTGCGTTCCTCCACGTACACGCTGCGGCCCCAGACACGGTCGAGGAGCTGGGACCGGTCGAACGCGCGCCCCGGATTGGTCATGAAGTGCTCGAGCAGGCGGAACTCGGTGGGGCCGAGTCGGACCGGCTTGCCCGAAATGGTCAGCTCGTGGGCCGCGAGGTCGAGGTGCAGCGGGCCGTGCTCGATGATGCCGGACTCCGGGCTGCCGGACCGGCGCAGCAGCGCCTTGACCCGGGCGATCAGCTCCCGCGGCGAGAACGGCTTGGTGACGTAGTCGTCCACCCCGGAGTCGAAGCTCTTGAGCTTGTCCGACTCCTCGCCCTTGGCCGTGAGCATGATGATCGGAATGTCGCTGGTGTGGTCGTCGCGCCGCACCCGCCGGGCGAACTCGACGCCGCTCATGCCCGGCAGCATCCAGTCGACGATGAGCAGGCTCGGCAGCACGCCTTCCATGCGCGTGGCCGCGTCCTCCGCGGTGGGCGACTCCCACACCTGAAAGCCGGCGCGGCCCAGCGAGAAGCTGAGCATGTCGCGGATCTCCGGCTCGTCCTCGATCAGCAGGATCGTGTTGGCGCTCATGACGGCAGGCTCGGGGTGCTATGGAATCGCGCGCATTACAACCCAGGAGTTTGACATTTTCATGAACCCCGGCGGCGATTATATGACACCCGATGCGTCCCATTCCGGCTCAGAACGCCACCTGGATCCGGGCCGTGACGGCCAGGCCGTCGTCCTCGGCGCCGTCGGCCACCAGGCGGGTGGTGTCGGCGTGGCTGACATTGAACATGAACTTGACGTTGCGGTTGGGGTAGTAGTTCGCCCCGGCGACCAGGATGCGGCCGCGCTGCTCGGCCGCGCCGTCGACGTCGAAGGCGATCCGCTCGACCCGGGCGACCAGTTCCACCGCACCCCGCCCGGAGCTCGGCTTGACCATGTCGGGCACGCCGGAGCCGGCCCGATAGCCCCGGGACTCTCCGGTGACCGTCCAGGCGGCCTGCAGGTACTGGCTGTCCACGGTGCCGTCCGGCCCGCCGTCGGCGCCGTCCAGGGAGCGCCAGAACGCCTCGGCCTGCAGGGACCAGGGCCCGTCCATGTAGAGCGCTTCGAGGCCGAGCTGCCGGTCCGCGTCCGCGAGGATCGAGGCGGACGGGATCCGGTCGCCGGTTTCCGCAGCGCGCAGGCCGAAACCGCGCAGGGACTCCGCGGCGTCGAGGTTGCGGTCGGTGGCCGCCAGCCCCAGGTGCAGCACCCGGTCGCCGTCGTTGAGGGGCGCGCCGAACACACGGCCGGTGAAGGCCAGCCGGTCGCTGCCGTCCTCGTCGGTGGGATTGCCGTCGGGGTTGAAGATGCCGGCGGCCCAGCCCACCGGGCCGGCGAAGCCGTTTAGCAGCAGGCCGTAGTTGGGCTGGCTGTCGGTGTCGGTCGCGTCGGTGAAGACGTTGCGGCGCATGGTGACGATGGCCTTCGAGCTGGCCAGCTCCTCGAGGCCGAACGGCTCCTTGGTGCGGCCGAAGAACACGTTGGCCACCTTCCAGCCGGAATAGCGCAGGCCGGCGGCGTGCAGCTCGGTGTCGTTGGTCGACTCCAGGTAGTTGACGTCGAGCACCCAGTCGAAGTCCCCCGGCAGGGTGCCGGACATCTCGAGGCGGGCCCGCCGGAGCTGGGTGTTGAAGCGCCAGTCCCCGTCGCCGTCGGCGTTCAGGGCGCCCTCGTAGTTGTCCAGGTCCCACATCAGCCGGCCGCCGATGTCGAGACTGTACGGTTCGCCGTCGCCGATGGTGGCCGCGGCGGCGGCCAGGGGCATCAGAAGCACGTTGAGCAGCAGGGCGGCGCGCAGGGTGTGCGGAATGGTGTTGGACATGGCGTTGCGGATTCCTGGGTGGTGGCTTGGGCGCGCCGACGGCGCTCTGGCGACGGCGGCGCATTGTGGTGCGCGAATATTACAGTTTCGTGACATTGTGAAGCGCCTGAGCCCGCCGATGTGACAGCGGCGGATCCGTACGCCATCGGTTTGCCGGCGGCCCCCGATCGGCGGACACTAGCATCTTGCGGGCCAGCGCCATGCCGGTTCGGGGGATGCCGCCACGGGGCGGGCGCCGGCGGATTGCGGACGCATTTCAGCGTCATTCTTTGTGAGCGGCATTCTTTGTCAGCGGCATATTGGACGAACAGGGAGGAGGGTACCCATGGGTGAACGGATCAGTCTGCGCAGCGCGGATGGCTTCGAGCTCGGCGCCTACCAGGCGGCCCCGGCGGGTGAGCCGCGCGGCGCCGTGGTGGTGCTGCAGGAGATTTTCGGGGTCAACTCGCACATCCGTGACGTGGCGGACGGCTACGCCCGGGACGGGTACCTGGCGCTCGCGCCCCAGCTCTTCGACCGGGTCTCACCCGGCATCGAGCTCGGCTACGGGCAGGAGGACCTGGGCCGCGGTGTCGAGATCGCGTTCCAGCAGCTCGATCACGCGGCGGCCCTGGCCGACATCGCCGCCGCGGTGGAGGCCGCCGCCGGGGCGGGCCACCGGGTGGCGGTGGTCGGCTACTGCTTCGGCGGGCTGCTCGCCTGGCGTGCCGCCTGCGGCCTCGACGGACTGTCGGCGGCCGTGTGCTATTACGGCGGCGGCATCGTCCGGGAGCGGGAGGCCCGGGCCCGGTGTCTGGTGATGATGCACTTCGGCGAGCGGGATGCGCACATTCCCCTGGCGGACGTCGACGCCATCCGGACGGCCCAGCCCGAAGCGACGGTGTTCGTGTATCCGGCGGATCATGGTTTCAACTGCGATCAGCGGGCCAGTTTCGACCCTGGAAGCGCGGAGCTGGCGAAGTCCCGCACCCTCGCTTTCCTCGCCGAGTCGCTCGGCTGAACGGCCGGCGCCGGGTGACCGCCGGACGCGCGGGAGAGGTGAATCGTTGGGCCGCGGCCGGGGAAAACCGATTTAAACGGTCACGAGCCGCGAGCGGCTTGACTTCCCCAGGGCGTTTGTTGATCCTTCGGACCACGGAAATGGGGCGGGGCACTTCGAGTTCGCCGTACGGTGGACTCCCCGCGTTTTCGGCCGTTTGCGACCAGCGGACACCTGATCGCAGCCGGCCGGCTGATTATGTCTGGAGCTGTCTCGACCTGTCTCGGGAAACGCGCGCCCGTGTGCTGTCAGTGGCGGACTCCAGCGATCCAAAAAACCTAACAAACCCGTAGGAAGTCGTATGAAAAGACATCTTATTAAAGGGCTTTCGGCGTCACTGCTGTTGGCATCCGGGGTCTTCGCGGGCAGTGGCGCTGCTGCTGCGACCCTGAACGACATCTACCAGGTCGCTGAGCGCATCAACGCTCAGGCCAGGCAGTCGCAGTCGCGGATCGATGCCCTCACGGAGGAAACCCGAGAGCTCCTCAGCCAGTACAAGACGGTGCTGAAGGAGATCGAGGGCCTGCGGGTCTACAACCGCCAGCTCGAGCGGCAGATCTCGAACCAGGAAACGGAGATGGCGCAGCTCACCCGCTCCATCGACGACGTCACCCTGATCGAGCGCCAGATCACGCCGCTGATGCTGCGCATGATCGACGGCCTCGAGCAGTTCGTGCAGCTCGACCTGCCGTTCCTCATGAACGAGCGCAACGAGCGCATCGACACCCTGCGCGAAATGATGGATCGGGCCGACGTCGCCGTGTCCGAGAAGTTCAGCCAGATCCTGCGCGCGTACCAGATCGAGAACGAATACGGCCGCACCATGGAAGCCTACGGCGACACCATCGACTTCGGCGGCAACCAGCGCAAGGTCGACGTGCTCAAGGTCGGCCGCATCGCCCTGGTGTTCCAGAGCCCCGACGGCGAGGTGACCGGCTTCTACAACCCCAACTCCGCCCAGTGGGAAGAGCTCGACGATTCCTACAACACCCCGGTGCGCAACGGCATCCGGATGGCGCGTAAACAGCTTTCCGTGGACATGCTGCCGATGCCCGTCGAGGGCCCCGAAGAGGTTGCCGGTCCGCAGCAGTCCGCACGGGCGACTCAGGCAGCACAAGGTTCGGAGGCCGGAGAATGAAAACTGAGATGATGAAGTACGTCCTTTCCGGCCTGGTCGCGGGCCTGATGGCAGTGGCGGCGCCGGCCTGGTCCCAGGAGGCCGAGGCGGTCGGCGGTGAGGACGACCTGGTGGTCAACGAGGCCAACAGCCTCGACGAGCTGCTCGACAACGTCGAGGAGCGCCGCGTCGTCGAATCCCGGATCCATTCGGAGCGCGAAGCGCGTTTCCGTCGCGAGAAGGACCAGCAGCAGAAGATGCTGCAGGACGCCCGCGCCGAGCGCACCCGGGAGGAGCAGCGCTCCGAGCGGCTGGAAACCCAGTTCGAAGAGAACGAGATCCGCATCGGCGACCTGCAGGAGCAGCTCGACCGGCGCCTCGGCTCCCTGCGCGAGCTGTTCGGCGTGCTCCAGCAGGTGGCGGGCGACACCCGCGGCCTGTTCGAGGGTTCCATCATCTCCGCCCAGTACCCGAATCGGGGCGAGTGGCTGGAGAATTTCGCCGCCAAGATGGGCACCGCCAGCAACCTGGCCACCATCGACGAGATGGAGACCCTGTGGTTCGAGCTGCAGCGTGAAATGACCGCCTCCGGCAAGGTCGTGACCTTCCCGGCGACGGTGATCCTCAACAACGGCGAGCAGGTCGAGACGGACGTGACCCGGGTCGGCGCCTTCAACCTGGTGGCCGACGGCCAGTACATCCAGTTCGACGGCGGCTCCCTGATCGAGCTGGCCCGCCAGCCGGCCGGCCGCTTCACGTCCACGGCCGAGACCCTGCAGAACGCCAGCCCCGACGAAGTGGTGCAGTTCGCGGTCGACCCGACCCGCGGTTCGCTGCTCAACCTGCTGATCCAGGCCGCCACCCTCGGCGAGCGGGTCGGTTCGCCCATGGGCGGCATCGCCACCGGCGAGTGCTACCTGCCGTTCTGTGACGGCCAGGGCGGCTACGTCGGCTCGGTCATCATCCTCGGCGGCATCTTCGGCG
>MDTD01072654.1_pt1 | contig 10191 bp, 4 predicted proteins | sample 811221 | NCBI WGS metagenome assembly MDTD01 (sample SAMN05326646, study PRJNA326480) | marine metagenome | isolation source: seawater | place: Pacific Ocean: South West | collected 2011
GAAATCTGTGACGGGATTGATAATGATTGTTCATTAACAACTGCACAAAGTCAGTTTGAGGGAATTCCTGCAGCACTGGATTCTTCCGTCTCTATTGCGGGAACAATTGCAGAAGATGAGATTGATATCGACTCTGATGGATTTTTGGCATGTGACTCTTTCTCTGTTGCCGATGCGCAAACACAGTGGACATCAAGTTCTGAAGCGCTATCCGTGAGTGAGGGGAATGACTGTAACAATTTCTGTTTCTATACATCTCCAACTGCAGAAGAGCGATGTGATGGTTTTATTGGTACCTGCGATGGTGAAAGTACAGAAATGGTTGATGGTGATGGCGATGCGTTTGGAACATGTGGTGCTTGGGGTTCAGCTTCCGATGAACTTACAGAGGATGTCTTTGTTCTTGTCTGGCTTAACGATATAAATTGGGATGAACGAGGCTCAGATCCTGTCGTTCTACAGCGCCCAAGCGCACCCGGACTCACCCCACAAGAGGTTGCAGCCAATCGTGTAGCGGGTATCATGGACGACATCGAAGAAACTGGAATCGATGACACAGGTTTTGAAGATTCTGGTACGGTTGTAGATTTGAGTACGGTTCTGCCGATGAGCAATATAGAAGATATTGAGTTGGCTGACATGATTCCTCTGATTCCACCTCGTCCCAATGCTCCTGATTGTGATGACTATCTCAATGAGCAACTCTATGGTCTTCTTGGTGATGCAAGTTATACCCAGCTCATGAGTAATATCGATTCTATTGATTCTGAAGTGATACACAGCACATTCTTACAGGCTTGTATAGAAGAAGTCGATGGTGAAAAGATCTACAACTGCGCCATTGTTAAAATGTCTCTACAAGAGCTAATCGATCAGCAAACCTATGACACGATAGAACAAAGAGACAATAATAAGAGTTTTTCCCAAGCATGTGAAAGCAAACCAGAACAATGGATTGCACGAAGCATGTGGCAGCAAGACCGTATTCTTACCTCTCGTGAGATTGTTGTAGAGTGGGAGTGCTTACGCATGTATGGAAGAAGTTGTGATCGCATTAGCGATGAGCAACGATTGTCTTCCGATTGGAATACTTCCATGGTTGACGCATCTCGTTGGTTGCAAGATGACCAAGTATGGTGGAAAGAATTAACTAGATTCAATCCTGAATCTATTACTGGTGGCACAATGATGTCTTGTTGGGGAGATCCTACGGATCCAACAACAGCATTGTCTGAACAAACGGGTGGTGATTGTAATGATGAAAGCTCTGAAGCGCATCGTGATAATCCAGAAGGACCTGGAGATCTTGTTGGACTATTCTTAGATGGTACGATGGCAGATTGCTCAACTTGTTTAGATGGTATCGACAATAATTGTGATGGTAATATTGACTGTGCAGATCCTGCTTGTGCGCAATGTTTTGTCGGTCAAGGTGTCGGCTGTGGTGGTGGTGCAGAGTCACCCTGTATGCAGTCTGGATGCTCAACACCATACGGAAAAGGAAATCAACGCTTGTATCGTTCGCTTGTTCTTATTATGCTAGCTTTGGGAATTGGTTTATACAGACGAAAAAACTCATAAACAACGATAGAACATAATGAATTGGATAATTTGTGCAAATCGGCGGGGAGCTCCATATAATTTTGAGTCATCCTCTATAAAAGGCTCTATTCGTGCGGCATTAGGCGATTTTTTGTCAAGTTTGCAAGATCAAGACAAAGAAGAGTCTAAACGGAACTTGCGCCTTCGAAACACAAAACAAATGCAGCCTGGATTGTATCTCCTCCTCAATGACGAGGGAGATTTTCCACAATTAGTTGGTTTTTGGATTGTATTTGGAAGTGCATATCTTGAAGATGGACCCAAAGGAGCTCCTGATCGTGATCCTCCTTATGCGCAAGAGATCTTAGAGGCGCTTACAGAAGAGGTTTGGTGGAAAAATTATAATGTTTTTCCATATCAAAACAAAATATGGCATCCCCTGATCATTCTTCATTGGCCGACCTCATTGGCGTTTCGCAGTGCCTTCTCTCCCCCAGGTCTTGCGCTTAGTGCAAGTGAATTTGCTACGGGTGAAGAAGTTGATTTGGCTCCTCATTCCTGGCTTGAGCGATTTGATCAAGAAGAGAGTGTGCAAGAAGAAGAGGAAGAACAGCTTGTTGTAGAGGAAGAATGGACTCATGTTTCGCCTGATCGTTCTGTATTGATGATCATCAAAGGAACGATGGAGCACAGTCGTCTTTCGCACAAAGGGTTGTTTCATATGATTCAACCTGAGTATTTAGGGGATTCAACTCTTCGAGATCCCGTACCTTATCCGCTGTGGTTGGATAAAATCTCGGTAGAGCATGATCAAAAGCCAAGTACTCGTGAGAAACACTTCTTGGGACAGCCTTTGTCCCTACCCAATGGTCATGTTGCTTTACCTGCTTCTGGATGGTTGACCAATACTCTAGATGCATGGCCAATCGCGCCCAAAGATATTCGACATGCCAAGCTCATGGCCAGAGATGTAGGTTCTCGTGCGATGGCACAGCTCCGCCAAGCAATTGGTATATCACTTGGTGTATTATTGGTTATCCTCACTTTGTCTCTTGTTGTTCGTGTTGCTACAACCCCTCAGATTCAACAAATTCCAGAAGCTGTTCCTCCACAACCACAGCCAGCATTATCTTTGTGTTCACCAGATTATGATTTGTTTATGGAAGAGTTACGCTGTCAGATAAGTCACTTCGCAGTAGGAACCAAAAGCAGTCGTTTTTGTAGGGATAAAGGAAAAGAAGAAGTTATTCGCGATGAATACGTTGCAGAATTGATGACCAATCAGAATTTGCAGGCAGTATACTGCGGCCTGCGTGATCGTGAAGACGATGGACGCATCTATAAAGATATAACCACACAGGTGTCAGATAACTTTGCTACGATCGCGTTGACCAAAGCATGCTTTAATGTTTTGGGGCATCCTTATGAATACGCCAAGAAATCGCAACAAGGAGATGGAGGTGTTCATCCTGATCCGAGGCTATTCTTGACGGGAAACTTGAGTGTACAGCAGCTAATAGATGTGCATGATACCTTGGATGTTATTTGTGATGCTTTGAAAGAGCGTTCCGAAAGTCGAATCGAAGGAGCTATCTTTTCTAGCTTTATTGGGGCGAAAAAACCTAAGGATTTTGATCCACAACGCCTTGAGCAAAAAGATGAGGGATATCTTCTACGCGAAGATCTGTCCAAAATTGCCAATAATTCTCTGGAAACAGGGGTGTCAAAAAACTGTTTTGCTTTGGGTATGACAGCAGAGCCTTATGGTGTGGAAGATTATGATATTATGTGTGAGCGTAACGGTCGTAATCGCACAAAGTTTCAACAAGAAGAGACCATTTGGAATTTGCTCAATCAGGATCAAGAGCACAAAAACTGTACTCCTTCCAATAAGACAACATCTCGTACGCTACCCAATAATCCTCTTTCTCGTCGAGATCTGAAGAGCTGTTCTATTTTGGCGCAGTATGAGACCTCACGATTTGGTGATTATCCAGACAAAATTCGATATGAGCGTAATACACCCAAGCTACATACGAAAATGTCTGAACCAAGCCCATTATGGCAGTGTCACAACATGTTGGGATATCGTCAACGACTGGAAACAAAAGATATTTCGGTTCTTTGGGACCTCTCTTTGCCTGTACCACAAAATTACAATATCAACGGTGTAGGTGTCCAACGACAAATTCAGCTTGATGCGGGGTTACGAGCATTACAAGTAGATCCGACGGTTTCTGGCCGTCTTGGTGCTTGTTGGGATGTGGTATCTTCGCGACTACAAAAATATCAGCCTGTTCACCCCCTACTTTCTGAGCCTGATGAAAATATGTGGGTGACCAGTGAACAGCAGGTTTGTGCACAAGTATGTGCAAGCTATTATCGATTCCAAAAACCCAATCCAGAAAAGCGTAAAACGTGGCTGACACGGAAAAATGATCTCCGAAGATGTATTCACGATGGTGCTCCCAAAAAGTCTCCATATGGCAAAGGGGTTCTTGATAAGCTGTTGTTACCCTGGAATAACGATATCAACCAAGATTGGATTCTGGCAAAAGATGAACACATCTGTGCGTTTAACTTGATAGCACAAGGTTACTTCCCTGATGAAATGTTGGTTGGTGAGATTGCTCCTCCTGTATGGGCGGGAACAACAACCGAGATCAGTAAGGTTGCAGGTGGTACAGAGGGTGCCGCTTACAAGGCAATCGAAAGTCTTCGTCGATATGGTCAAACGAGAAGTCGTGCGAGCTGTGCATATGCATCTACTCAATGTTTTGCTGGGTTGATAACGGAGGCTCTTGGAGAATCTGAGATTTCATCAGAATGGAAGCAAATTTTTGAGAGAAAGGTATTAACTCTGTCTCGTTTGAGTATTGAAGATCTAGATCGCGACATGTCCAAGCGCTTTACTGGCGAAAGCCTTGAAGAGTATGAGTCTCGATTCCATGAGGATATTCGAAATCCTTGGTGTCGTATGGTGCATCCATATTTGGATTTGGATGGTTTGCCAGAAGGACAGCTGGACTTACCTTGTGCGATCGGTGTTGATGATGCGCAAAAGAGTGCACTTACAAGTCTGGAAACACTCCTCAAAGATTATGAGGCAAGCAAATGATGTTTTTTGAACGCATACAGAGAAAACTCCTAAATGGAATGAAAAAGAATGTAGATCTGTTGGTTCTTTGGATTTTGTATATTGCCATTCAGCCTTTGATTTCCGTAGAGCATATTCTTGCTCGTGCAGACTTAATCCCTTGGCTCATGTTCTGTTTGTCTGGAGCAATACTACTTCGTGGAAAGCGATACGGTGAAGGTCCACATATCTCACTGACACAAAAAAAGAGTACGTTCGGTTGGATGATGCGCAAGACTGTTGTTGTCTGTGTTCCGCTTCTTCTTACATTTTGGTATGATGTCGGGCTCCATGTTGATTTTCCCATTGCCGGACAAAGTATAGGCAAGTTGATTATGCCTATTGGGTTGACACTTATTGGAGGTTCTTTGCTGGCATTGTCTTCTGAGCACGAGCGTACAGCTTGGAACCCTCCTGGAATCCCAAGTTGGCTCATGTGGATGGGGGGTGCCATTCTGGTTTTGGGTAGTGCGATTGGAATCGGAGTTTTGACAAGAAGAGGCATCATAGTAGACGCAGCTCCATTTCTCTTAGGTCTTGCTTTTTTGATGGCTGGTAGTGTGCAAGGACGTGTCCAAAACCTTCGTCAGCGAATGGCTGCAGGAACAAAAGATGGTGGTCGTTATATGCCTTCTCTTTTTGGTTTTATCTTTTCATCTGTTGGGTCTGCATTTGGTTTGTGGGCGTTGTTTTTGGTCCAAGACCTATTGGGGCTTGGTGGTGGAACAGGTTTTGAGCAGGCTTTTGTCCCAGCGGCTTTTGTTGTAGCATGGTCTGGTGTTGTGTGGCCGAAACCTACACCGATTGCTGTTACCTGTATTCTTCACGAGATCATGCCTGCTGGTGGAGGGGATAGAACGATATCCACTACCGCTACTCCTTTTTATGAACCACCGGAAGGAGCGCTTAGAATAGATCCGTTGCGTGTGAAAAGAGTTCGCTCTATACATCCTTGGTTGGTTCATGTAAAGGCTTCTCGTGTTCCTGAATTTGATGATCCGATTCGTCCATTATGGGCATATCGTCAGCCTCCTCAGAGTTTTCATATTTTGGGTAATGCTGTTTTTGAACCAGATCCTGTAACAAATCAAGAACAGTGGAACGAAATCACGATCCATTTAAAAGGTAGTGAAGGGGTTACATCTGTTAGTGGTTCTGTTACAAAGAAGCTGGTCGTTCTGAAGCCGTTCCTAAAGCCAAAGCTATTGGGACGTTTACGAAGAAATGAACTCACGACATTTCGATGGGAAGAGGCTGTCCCAGAAGGAACCGTACAACGGGTTGATGCGACAACAGAGCGCCTATCGATAGAAGATGGTTCTATTATTGTTTTTGCGACAGAAGGAGTGGCAAAGGCTTTTGAGGTAGAATTTGGTGCTCCTGTGTATAGTTTTGTGGAGGCGGCTCGGTTCCGTCCTCCTCAGATAGAAGATTATGTAAAGGTATAATTATGTTGCGCTTTGCTGCTATTTCTGTATTTTCATTGCTTTGTGGTTCTGTTGCGTATGCGGGAGAAGATGTCCGTCCACAATTCCGATTGGTTGGTTTTTATGACCTAGCTTCAGTGATGGGCGTCACCAAAAATGATGGTTCTGATTTTCGTTGGGTTCCTTCTGAACCTTTAAATGAATCCTGTGGTGTAGCTAAAGCTCCATACAACATGAATATCATGGAAGCAGAAGCGGCTGCGAGTGGCATGTCGCCAACACTTGTGGTGGTTCTTGAACGAGAAGGTGAATTAGAGTATGTCGACCGAAACCAAAATCCGTGTGATCGTCAACAATCTTTGGATTGTCAGGTAAAACCTGTGACAACAGAAGATCTTCATGTTGGATTGGGGGTATCACAGATAGACTTTTCGCTCAAGCCGATGGTTATGCCAAGAAATATGTACGTTTCTCTTCGCGGACGTTACAATGCACAGGATGCAGATAAGAATCGTTCGATTGCGGGAGAGGTGGATACTTCTCGTTTTGAAAAACTGATAAAAACCCAAGTAGAATTAGAATTGTGTTTAGAACATAAAGTTGGACGAGCTTGGATGGGTGGAGACAAAAAACAGCTGCGACAAGGCTTTCTTCTAGATCCTGCAGATGAAGGAGAGAATGATAGAAAGTTCTTCAATGGTCAAAGAGATCCGATTGCAGCTCTCATAGGCTCTCCACAAGCTTGCTTAGATGTTGAAAAAAACAATACAAGTACAGCGCTAAGAGGAAAAGATGATTTGGTGATGACACCATCTGATATCTGGGGAGCATCACTTCCTGAGTGTCGAAAAGCGATGAAGGATCGTCCTTTTATGCGAAAGAGTAAGCTTCTTCCCTTCCAGATATCGAAGGAAGGTTCTCGGATGCTTCAACGTTCAAGGGATTTTTGGTCTGTCCTGGATATTGAAGTCTCAGCACAAGGAGAATCTACGGATGCTGTGTTGATAGATGTTCAATATAATGGTCAAAAAGTATTTACAGATGAGCGTCTTTTTCCCATTGATGGTGATGCAAATTCCATCGTAGATATTTTGCCAAATATTCCATATTCTTATCCCACAGTAGGAACAAAAGACAATCCTGATTCCTATGTGGTGTTGATGATTCCTAATTGGCAAATTGTAGAGGGTTTGCGTCGGATGTATTCACGTGTTTGTGGTGATACTTCAGGCGCGACTTCGTGTAGCTGTACTGTATCTTCGCTACAAGGTGAATTTTTACCCAATAAAGATTCCTTTTCTATCGATGATCAAGATGATATTCGCAAGGCTTTGAATGGTCGAGTGACATGCCGAGATATTGATGGAGAAGAGTGTCAGCTAAGTGCTGTTCGAATGGGAAAGGATACGCTTTCCCCTTTAGAGATGTGCTATAAGCAACAGCAGTTGGCAACACCTATGAAAGGAGTGGGGGGAACTATTTTTGATGGTGTTGGGTGGATTATAGAGCATCCCCATCATCTTTTTGTTCAGGTCCCTACACTTTCAAAGAAGCGAGATGATTTTTCTATTCTGGATTATGTTCCAGGAAAAACAGAAGCTTCTTCAGATGGGAAACCCAATGTAATGGACGCTGTAGGTGGAGCATCAGACAAGCTTGGAAGTCGAAACTGGGGGTATACTGTAGGTCTATTGGCAGGTCGTTCTCCTGTCGTTTCACTAGGGAAAGAGCGACTTACGTGGGAGGAGTCTTCTGAAGTTCAACATGCACGTCAGCACAGCTATTTTATCGTCGCATTTTCTTCTTTGCTGTTGTTCTGTTTTGTTGGAATTAGACGTTTTCCAGACTATTGGACCAATACTCCACAGGAACGAGCGTATTATTGGCCAGGGCGTCAGGCTGATAATGATCAAGCCGAACCAGAAGGAGTGGATGCAGGTGAAGCAGAGGGGCTTGCTGAAGGTGGTATGGAAGAATGAGTGAGAGAGAAGGCATCATAAAAAATTTAACTGCACAGCAGCGAAAAATGTTGGTAGATCGATTGGCTGAGTATTTATACGATAAGGAAAAAGAAGAAAAGCGGATTCAAGAGATTTCCAAGCTGTAGTATGAGAAAAAAACAAGAACTGTTTCGAGCATCTCCTCTTCTGCGCCAACAGCCGAGTCGTTTGCGTCCTGTATCTTGGTTACATAGTTCTCTTCCTTGGCGTGATAATTTGTGGGATGGGGTGCGTCTGAGGAGGGCATCGATTTGGCAACCGAGCATTCCAGATTTGGCTTGGCTCTATGCTGCATATGCGTTGATGGGAATAGAACCTCCACAGCAACATCGATTCTTATCTTCACACCGTGTTCAGTCTTCCCAAAGAACGGGTAGATCATGGATTCGTCCGGCCATGTTTTCTGCAGGTGTAGAGCAAAAGTTTCTCTCTGCTCGAACGAGTGCTGAGCCTCAAAAGATGGGTGTACGTCTTCCTACACCCACATCAAGTCCACGGGCAGTTGTTACCCCAGCAGAACGTGTTGTTCTAATTCAAAATCAAGAAGCAAAACGAGAGCGGGCTGTGGAGCAATTCCGCCCAGCGTCTTTATTGGCTCAAGCCAAACGAGAACAAGTGGAACCAATCGCTGAGCGAAAGAGTCAAGGAGTAATAATTTCTCCTTCTCTCGCTAAGCTTCGATCACTGTATGTTCGAAAAACAAAAGATAAGCCTGAGTCTAATCTGGGTTCTTTTTCAAGAGAAGTAGTCAAAAAGAGCGTTGTTACTAAAAAAACAGATATTGTACCAGAGCAAAAAGAGTCAGTTCCAGCAATAGCATGGTCAGAGCCTGAGGGCGTGTCTCGAGAAGGGATGCGTATTGCACCTTTATCGCCAGATTGGTCATATCTAGGTACAAAGTCTCTCAATCAATTACAGAAACAAGATTCTATTCGTGCAGAAAAGACTGTTCAGGAATCTAGGACGAAAGATAAAAAAAAAGCGGTGCAGATTGCAAAGAGCATCAATACTCTGGTTTCATCGGAGCAATATGCTCTTCCATGGCAAAGTCCTGTAATTTCACCACGTGAAGAACGAAGTATAGGAGAAGTAGAAGAGCGAACAGGTACGCTTGAGAAAAAGACGAGCTTGGTTGAACAAGGACCGCGTACGATGATCCAACCAAATGTAGGGAGTGATCTGATTCTTCCTCCAAGTGGAAGATCATCATCTCAAGAAGACGTCGTTAACGTACAGTCTTCACAAAGGATAAACCAAGTACGTACAGAACAGAAAAATACGATCCAGAAGCTGAAAAGAGGAAATGCATATATAGAATCAAGTAGGGCTTTTCAGCGAGCAAGGAGTGGTTTCGATCAAGCATTGGTTACGTCAACTTCAGTCTCTAAGTCTGTAGTTTCACAAGTCCCTGCAGCAGATAGAAAAGCAGACGAAACTGTAAAGAAAGAGATTCCTTCTCGTATTTTTAACGTGATGAAAGCTCTTTCAGAGCAGGTTCGTATACAAACGAAAACTGGGCGTATGGTATCGATTCCAATTGCTTCGTTGTCTTCGTATCTTTCTACAAAGAGTCCAGAGGAAGTAGAACAAGTTCGCAAACAACTTGAGCGGGCACCGGTAGAGGCTGTCTCTAAAAATAAAAAAACGCGAGTCGTACAAGAAGAATCAAAAACAAAACCTTTTCGAATAGAACAGGGTGAATCGATAGAAGAAGCGGTTCGTCGTAGGGTACGTCGAAGTCGTCCGATTGCCCCATCAACCCCTCGTCGTTCTTTGGTACGTGGTAGTGATGTAGAGGTTGTTCGAATCCGTAGTGGTTCTGGTCAGATGATGTCGATTCCAATCGCTTCGTTGCCTTCGTATTTATCTACAAAGAGTCCAGAGGAGATAGAACAAGTTCGCAAACAGCTTGAGCGAGCACCAGTAGAGACTATTTCTAAAAATAATAAGACGCGAATCGTACAAGAAGAATCGAAAACAAAACCTTTTCGAATAGAACAAGGTGAATCGATAGAAGAAGCGGTTCGTCGTAGGGTACGTCGAAGTCAAGTGACTGCACGCTCAACCTCTCATAGTGTGAATCTAA
>MDTD01075099.1_pt1 | contig 10191 bp, 6 predicted proteins | sample 811221 | NCBI WGS metagenome assembly MDTD01 (sample SAMN05326646, study PRJNA326480) | marine metagenome | isolation source: seawater | place: Pacific Ocean: South West | collected 2011
TACATATTAAATATTATTGATACACCTGGCCATGTAGATTTTAGTTATGAGGTAAGTAGATCATTATACGCATGTGAGGGATCAATTCTGATAGTCGATAGTACTCAAGGTGTAGAGGCTCAAACACTTGCTAATGTTTATCAAGCATTAGATATCAATCATGAGATTATACCTGTTTTAAATAAAATAGATTTACCAGCTTCAGATATTGATAGAACAAAAAAACAAATTGAAGATGTTATCGGTATCGATACATCTCTTGCAGTTCCTTGTTCTGGTAAAACAGGTGAAGGTATTGACGAAATTTTAGAGCAAATAATTGAAAAATTACCCTCACCTGAGGGAAAAAAAGAGGAATTATTAAAATGTTTACTAGTAGACAGCTGGTATGACTCTTATCTTGGAGTGATTATACTAGTAAGAGTGATTGATGGAAAATTAAAAAAAAATATGAAAATAAAAATGATGTCTACAAATCAAGAATATATTATTGAAAAAGTTGGTGTTTTCACACCTAAAGCAAAAGACATAGATGAACTTAACTCTGGTGAAATTGGTTTTATTATTACTGGTATTAAAAATCTATCTGAAACCAAGGTTGGAGATACTATTTGTGATGCAAATGAACCCTTACAAAAAGCTTTACCAGGGTTTAAGCCAAGTAAACAAGTAGTATTTTGCGGACTCTTTCCTGTAGATAGTTCGGAATATCAAAAATTAAAAGATGGCCTAGCTAAACTAAAATTGAACGATTCCAGTTTTTCTTATGAACCTGAGTCTTCATCAGCTCTAGGTCTAGGATTTAGGTGTGGATTTTTAGGACTCCTTCACTTGGAAATTGTAACTGAAAGACTTGAAAGAGAATTTGACATCAATCTTTTGACAACTACTCCAGGGGTAGTTTATAAAGTTCATTTAAATAATGGTAAAACCTTTGACCTGCAAAACCCATCAAGTCTACCAGATCCAACCCAGATAAAGTTAATTGAAGAACCCTGGATTAAAGCAACTATAATTACACCAGATCAGTATTTAGGATCTATAATTAAGTTGTGTCAAAATAAAAGAGGTGTTCAAACAAATTTAACCTATTCAGGCAATAGAGCAGTTTTAAATTACGATATACCTTTGAATGAGGTGGTTTTTGATTTTAATGATCGTTTAAAATCTATGACAAGTGGATATGCAAGTTTTGATTATGAGATAACTGGTCAGAAAGAAGGAAATCTGGTTAAACTTGGCATTCTTGTGAACTCTGAACCAGTAGATGCTTTAGCAATGATGGTACATAAGGATTTTGCTCAGTCAATTGGGAGAGAAGTCTGTGAGAAGCTAAAAGATTTAATTCCAAGACACAATTTTATGATACCAGTTCAGGCAGCTATTGGAGGTAAAATTATAGCAAGAGAAACAATCAAAGGTTTTAAAAAGGACGTTCTAACTAAAATTCATGGAGGTGGTGCCTTGGATAGAAAAAGAAAACTACTTGAAAAACAAAAAAAGGGAAAGGCAAAAGCAAAACAATTTGGCAAAGTAGAAATACCACAAGAAGCTTTTATCGGAGTATTAAAAATAAATAAAAACTAAAATGAATTTATTTGATTGTTTTATGTATAACAATGAGGAAATGTTGTTAGATTTAAGATTAGAAGTTTTATCCAAATATATTAAAAAATTTATTTTAGTGGAGTCGGTCTACGATCATCAAGGAAATAAAAAGGAAAAATTTTTTAATCCTGATAATTTCCAAAAGTACAAAGATAAAATAGTATATTTAAGGATAGAGAAATTTCCTGATGAATTAATTGGATCGTGGCAAAGAGAAAATTTCCAAAGAAATTACCTTTCAAAAGCTTTGGAAAATTTAAGAGATGATGATTATTTAATAATCTCAGATGCAGATGAAATTCCAAATCTAAAAAATTTAAATAATATAGATAAGAATAAGTTTACGGCATTTCAACAATCGAATTATTGTTACAAATTAAATATGAAAAATATATCATATCCAAACTGGTTTGGTTCCAAATTATGTAAAAAAAAATATTTGAAATCACCGCAATGGCTTAGAGACCAAAAAGTAAAGAAATATTCATTTTTAAAATTTTACAAAATAAAATGGAATATAATAAAAAATGGCGGATGGCATTTTTCTTTTTTAATGAAACCAAATGAAATTCAAAAAAAAATTAAATCATTTGCTCATGATGAATATAATAAAAATGAATTTCTTGAAATTGAAAATATTGAAAAAAAAATTATATCTGGAAATGATTTATTTAATAGAAACCAAAATTATAAGACTGTAGATCTCGATGATACTTTTCCTAAATATATTTTAGATAATAAGAAAAAATATAATGAATGGATAATATAGTTTATGAGAATGTATTGCTTATCAATGAATAACTCACACTTAGAAAAAATAAAGTTCCTGAATTATATTCCAGTGGGTTTAGGAAAAGGGGAGTTTGATAAAGGCTGGTTAAGAGATAATACAGGAGAAAATATTTCAAATAAAAATAAATTTTATGGAGAAAATACTTTTCATTTTTGGTTGTGGAAAAATGAATTAAAAAAATCTTTTGATAAAAAATGGGTTGGATTTTGCCACTATAGAAGATATTGGGTTAACGATCCAAAGATTTTAACTTTTGAAAATTTGAATGAAAATATTCTTCATGAGGTCCCTTCATCTTGGAATAATTATGATGTTATTCTTGGTAATGAATATTTGGTTAATAATACAAAGTTCAGCAAAATTTTGAAACATGGAAAAAGACAGCTAATTAAGAACCCTTTTGTTTTTTTTTCAAAAAAAAAAATGACAGTTAAGGTGCACTTTGACATGTATCATGGTTTTGGAAATTTAAATACAGCAATAGATCTACTTGATGAAAATAATAAAGAGGATTTCAGAAAATTCGTTGAGACACAAGGATCATTCAATCCTTTTAATATGTTTATATGTAAATCATACGAGTTATTAAATGAGTATTATAGCACTGTTTTTAAATGGTTAAAAAAATGTGAAAATGAATTTGGTTTTAATGAAAAGCAAGACTATGGTCGAATAAGAATTTATGCTTTTCTAGCAGAAAGATTTTTAAGTTACTGGTTTAAAAAAAACTCAAATTATAAATTGTGGCCAATTAAGCACTTCGAAATTTAGATGTTTATTAATAAAGACTATATTTATTTACAAATTTAGTAAAAACCTTAAATATATACTTTATGTCGTTATCTTTTAATCCTTGATGACATCCTATCAGAATTCCGTTCTCCATTACATCATTTGCAACAGACTCAGACCCAGATTGTTTTTTGTACTTTTTTTTAAACATAACAGGTTGCTTTAAAATATTCCCTGTAAAAATTGTTCTTGTTTGAACATTGTTATCTTCAAAAAAAATTTGCAACTGTTTTCTTTTAAATTTTTTATTTGGAATTATGACTAATGGAAAAGCTAACCATGGAGTTTCCACAAATTCGTAATTTTCGGGTAGTTTAAAGTATTTATCAAATTTAGAAAAAAAGTTTTTTAATTTTTTAAAATTATATGTACGCAGCTTAATATTTTTTTTTAACTTTTTAATCTGCTCTAAAGCAAATGCTGCAGATACTTCTGATGGTAAAAAATTATATCCAAATTCTTTGAAAATATATTTTTTATCATAATCTATCCCAGATATTTTTATATTAAATCTTTTAGCTGAGCTTTCTGACTCATTAAATGTAGCAGAGGATCTTCCCCAACCTCTTAATAATTTAGCATATTTATATTTTTTATAATCATTAAAGCACACTATTCCACCAAAACCCGCACCAGATATTATGTGAGAGGCATAAAAACTATTTGTTACAATATCTGATAATCTTCCCGTATTTTTTTTATTAAGCGTATAACCTATAGTATCTGCAGAGTCTTCAATTATTGGGATATTTCGTCTTTTTGCAATTTTATGAATTTGCTTCCAATCAGGTATATTTCCTAAAAGATTTGGTATCATAATGGCTGAGGTATTTTTATTAATTGCCTTCTCTATTTGTTCAGGATTTACAATAAATTTATTTTCTAGAACACCAACAAAGTTAGCTATTAATCCCAATTGGTAAATTGGAGCTACTGTTGTAGAAAACGTAAGTGTAGGTGTAATAACTTCAGTTCCTTTTTTTAAACCTAGAGAGCTTAGAGCTAATAGATTTGCAGACGAACCTGAATTTACCATTAAAGCATACCTTTTCCCAAAAATATTGGATACAACTTTCTCTAATTTTTTAACATTTTTTCCATCCACTAAAGTTAAGCTTTCTTCCTTTAGCACTTTGTTAACAGCATTAATTTCTAGTTGATTATATACCGCTCTTCCATAAAAAATTTTTTTCATATACTTGGTGTATTATCTTATAACTTCAGAATATAAATTGATATGTATAAATATGTAATTGTCAATTAGGAGAGATGGCCGAGCGGTTTAAGGCGCACGCTTGGAAAGCGTGTTAAGGGGTGACTCTTTCGTGGGTTCGAATCCCACTCTCTCCGCCAAACTGATATGCATAATAAAAAAATGGTTATTTTAGATTTTTCTAGTATTATCGTATTTTTTCAATGCAAAAAGATATTACTATTATTTTAACTTTATTCAAAACACCCAAAAAAAAAATTTTAGGACTTAAACAATATAAAAATTTCAAAATCATAATCTTTGTTCAATCAGCGGATAAACATTTTAAAAAATATATTAAAAAATATTGTGATATAAAATTTAAATTTTTCTACTCAAATAAAAATTTAGGCCTATCCAAAGCTACAAATTTTTTAATTTCAAAAGTAACAACAAAATATTTCTTATTTACACAACCCGACATTATTATTAACGAAAAATCAATAAAGTATCTCTATCAGGCATTTAAGCTAAATAAAGATATAATTTTTACTGGACCATCATTTAAAAAAAAAAGAGATAAAAAAAAAATAATATATAAAAATAAATTAGATGCCTCATGCATGCTTTGTGAAACAAAAAAAACCAAAACTATCGGTTTTTTTGATGAGGATTTTTTTTTATATTGGGAAGACATTTTTTTAATGAGAAAAATTAGTTTAAGTAAATTTAAAATGGTTCAAATTAATAAAGCTTTCGCAAACCATTCAGTAGGCGAATCCTCAGAAAAAAGTATTAAAATTGAATTCTTAAAAAATCTTAATTTTAAATATAGTGAATACATATATGATTTTAAAACTAAAAATTTCAGAATTTTAAAATTATTAAGACAGTTTTTACAAAACCTTCTTTTTTTTCCAATTAATATTTTAATTTTTAGACGAAAGATTTTTATTAAAAATATTTCAACTATTTTAGCTGTAATAAAATTTACCTATTTTTTTTTAAAATTTCAATTTTTGAACAAAAAAATAAAAAATGTAGCTTAATTGTTAAATAATTGCATAAATTTGACATAAAAGAAAAAATAAAAAAAAAAAATGATTTATTTAAAATAAGCCTTGTATTACCTACATTATTTAATGCCTAATAATTTTCTGATTTTATTTAATCAATAAAAAATGATATAAATTTATTTTCCAAAAAATAAATGAAAAATAAAAATAATAAATACCAAGCAGACTCAATTAAAGTTCTTAAAGGTTTAGAGGCAGTTAGAAAAAGACCAGGTATGTATATTGGAGATACAGACGATGGGACTGGCTTACATCACATGGTTTATGAAGTTGTAGATAATTCAATCGATGAAGCTTTAGCAGGTTTTTGTAAGAAAATTGTTGTAAGTATTAATTCTAACGGATCTATCAATGTAAAAGATGATGGAAGAGGTATCCCTGTCGACCTGCATAAAGGGGAAAAGAAATCAGCTGCTGAAGTAATTATGACACAGCTACATGCTGGCGGTAAATTTGACCATGAATCCTATAAAGTTTCTGGTGGATTACATGGTGTGGGTGTCTCAGTTGTTAATGCGCTATCAGAAAATTTAAAACTTTATATAAATAAAGACAATAAAAGATACTTTATTGAATTTATAAATGGCGAGGCAAAGACACCTCTGAAACTTATTGGAAAAACAAAAGATAGCAATGGCACTGAAATATGTTTTTTACCTTCAAAAGAAATATTTTCTTTCACAAAGTTTAGCTTTTCAATTCTAGAGAAAAGATTGAGAGAACTAGCTTTTCTAAATAAAGGTATAAAAATAATTCTTAACGATTTTTCATCAAAAAAAAATAAATCCTCAGAGTTTAAATACGACGGAGGTATACTAGAGTTTGTGGAGTATCTAGATAGCAAAAGAGAAAAACTAAAGAACAAAAATGATAATGATTTGTTTAAAAAACCAATCTTAATTGAAGGTTCAAAGAACAATCTAGATATCGAATGTTCTCTTAAATGGAATGCAGGCTATAGTGAAGATGTTTATCCGTTTACAAATAATATTTATCAGAAAGATGGTGGTACCCATTTATTAGGATTTAGAAGTGCACTTACTAGAGTAATTAATAAATACGCAAGTGAACTCAATTTATTGAAAAAAAATAAACTTTCAATTTCTGGCGATGATATAAAAGAAGGATTAACATGTGTTTTGTCAATAAAAATTCCAGACCCTAAATTTTCATCTCAAACGAAAGATAAATTAGTTTCATCGGAAGTAAGAAATGTAGTTGAAAATATTATTAATGAAAGACTGTCATTATGGTTTGATCAAAATCCATCAATTTCTAAAATTATTTTAGCCAAAGTAATACAAGCTGCGCAAGCAAGAGATGTAGCAAGAAAAGCAAGAGAAACAGTTCGAAGAAAAGGAGCATTAGAATTAACTGGGCTTCCTGGTAAATTAGCTGATTGCCAAAGTTCAAATCAAGATGGCACAGAGTTATTTATAGTTGAGGGAGATTCAGCTGGAGGTTCTGCTAAACAAGGAAGAAATAGAGAATTTCAAGCGGTTCTGCCTTTGAGGGGAAAAATTCTCAACACTTATGTAGATGTAAATGGAAATAGAAAAAATGGAGAAAGTGAAGTTCGAACAAAAACATTATCAAAAATGGTTTCCTCAAACGAGATAATGACTTTAATTAATGCAATAGGTCTTGACCCGAAAGATGAAGAGATTGATATAAAAAATTTAAGGTATGGAAAAATAATTATAATGACTGATGCAGATGTGGACGGATCTCATATAAGAGCTTTGTTGCTTACATTTTTTAACAATAAACCATTTAATAAACTTATTAAAGAAGGACATATTTTTTTAGCACAACCTCCGCTTTTTAAAATCAATAAAGGAGGAAAAGTTACTTATATTAAGGACCAGAAAGAACTAGAAAATTTTATTATAAAAAATTCTAAAGACATTAAAAGTACAAAAAAAGGATCAAAAGAATTCTATAAATACTATGAGATAGAAAAATCTAAGTTAAATATACAGAGGTTCAAAGGTCTTGGCGAGATGAATCCTGATGAATTATGGAATACAACTCTAAATCCAGATACACGTAATTTATTAAAAGTCGAATACTCAAAAGATATTAAAAAGGATTTTAATATAATTCATACTTTAATGGGTAATGATGTGTCCTTAAGAAAAGATTTTATAGTTTCTAATGCCATAGATGTTCAAAATCTCGATATTTAATAATGAGGTTTGTTGATAACTCAGAAGCGTATACTTTAAACAGATCTACATATGTAAATTTAAGATGGATAGCATTTATTGGTCAGATTTTTGCAATTTTAACAGTGCAATTTATCCTAAATTTTGAATTTAATTATATTATTTGTCTTTGTTTTGTAATGATTGGAATAATTACAAATATATTTTTGCAGTTTAAAATCAAGGATAATCAGATCAGTAATAATTTATCATTAGGATATTTATTATATGATATTGCGCAACTAGGAATATTATTTTTTTATACAGGTGGAATAACTAATCCTTTTATTGTTTTAATTATTATTCCCTCTATATTTTCTTCGCAATATCTTTCAATTAAAAGTTCAGTAGTTCTAGTTCTTTTAACAATTGTTATTTTATTCTTCTTAACATTTTTTTTCTATGAATTACCTCACCCATCTGAACTACATTTTCATGTACCTGATTATTATTTATATGCTATTCCAGTTTCAATATTAATTGGATTACTATTCCTAGTTTATTTTGCTGTTCAGTTTGGAGAGCAGAATAGAAAAAGAAAAAAAGCTTATGATAAAATTCAAGAGATTATGTCTAAAGAAAATGAACTGCTTTCATTAGGTGGCCAAGCAGCAGCAGCAGCACACTCCTTGGGGACTCCTCTATCGACAATACTTTTAACGGTTAAAGAGCTACAAAAAGAATATATAAATGACGAAAAACTGAAAAAAGATCTAGATTTATTGGTATCTCAAAGCAATAGATGTAGTGATATATTAAAAAAACTGTCTTTAAATCCTAACATTAATGATGAATTTTTAAATACTAATTTGAATCTAGGTGATTATGTCAATGAAATAGTTAGATCATTTGAGGAAATTAGTGAAAAAAATTTTTATGTGAATTTAGAAAAATTTACAAATAAAATAAATTTAAGTAAATCAACAGAAATAATTTATGGATTAAGAAACTTTATTGGAAATGCAAATAAATTTAGCAAGAAAGAAGTAAATATATTTTTATTTAATACTAAAAATTCTACAATTGTAAAAATAGTTGATGATGGATCTGGATTTCCAAAGGACTTAATTAATAAAGATAAGCTTGGAGAGCCGTATATTAGAACATTAAATAAATTAAATAATCCAAAACAAGGTTTAGGGTTAGGAACATTTATTGGAAAAACTCTTCTTGAAAAAAATTTTGCTTTAGTTAGGTTCCAAAATTCAGAGGCTAGTACAGGAGCTGAGGTAATTATAGAATGGAAAAATAAAGACCTTCAAAAAATTTAATTAGTGAAGTTTTTTCTTATTAACAAATAATCCACTTAATTGTTCTATCATTACATCCCCTAGCTCTTGGACATCAGTAATTTTAATTGCCTTGGAATAATATCTAGAAACATCGTGTCCAATTCCAATTGCTAAAATTTCAATTTCACTTTTATTTTCAATAAATTTTACAGTTTTTTTTAAGTGCTTTTCAAGAAAATCACCTGAATTTACTGATAATGTTGAATCATCTACGGGTGCACCATCAGAAATAATCATTAAAATTTTTCTTTCTTCTTTTCTTTTTTTTAATCTATTAAATGCCCAATTAATTGCCTCTCCATCGATATTTTCTTTAAGCAACCCCTCCTTTAACATAAGTCCTAAATTATTTTTACTTATCCTCCATTGAGTATCTGCACTTTTATAAATAATGTGTCTTAGATCATTTAACCTTCCAGGTGATTTTGGTTTGTTATTTTTGTTCCAGTATTCTCTTGATTGACCACCTTTCCAGTTTTTGGTTGTAAATCCTAATATTTCTACTTTTACCGAACACCTTTCCAAAGTTCTTGATAAAATATCTGCACATATTGCTGCGATTGTAATTGGTCTACCTCTCATTGAACCAGAATTATCTATCAATAAAGTAACGACAGTGTCTTTAAACTCATAATCTTTCTCCTTCTTAAAAGATAAAGAGCTGTATGGATCTATAATTACTCTTGTAAGTTTTGAGGTATCTAATAAACCTTCCTCTAGGTCAAATTCCCAAGCTCTTTTTTGACTAGCCAACAGTTGTCTTTGAAGTTTGTTTGCCAATTTAGTAATTAAATCCTGAAAACTTACCAGTTGTTGATCTAAATTTTTTCTTAATTTAATAATTTCCTCTGAAGTCTCTAAATTTTCTGCTTTTGAAACCTCATCAAATTTTGTTGTGAAAATTTGATATTCCAAATCTGAAGAACTATTGTTGATTTTTTGCATTAAATTTTCAGAATTTTCTTTTTCTTTGTCCGAATCTATCAAATTTTCTTCGAGCTGGTGTTCAGTAAAATCATAATCAGTATCAATTCCTTGATTATCTTCCTGAGCTTCTTGAGAAGTTTGATCCTGGTCTGAACTTTTTTCGTCGTTCTCTTGATTATTTTCAGATTTGTTTTCATTATCTTGCTGATTATTGTTATCCTGTGTTTCGTCATTATTTTCAAAGAGATCCATATCCTTTAGAATTTCTGATATTTTAGAATTATATGCTTTTTGATTTTCTAAA
>MDTD01096934.1_pt1 | contig 10191 bp, 8 predicted proteins | sample 811221 | NCBI WGS metagenome assembly MDTD01 (sample SAMN05326646, study PRJNA326480) | marine metagenome | isolation source: seawater | place: Pacific Ocean: South West | collected 2011
CCCCAGCAGAAGAAGCCCCAGCAGAAGAAGCTCCAGCAGAGGAAGCAAAAGCAGAAGAAGCTCCAGCAGAGGAAGCAAAAGCAGAAGAAGCTCCAGCAGAAGAAGCTCCAGCAGAAGAAGCTCTAGCAGAAGAAGCTCCAGCAGAAGAAACTCCAGCTGAAGAAACTCCAGCTGAAGAAACTGAAGAAAAAGACTCATAATCTCCTATGAACCTTAAGAAAGGTTGCATCTTTTCTGGTACAATTTTTAAACTACATGGTTATAAAGGAGAAGTAAACATCTACACTGAAGATGTTAGCATAAACTTGAAGGAGATAAAATACTTTCTAATCAATATAAATGAAGTTCTAGTTCCCTTTTTTACAGATAGTGTTCGTCAAAAAAAGGAAAATATTTTATTAGTAAAATTTAAAGACATTAACTCTGAATCTAAAGCAAAAGAAATCCTTAGAAAAAAAACATATCTTCCAAAAGACATAATTACTCAAAATAAAATAAAAAAAGAAGAAAAAGAATTACTAGGGTATAAAGTAAAAGATATAAATCATGGCTCATTAGGTGAAATCACAGAAATTAATACTCAAACAAGTCAACCTCTTATATATGTTGAAGGAAAATCAATAAAATTTTGTTTTCCTATGCACAAAGAATTCATAAAAGAAATCAACCAAGAAAAAAATACAATAACAACAAACATCCCAAAAGAATTAATTAATCTAAACTAATTCTTCAATAAAATTAATTTTGTTCTCTTCTAATTCTTCTAAAATAGGTAAATAAATATCCTTTTCAGTAGGAATTCTTACGCCAGTTAAACAAATTATCTTATTTAAAATTAATTTAGTGGCAATTGCAACTGGTAAACCAACTGTTTTAGCCATAGCAGTACGCTGACTATCCTCTCCATAAACAACTAAAGAAGAGTTCAATCGAGTTAATTCACCTTTTGCATGAAATATAAATTGATGTTGCATTACAATCATATCTTTATCTTGAGGAGACAAACTCCACTTTGATTCAAGTAGTTTTTGTAAGATTTCTGCAGGACTAACATTATCTAACTCTATTCTTTCATTAGAAAAAAGTCCTAACCACTTAATCCTGGAAAATTCATCTGAATCATAAGAAACTGCTAAATATTTACAAAACTTTTCTTCTACAGTCAGTTTACTATCAAAAGGAAAAAATAAATTAGTAAATTCTCGATATGTCATATCCATACTATCTTGAATCTTATATGAATCATCCGTAACACCTAATTGAATAAGTAAGTCCCATGAACTACAATATCCCTTTCTACGTAATGTTCCTCTAAATAATGTTTGAATATCTTGTAATCCATATGATTTTTTATAAGCTAACGAATCTCTATTAGCATAACCTTCAAATTCACCTGCATCTAAAATATTTACTGCATCTACATGTCTAAACAATCTTGAATAAGGAATATATTTGTAATCTCTATTTTCAATGTACTTTGCGACTCCTTTTCCTGCTAAAACTACGTTTCTAGGATTCCAAGTAAATTTATAATTCCAAGGATTATTATCAAATTCAGGATGTATTAATCCTCCGCAATACGATTTAAAAGAGATAAGTTCATTAGATGCATCTTTTATTTGATCTATAACCTTCATAGCAGACATATGATCAATACCAGGGTCTAGACCGACCTCATTAAGTAAAATAATACCAGCTTTCTTAGCCTTTTGATCTAACTTTTTTATATCATCTGAAACATAAGATGCTGTTACTAAATTCTTTCTAAATGCTATACAATCCTCAGCTACTAAAATATGCATATTTGGAGGAAGCATTGAAATTACTATATCTGATTTTCTAATTTCATTTTCTCTTTGTATTTTATTATTTACATCAAATGAAATCGCATCTCCATGTTTTGAGGAACCTAATACCTTCTGCGCTAAATCTTCTGAGAAATCTGCAATTCTTACAAACCAATTATTTTGCTCTGCATGCTCTAATAAATATTTAATTAAAACAAAAGAAGACCTACCTGCACCTAAAATCAGAATTTTTCTCATTTATTTTAATTAAAAGGCTAAAATATTATTTATTTAGCAATCTAAACAAAAAAAGTAAGTCAAAAGACTATGAAATCTCAGATATTTATATTTAACTTTGTCTGCTCTTAAAAAATAATTATGAGCACATTAAAAGAAGAAAATAACAATACACTATCTGAATTAGGAATAAGAGCGGGAAAAGTACACTGGAATTTATCTTCAGAGATGCTCAGTAAAATAGCAATTGAAAAAGAAAATGCTATCAAAACATCATCAGGAGCAATCAATGTAAGTACTGGAGAATTTACAGGACGTTCTCCAATGGATCGTTTTATTGTAAAAGATTCTATAACAGAAAATACAGTATGGTGGGGAGATATTAATATTGCATTTGATGAAGATAAGTTTGAAGGCCTATATAAAAAGATAACAAAATATCTTTCCCACAAAGAAATATATGCAAGAGATTGTTATGCTTGTGCAGATAAAAGACATAAAATAAATATTCGTGTAATAAATGAATATGCTTGGAGTAATATGTTTGCATATAATATGTTCTTAAGACCAAATGATCAAGAAATATCAGATTTTAAACCGGAATGGACCATTTTAAATGCTCCCGGTTTTATAGCTAATCCTGAACTTGATGGAACAAGACAACATAATTTTGCAATCTTAAACTTTTCTAAAAAAACTATTATTATAGGAGGTACTGCATACACAGGAGAAATTAAGAAAGGAATATTCTCTGCACTAAACTTTATTCTACCACATGAAAAAAATGTGCTTTCTATGCACTGTAGCGCCAATATAGGTAAAAAAGGAGATACAGCAATCTTTTTTGGCCTTTCTGGAACTGGAAAAACAACATTATCTGCTGATCCTCACAGAAATCTTATTGGAGATGATGAACATGGATGGGATGGAGATACAATATTTAATTTTGAAGGAGGATGCTATGCTAAATGTATAGATCTTTCTGCCGAGAAGGAACCAGATATATTTGCAGCTGTTAAAGAAGGTGCCCTTTTAGAAAATATTACATTTTTCAAAGACACTAATAAACCAAATTATGAAGATGGAAGCATTACCCAAAACACTAGAGTAAGCTACCCAATCTATCACATTAAAAATATTGCAAAACCATCATTAGGAAAAAATCCTAAAAATATTTTCTTTCTCACTGCTGATGCTTTTGGAGTATTACCACCTGTTTCTAAATTAACAGTAGGTCAAGCTATGTATCATTTTATATCAGGATATACTGCAAAAGTAGCTGGTACTGAAGCTGGTGTTACAGAACCTCAAACTACATTCTCTGCTTGCTTTGGAGCTCCTTTTATGCCTCTCCATCCTACGAAATATGCTGAAATGCTAGGTGAAAAGATGAAAGAAGAAAATGTAAATGTATGGCTAATTAATACAGGATGGTCAGGCGGGGAATATGGTGTTGGAGAAAGAATCTCTTTAAAATATACACGAGCAATGATTACAGCAATTTTGAATGAAAACATGAATGGAGAATACCAAAAAGATGCAATATTTGGATTGCAAATGCCTCTATCATGCCCAAATGTCCCTTCAGAGATATTAAATCCAAGGAACACATGGATGGATAAAAAAGCATACGATAAAAAAGCTAATGAATTAGCTAATTCATTTAATAACAATTTTAAACAATTTGCTAACTATGCAAGTGAAGAAATTTTACAAGCAGCTCCAAAATCAATAATAAAAATATAATCTTTCAATTGTTATAAAACCTTCAAGATTCTTTTATTATCATGCAACTCTTCTACTTAGAAAAACCACTAAAAGACATCATCCTTACTGCTGAAGAAAGCAAACATGCAATTAAGGTGTTACGTAAAAAAGAAGGAGATGTATTAGACTTTACAGATGGAAAAGGATGGAGATATAAAGCTAGAATCACAACCGCAAACATCAAAAAATGTAAATTACAAATTATAAGTAGCGAACAGAAAAAAAAACAACATAACTATCATTTACACATTGCTATTGCCCCTACTAAAAATATTGATAGATTTGAATGGTTTTTAGAGAAAGCTACTGAAATTGGTATAGATGAAATCACTCCAATTATTTGCAACTATTCTGAACGTAAAGTAATTAAAAGCGAGAGATGTAATAAAATTTTACTTTCTGCTATGAAACAGTCACTTAAATCTCACTTACCAAAACTAAATGAAATAATTACTTTTAAAGATTTATTAAAAAAAGATCTTAAAAGCAGTAATTATATTGCACATTGCAAGAGAGAGAAAAAAATAGAATTAAGAAAAGAAAAGAAGAATAAAAAAACCCTTATACTTATTGGTCCTGAAGGAGACTTCTCTGATCAAGAGGTTAAAATGGCTTTAAATAACAATTTTAAATCAGTAAGTTTGGGAGCAAGTAGATTACGAACCGAAACAGCTGGAATTGTCGCTGTTAACACGATAAGTATTACTAACTTAGAATAATGAAAAAATTACTTTCTATATCATTAATCTTATTGACTTTACTAACGATAAGTTTTGGACAAAACACATATAAAATTGCAATCTTAAAATATAATGGAGGTGGTGATTGGTACGCAAATCCAACAGCATTACCTAATCTTATTGATTTCTGCAACCAAAATATTAAAACTAATATCAAAAAAGAACCAGCAACAGTTGAAGTTGGAAGCAAGGAGATATTTAATTATCCTTTCATACATATGACAGGCCATGGAAATGTAATCTTCAATAGTACAGAGATTGAAAATCTAAGAAAATATTTACTATCTGGAGGATTCCTTCATATTGATGATAATTATGGTATGGACCCATTCGTTCGAGCTGAAATCAAAAAAGTATTTCCTGAAAAAAAACTAATCGAACTACCAACAGAACACCCTATTTTTCATGCTAAGTATAAGTTTAAAAATGGACTCCCTAAAATACATGAACATGATGCTAAAGAATCACAAGCATTTGGAATTATTCATAACGGAAGATTAGTTTGTCTTTATACATATGAGTCTGATTTAGGTGATGGCTGGGAAGACAAGGAAGTTCATAACAATAGTGAAGAGACTAGAGAAAAAGCATTAAAAATGGGTGCTAATATTTTAGAGTATGTATTTAAAAATTAAACTAACTCTTGATCTATATCGATATATTGAAAAAAAGATATAGTTTTTTGAATATCTTTATGCATCACCCTATCTTCTTCTAAAAAGCTAACTTCTTTCCTATAAATATTAAGTATCTTCTCAATAAAATTTGAAGAACTAGTATTTCGAAAAGCCAAAGCCTGTGTTGCACTAAGCATCTCAATAGCTAAAATTCTTTCAAGATTCTTTACAACTTGATATAATTTAGTTGCAGCATTTGCCCCCATACTAACATGATCCTCTTGCCCATTTGAGGAAACTATAGAATCAACGGAAGATGGAGTACACAATTGTTTATTCTGACTAACAATACTTGCTGCTGTATATTGAGGTATCATCATGCCAGAATTTAAGCCAGCTTTAGAAACTAAAAATAATGGAAGATCTCTTTGTCCAGAAATTAGCTGGTATGTTCTCCTCTCAGAAATAGATCCAAGCTCAGATAAAGAAATAGCTAGATAATCCATAGCCATAGATAACGGCTGTCCATGAAAATTACCGCCAGAAATTATTTCATCTTCATCAACAAATACAATAGGATTATCTGTAACTGAATTAATTTCAGTATTAAAAATAGACTTAACATGATCTAACACGTCTTTTGTAGCTCCATGTACTTGCGGGATACATCTAAAAGAATATGGATCCTGAACATGATTCTTAACTAACTTTTGAATACTACTATTTTCTAAAAGTTTATTAATATTATTTGCTGTCTTAATTTGTCCTTTATGAGGACGAGAGTTATGAATTAATACATTAAATGGATCTAGCCTACAATTAAATGCTTCTAAAGAAATACTTGCTACTAAATCAGAAATAAAAGAAAATCTTTGTGATTGAATCAAACTCCAGGCACCATAAGCACTCATAAATTGTGTGCCATTTAAAAGAGCTAATCCTTCTTTTGACTGTAATTCTATTACATCCCAATTAAACTTCTTTAATATATCAGTAGATTTTCTTTTTCTATAACATCCATTATCAGATATATTCACTTCACCTTCACCTATTAATGGTAAACACATATGAGCTAAAGGAGCTAAATCTCCAGAAGCACCTAAACTACCTTGTTGATATATAACAGGAAGAACCTTATTATTAAACATACCTATAAGTCTCTCAACTGTTTTTAATTGAACGCCTGATTTCCCATAAGCAAGTGATTGTATCTTTAGGAGAAGCATAATTTTAACAATATTAACAGGAACCTCATCACCAGTACCACAAGCATGTGATAGAACTAAGTTTCTTTGCAATTGCACCAATTCACTTGCTGATACCTTATGATTGCAAAGTGCTCCAAAACCAGTATTAACTCCATAGATTGGATCTTCTGATCCTAATATTTTATTTTCTAAATATTTACGACATCTTTTTATTTTATTCTTAGCTTTTGAAGATAAAGACAATGGAATATCTAAATTAATAATGTTAGAAATATCTGCAATAGACAACTCTTTATTTCCTATTTGATATGATTTATGCATTTAGATTAATCTCACTAATTAATTGATTAATAGTTAAATCCTGCTGTTCACCGGTGGCCATATTCTTAACAGAAAGAAGACCTGTCTTAATCTCATTCTCACCAACTAAAATAACATATTGAACTCCCTTATTATTTGCATAATTCATTTGTTTCTTAAGCTTAACAGATGTAGGATAGAGTTCAGAGCTAATACCATTTAATCTTAATTCTTTTAATAACGGCAAACAATATTTAGATTCTTTTTCTCCAAAATTTATAAAAAGAATTTTAGTGTTCAAGTTAATATCGTCAGGAAACAAAGCAAGCTCATTCATCACTAAATAAATACGATCTATCCCAAATGAAATACCAACACCAGATAAACCATCAATACCAAAATTAGCTGTTAAACTATCATACCTCCCTCCGCCTCCAATTGAGCCAATCTCAATATCAGTGTTCTTAACTTCTAATATAGAACCAGTATAATAGTCTATCCCTCGAGCCAAAGTAATATCAAAAATTAAATTAGCTGATTGTAAGCCTAAATCTGTAACAGTATCAACGATAAATTGTAATTCTTCTAATCCTTCTTTACCAACTTCAGAGCCCTCTAAAAGAGGTGACAAATCAGATATAATCTTAACACTTAAGAAGCTCTCTAAAATTGAAATTGAATTAGCATCTAGACCTTCTTTTAACATCTCTTCTTTTACTCTTTCCAATCCAATTAAACTAATTTTATCAAGTATAATAACAATATCTTCAAAAATATCTGATGCTCCCATAAGCTCAACCATTCCACTTAATATTTTTCTGTTATTTATCGCAATCTCTACATTAGGGATATTTAAATTAGTGAATACATCATCATAAAGTTGAATAAGTTCTACTTCACAAAGCAATGAATCGGTACCAATAAAATCTGCATCACATTGGAAAAATTCTCGATACCTACCTTTCTGTGGTTTATCTGCCCTCCATACATTTTGCATCTGATAACGCTTAAAAGGAAATGTAATTTCATTTCTATTTTGCACCACAAACCTTGCAAAAGGAACTGTTAAATCATATCGAAGAGCTTTATCAGAAATATCTTTAAGGATTGTCTTTGAATCAGTTGTATTATCTATTTGTGTCTTAGCTAAAAAATCACCTGAATTTATAATCCTAAAGATTAACTTATCTCCTTCATCCCCATATTTACCTGTCAAAGTACTAGTATTCTCCATAGCAGGTGTTTCAATTGGAACATAAGAATAGCGCTCAAAAGCATTCTTAACTGTTTCGAGAATGTAATTTCTCCTACACATTACTATAGGTGTAAAATCACGTGTTCCTTTTGGTATAGACGGTTTCTTATTACTCATAATTATTTGCAAATATCGTATATAATTGATAAAATTCGCTAGATTTGGTCCGGAACTTATTAGAATAAAAGATAACCCCACAGAACCTATTTTGGTTAGATGTTGAAAAATTTGATAATAATTGGTTAATCACAAAAGACTCTACTATAGCATTTAAAATTCCTAACCCTTTATAATTTATGAAAAAATATCTTTCATTAATAAAATTTAGCCATACTATATTTGCAATGCCATTTGCTCTTATTGGTTTCTTTTTAGGAATTCAAAACTCCTCATTAGAGTGGCTTACTCTTATTTATATTATCCTCTGTATGATTTTTGCTAGATCAGCAGCAATGGCATTTAACAGGTATGTAGACAAAGATATTGATAAAGCAAATCAACGAACAGCCAAAATACGAGAAATACCTAAAGGCACTATATCTCCAAAAAATGCACTCACGTTTGTTTTTCTCAACATACTCCTTTTTATTACCACAACATATTTCATTAATAATATTTGTTTTATTCTTTCTCCAGTCGCCCTTTTAATTATACTAGGTTATAGTTATACTAAACGATTTACAGCTCTTTGTCATCTCATACTAGGGTTAGGACTTTCATTAGCACCACTAGGAGCTTATTTAGCTGTTCAAGGCACTCTGGATCTTATACCAATATTATTTTCCATTGTAGTATTATTCTGGGTAAGTGGTTTTGATATTATCTATTCAATGCAAGATAAAGAATTTGACACAACATATAAACTACATTCTATACCAGTACTGATAGGTAAGAAAAAATCTCTAGCACTATCAAGTTATTTGCATGTATTAACATTCTTATTATTAATTATAATAGGCTTATTAGGTGATTTTAGTCTATATTACTGGATAGGTTGTATAATCTTTACAACTTCTCTTATATATCAACATAGATTAATTACACCAACTGACTTAACAAAGATAAATATAGTATTCTTTACCACAAATGGAATAGCATCATTTATCTTTGGACTTTTTGTAATCATAGACCTTATAAAATGAAAAAATATATACCAATATTATTCTTCCTTCTAAGTATAAATATATCAGCCCAAAATTATTTCCAACAAGAAGTAAATCATACTATTGATGTTGAATTAGATGATGAAAGACATACCTTAGAAGGAGTCTCATATATAGAGTACACAAATAATTCTGATACCGACTTAGGATTCATATGGTTTCATCTCTGGCCAAATGCTTATAAAAATAACTCTACTGCTCTATGCAAGCAAAAAGTCGAAAATGGAAGCACTGCACTCTTTTATGCAAAAGAATCAGAAAGAGGATACATAAGTGACTTAGATTTTAAGGTCAATGGTAAAATGGTGAGATGGGATTATCATCCTGAACATATTGACATATGTAAATTAATTTTAAACAAACCTGTAAAAGCAGGAGAAACAGTATATATATCTACACCTTTCACTGTAAAGATTCCAGATGCAAAGTTTTCTAGATTAGGGCATATTGGTCAATCATACATGATAACACAATGGTATCCAAAACCAGCTGTATATGATCAAGATGGCTGGCATCCTATGCCATATCTAGATCAAGGAGAGTTCTACTCAGAATTCGGAAGCTTTGATGTAAGTATTACCCTGCCAAGCAACTATACTGTTGGAGCTACAGGAGACCTACAGAATCAAGAAGAAATTAATCGTTTAAATAAAATTGCAAGTAGGACTGATACTATAAAGCAGTTCTCAAATGATTTAAGTTTTCCAGAATCTGAATTAACAAAAAAAACCTTACGATATATCCAAAATAATGTGCATGATTTTGGATGGTTTGCAGATAAACGTTACCACGTACTCAAAGGAGAAGTTGAACTGCCTCACTCAAAAGAAAAGGTGACATTATGGACCATGTTCACAAATAATGAAGCTAACTTGTGGAAAAATTCTATTGAATACATGCATGATGCTGTATATTATTATTCTTTATGGAACGGTGATTATCCTTATCAACACTGTACCGCTGTAGATGGAACAATAAGTGCGGGAGGAGGAATGGAATACCCTAATGTAACAGTTATTGGAGAGAGTGGAAATGCATATTTCTTAGAAGAAGTTATTATGCATGAAGTTGGTCACAACTGGTTTTATGGAATGCTAGGAAGTAATGAAAGGTTACA
>MDTD01177653.1_pt1 | contig 10191 bp, 5 predicted proteins | sample 811221 | NCBI WGS metagenome assembly MDTD01 (sample SAMN05326646, study PRJNA326480) | marine metagenome | isolation source: seawater | place: Pacific Ocean: South West | collected 2011
CGTGGTGAACCAGCAACTGGAAAAAGTGTCGAAAAAGATCCAGGAAAAAACCGGGATCAAGCTTGAAAATGTGGCCGAAGACAAGCTGACCCAGGAGGAGTGGAGAAAACTCAAGGAGTTTGAACTCAAGGAGCAGGAACTTCTCATGGATGCCCGCAGCAAAATTGCGCAGATTGAACTGGAACAGGAAAAGGTATTGGCGGCAGACCGGGCCGATGCCCGGAAGGCCGGTACCCTCCGGGACGACAACGCGGATATTTTTGTCAGACGATTCACCTACAGGTATGCCTACTTCATCACCATAATGACCTTTATTTTCATTACACTGGCCGTGTTTCTGCCGGCTTTTTTTAGTGATCCTGCAAAGGCGCTGCCCCAATCATCCTGGCAGATCATCAACACCGTGGTGGGCTTTCTTCTGGGTGTGGGGCTGTCAGCCATTATCCAGTACTTCTACGGTTCCAGTATGGGCAGCAAGGACAAGGCCAATTGGCTGAAGGCAAATCAGTCCGGCCAGGGAGGTAAATCATGAGCATGGTTGAAGAGCAGGACCTGTTTTTACAGCATCTGGCCAAACTTGTTGACAAGGCCCATGAACTGGGGCTGGTCATTTCCGCAGGAGAGCTTTATAGGACTGCCGAACAGCAGAAAGCCTACGTTAAAACCGGCCGCAGCACCACCATGAACAGCCAGCACCTCAAACGCCTGGCCTTTGATCTGAACTTTTTTATCCGGGAACCGGATGGAAGCCTCACGCTGACCTATGACAACGAACGGGTCCGGCAACTGGGGGTGTTCTGGGAAAGTCTGGATGGCGCCAACCGCTGGGGCGGCAATTGGCAGAGTTTTAAAGATACCCCCCATTTTGAACGCCGGGAAGGAATGCACAAGACTGCTGAAAAAAAGGATTTGACCAAAGGCAAAGCCGTCACCCAGACCAAAGGGTCGGATCTTATCACCGGTACGGTGGGATACCGCTGTGATAACCACAGGGACGATGTTGAACTGGTTCAGCGTCTTTTAAATATAAATGCAGACCGGTTTTCTGAAGAGACACAGCTTACCTGTGACGGCATTTACGGAAAAAATACAAAATCCGCCATAACCGCCTTTGAAGAAGCCATTCTGGGGGAATCCGGTTCCGATAGCAGAATCTGCCCGGGGGATTCGGTGATGCAGGCCCTGTGTGAACGCCTGCCGGCGGCGGTGGATGCCACCTTTCTGGAATTGCTGTACCTTGCCGCGGATGAATCGGCCATTGAGACCTTTTCAAAACCCATCACGGACTGCATGGCTGCCTACCAGATCAATACCCCCCTGAGGATGGCCCATTTCCTGGCCCAGATCGGCCATGAAAGCGGTGAGCTTCGTTTCCGGGAGGAACTGGCAAGCGGCCGGGCCTATGAGGGCCGCAACGACCTTGGCAATACCAGGCCGGGGGACGGCCCCCGGTATAAAGGCCGGGGACTGATCCAGCTTACCGGCAGGGCCAATTACAAACGCTACACCGAGACCAACCGGTTTGATAAAGACGTCATAAATGAGCCGGATCTCGTAGCCACCGAGGATGAGATGTGCGTGGACGTGGCCGGATGGTTCTGGGACCGCCACAAGCTAAACGGCTTCGCAGACCAGGACCAGCTCGAACAGATCACCCGGAAAATCAACGGCGGCCTGAACGGCCTGGCCCATCGCAGAAGGCTGTTGGTCAGGGCCAAATCCATTTTCGGCATCAGTTGACACACGGCCCGGATGAAGTGCTTCTCTACGGGCTTCTTTACGGGCTTTCCCGGCATTAAAATCTCTGGTATAGTGTTCCTTTGATCCGTTAATTTAGACCCAATTGTTGGAACCCATAAATACCCGGGAGTTTGAATTGCGCTGGACCACCTTTATCCGCCCCGCGATGACCCTGTTTTTTTTCGCCGGTTGCGCCCCCCTGACACAGGAGGGTCGCAGCCGTGCGGACTTCCATGAAATCGGCCATAGAAACCACCCCGGGTCAGGTGCAGGCCAACGCATGATGAACGATACACTATGATACTTCTTCTCCAGCCGCTGACCATACTTGCGGCAATGCTCTCTTTTTCCATCGCCGCCTGGACCGTGAGGTATCTGAAGCGGAACACGAGAGCACGCCTTTATTTCGCCCTGGTGATAAGCATATTTATCTATGCCATGGGATATTCCCAGGAGCTGATCCAGATATCTTTGGACGGCATCCTTGCCTGCCTTAAATTCGAGTACCTGGGCATCTCGTTCATTCCGGGCCTCCTTGTCCTCATCGCCGTTCATTCCGTCTATTACAGGGAAACCGAAAAGCTTCACCCGGCCATGTACCTGATTCTTCTACCCGGCTTCCTGGTATTGTTTTCAAGCTGGACATACCCGGACCTGAAAATTTTTTACAGGGATGTCACCATCATTGAATCCCACCACCGGATCTGGGCGGGCATCGAGCCAGGCCCCATGTATTACCTGCATATCGCCCAGACGTTTACCGCCCTTCCGGTATCCATCTGTCTGTATATCCGGGCGGCACTGAACACCTCTGATGAGATGCGCCGTTCCTTCATCTGGATGGTTTTCGGCACCCTGATCCCCGGAATGACCCATGCCCTGTACCTTCTGTCCGTATTTCCCGCCGGTATGGATCCGATTCCCCTGTCAATGGCCCTTGTGGGGCCTTTCCTTGCCTTTGGCATATTCTCAAGAAAACTGCTCAGTGACCTGGCATCGGCCCGGTCCATCTACTACAAATTTTCACCCCATCCGGTATTTGTATTCAATATGTCCGAACGCCTGATAGATCTCAATCAGGCGGCAATGGCCTTTATCGGACGGGGCAGGCACGAGGTGCTCAACCGAACCTGGGACGACATACTTCGCACCTACGACATCACGGCCAAACCGGGCAGCGGGGAGAACATAAGGGAAGCGTTCAGCTGTCGCGGCAGGATCTTTGAAATGACCACCAACAAATTCAAGGGCCCCATGGGCAGCTACCGCGGACAGCTTAAAATTTTATACGATATCACGGATATGAAAGTCACCGTTGACCGGCTCATTGATGCCAGCCACAGTGCCCGGGAGGAACTGGAGGAGAGAAAACGGCTGGCAGGTCATCTGGAGGATGCCAAGCTCCAGGCGGAAGAAGCCTCCCGTGCGAAAAGCGAATTTTTGGCCAACATGAGCCATGAGATCCGGACCCCATTGAACGGCATCCTCGGTATGACCGAATTGCTGGCTGAAACCAACCTGGACAGCGAGCAGGAAATGTATTCCCGGACCATACAGACCGAAGCCTTCGCCCTTTCGGAATTGATTTCCGACATTCTCGACCTGTCGAAGATCGAGGCCGGTAAGCTGGAACTGGAACAGATCCCATTCGATTTAACCGGTCTTATCAGGGATTTTGGCCGGGGTATCGGGTTTCAGGCAGATCAAAAACAGATTGAATTCACAACCTTCATTGACCCGGATATCCCCGCCCGGGTGACGGGATCACCCAAATACCTGAGGCAAATCCTGGCCAACCTCACGGGCAACGCCCTTAAATTCACCCGCTCCGGAGGCAGTATCAGCCTCAAGGTATTGCCTGACACCGGCGATGACGGATGCAGCCTCTTTATCCGGTTTGAAATCCAGGACACAGGCATCGGCATCCCCGAAAACAAGCAAGAGGCCATATTCGAAAGCTTTACCCAGGCGGACAGCTCCACCACCCGGGAGTACGGCGGCACAGGCCTTGGCACAAGCATCAGTAAACAGCTGGTGGAGCTGATGGGCGGCAGGATCGGCCTGTCCAGCCAGGAGGGTGTGGGCAGCCGGTTCTGGTTTTCTATTCCACTCACCCCGGACATGACCGATAACATCAGCCCTCAAACCGTCGATGTATCATCCAAAGATACCGGTGATGACGTACCGCCCCTTAAGGTTTCTCCAGGAGACATCCGCATCCTGCTGGCAGAAGATTATCCCACGAACCAGAAAGTGGTGACGACCCATCTGACGCGGGCGGGTTTTCCGGTGGACCTTGCGGCAAACGGGAAGGAAGCCGTGTTAAAATTCACCACAGGCGATTATCAACTCATCCTCATGGACGTGCAGATGCCTGAAATGGACGGATTGACCGCCGCAGCCGAAATCCGGAAGCTCGAAGCAAAGGGACAAAGGGTGCCCATTATCGCCTTTACGGCCCATGCCACCCAAGAGGACAGGGACGCCTGTATTAACGCCGGTATGGATGACTTCCTCACCAAACCCGTCAAAAAGACAGCACTTCTGAAAAAAATCGCCCGGGTTACCCAAGAGGCTTCACAGGGAGGCGAACGCCCAACGCCAGTATCATAATCGCCCTCAGGACATCAAAAGGACCTTAGCGCCCCGGATCTTTCCCTGCTTTAGTTCAACCAATGCCTCATTTGCCTGTGCCAGTTCAAAGGTATGGACCTCCGGGACAATGGGAATCTGAGCGGCCAGGTCAAGAAATGCCGTCACATCGGAACGAGCGACATTGGCAACACTTTTGATCTCCTTTTCCATCCAGAGGTGGCCGGGGTAATCCAGCTCCAGCAGGGCGGATTTATCCGCCTCTTCTTTGCGGATGGCGTTGATCACCAGGCGGCCGCCCGGGGAAAGGTTTTTCAGCGCCTCACGGACCGGGGTCCATACGGGTGTGGTATCGATCACCGCCTGCAAGGATTCCGGAGACCGCTCCGGAATACCTCCGGCCCACACCGCTCCCAAGTCCCTTGCAAAGTCCCTTTCTTTGGGATTTCTGGCGAACACGTAAACCCGGGAATCCGGCAGCCTGTGCCGGATCATTTTGAGGACCAGATGGGCGGATGCCCCGAAGCCGGTCAACCCTATGGCATCCCCGTTTTCAACCGCAGCAAGGGATAGGGAGCGGTATCCGATGGCCCCGGCACAGAGAAGCGGGGCAGCCTGGGCGCTAGTAAACCGTTCCGGGATGGGATAGGCAAAATCCTGATGGACCTTCATATACTCGGCATATCCCCCGTCGGCATCCCTTCCTGTGGCCCGAAACTTAGAACAGAGGTTGTCATTGCCTTGAACACACCACCGGCACCGTCCGCAGGCCGAAAAAATCCAGGCCACTCCCACCCTGCTGCCCAGGGGATGTTTTCTTGCACCAGGGCCTGCTTCCACCACCGAACCCACGGCCTGGTGCCCCGGAATCACGGGAAATACGGGCGGTGGAGTCCGTCCTTCGATTTCATCCAGTTCCGTGTGGCAGACCCCGCAGGCTTTTACCTGAATCAAGATTTCTTCCCGGCCGGGTTTGGGTGTGGGCACATCCACCGGGGTCAAGGGAGACAAGTTCTTTGTCAGATCCGTGGTGCGCTCGATTATCATGGCTTTCATTGGAATACCTCATCACGATTGCTGTTATGCGTAAACATCCTTATACCCCATTTGGTACCTATATCACATATCAGGGTCACACATCCCGGGCAAATACTTGGGGTAAATCCGAACTTTTCTTTATTCATCCCCCTCATTTTGCTAAAACTATAACGCATCAAAAAAAACGCGAAATTCAATAACGGCCACGGGCCGCCCATGAACGTCATGCGCCGTGCCCACAACAAACGATGAAAGAGCTGGATACGGTATCCGGTTCTTTAACATAAAAGGTCCGGATAACAATGAAAAAAGCATACCGGGAATTCTGTCGTGAAATCCGTCGGCTTCTGCCACGGGAACGCATCATCACCGATCCTCTGCAGCGGGTGGCCATCGGCAGCGATGCCAGTTTTTACAGTCTGACACCCCAGGTGATCATCGATGTATCAAACGAGGCAAATGTCCGCCTTATTTTAAGGGAAGCGCGGAATCGAAACATTCCGGTGACGTTCAGGGCTGCCGGCACAAGCCTGTCCGGCCAGTCCGTGACAGATTCCGTGCTTGTCCGGCTGGGCCGGGGCTGGAACCGGTATCATATTTATGACAATGCCCGCCGCATACGGCTGGAACCCGGCCTGATCGGGGGGAATGTCAATCGCCGTCTGGCCGGGTTTGACCGGAAAATCGGACCGGACCCCGCATCCATCGACACAGCCCAAATCGGGGGGATACTGGCCAACAATGCCAGCGGTATGTGCTGCGGCGTTTCCCAGAATTCCTACCAGACCCTGGAGAGTATCCGGCTGATCTTGGCCGACGGTACGATTTTGGATACCGGGGATGACCTGAGCTGTGCTTCGTTCAGGAAAAGCCACGCCAAATTGCTTGAACGCCTGTCAGGGCTCAGGGAAAAAATCCTTGCGGACCCCGATCTTGCGCACCGTATCCGTCACAAATTTAAAATCAAGAACACCACGGGATACAGCCTCAATGCCCTGGTGGACTTTGAAGATCCCCTGGATATCATGGCCCACCTGATGATCGGCTCCGAAGGAACGCTGGCCTTTATTTCCAGCGCCGTTCTGCGTACGGTTGATGAACATCCCCACAAGGCCACGGCCCTGGTTTTTTTCAGGGATATGGCCGATGCCTGCAGGGCTGTCCCCGTGCTCAGGCAATGCCCTGTGGATGCGGCAGAAATCATGGACCGGGCCAGTCTTGCGTCGGTGGATGGGAAGCCGGGAATGCCCGAATACCTCAAAGACCTGGCCCCTTCGGTCACAGCGCTTTTGGTGGAAACCCGCGCCAAGGCCCCTGCCACGCTGGCGGATCAGGTCAGCCGGATCACCACGGCATTGGCGGGCTTTGATACGGTCAGGCCGGTGGCCTTTTCCACCGATCCCTTTGAATGCCAGTCCCTGTGGAATATCCGCAAAGGCCTTTTCCCGGCGGTGGGGGCAGTGCGGGAAACCGGTACCACCGTCATCATTGAAGATGTCGCCTTCCCCCTTGCCCATCTTGCCGATGCCGCCCTGGATCTCCAGGCCCTTTTCGGTAAATACGGCTACACTGAGGCCATTATTTTCGGCCACGCCTTTGAAGGCAACCTCCACTTTGTATTTACCCAGGATTTCTCCCACCCTTTTGAAGTGGAACGGTACAGCCGTTTTATGGCAGATGTGGTGGCCATGACGGTGGACCGGTACGACGGTTCGCTTAAGGCGGAGCACGGCACCGGACGAAACATGGCCCCGTTTGTGGAAAAAGAATGGGGCGCTGACGCCTTTGCCCTCATGAAGGAGATCAAGGCGATCTTCGATCCTGACAACATCCTGAACCCCGGCGTCATCATCAACCCTGATCCGGATGCCCATATCCGTGATCTGAAATCCATGCCCGCAACCCATGAACTCGCTGATAAATGTATTGAGTGCGGATTCTGTGAACCGGTGTGCCCGTCCAGGCATCTTACCTTCACCCCGCGCCAGAGAATCGCCGGGCGCAGGGAGATTTCCCGCAGGCTTGCGGCACAGGGAAGTGAGGAAGGCCCTCTGAAAAAAAAGGCCTTCAAACGGAGTACCCTGAAAAAACTGACGCAGGCCTATCAATATCCCGGGCCGGATACCTGTGCGGCCGACGGTCTCTGCGGCACCCGCTGCCCGGTGGCCATTGATACCGGTAAAATGATCAAGGCCCTTCGCGGTGAAGCCCACGGGCCCCTGTCCCGGAAAGTGGCAGCGGCCGTATCGGACAATTTTGATTCCGTGACCCGCACCATCCGGCGGGGACTCAACGGGGCTGACCGGCTGCATGCCCTTACCGGCACGCCCTTTATGGAGAACGCCTCCGGCCTGGCTGCAAACCTCATGCTCAACAAGTTGCCCCGCTGGAACCGAGAGATGCCCAGCGGCGGTCCCCCTGTGGGACCTGCGCCCACAGACCCTGATGCCTCCTTAAAAGTCGTCTATTTTCCAAGCTGTGCCAGCCGGGCCATGGGCGGCCCCTCCCAAAATGAGACCAAAACAGATGCGCTGCCGGCCAAAACCGTCTCCCTGCTGGAAAAAGCCGGTTACCAGGTCATTTATCCCGAGAATCTTGACAACCTCTGCTGTGGTCAGGCCTTTGAGAGTAAAGGCTTTCCCGATATTGCCGATAAAAAGGCGGCACAGCTTCACCATGCGGTTCTAAAGGTTTCAGAAAACGGCAGGATACCCCTTCTCTGTGACACAAGTCCCTGCCTGATGCGGATAAAAGCGTTTTTTGAAGGAAGTATCCCGGTGTACGAACCCGTGGCGTTTATCCTCACGTTCCTCATGGACCGTCTGGAATTCACGCCGAAACAGGCCAGGATCGCTTTGCACCCCACCTGCAGTACCCGGAAAATGGGGCTGGAAAACCGGCTGCTGGAACTTGCAAACGCCTGTGCTGCGGAAGTGGTGTGGCCCGAGGAAATATACTGCTGCGGATTTGCCGGAGATAAAGGGTTTACCGTTCCGGAACTGAACCGGTCGGCCCTTTCGGGTCTGGACACCCACGTCTGCACCTGCGAGGCCGGGTATTCCACCAGCAAAACCTGTGAAATAGGCCTTTCCCTGCACGGGGGAATCCCTTACCGGTCCATTCTCTACCTGGTGGATGAGGTGACCCGGCCCAAGCAATAAAAGCTGCTGCCCGGCAATGCTTTGGCCTTTTTCTTGGCACCGGCACAGGCATCGTTCACCTGCACGTACCTTTTGAAATCGTGGTTGGATAAATCCACCCCGGCCATGCTGACAGACATGATTGGAAAGGTTTGGGGATTTCCCTGCCGGTCTACGGAGTGAATGCATTTAGCAGCCGCATCTTCATCGGAATAAAACTGTATAATGCCTTCATCAAACCGGGTTGCGATTTCATCTGCCGTTTCTTTTGCCTTGGCTGAAGGGACCACGATCACAAAATCATCGCCGCCGATGTGCCCGATGAAGGCGTCCGGAATTTTTACCATTTTTATGGCCGCTTTGAATACGTTTGCGGTGAACATCAATGCGTCATCTCCCAAGGCGAAACCGTATTTATCGTTAAACGCCTTGAAATTATCCAGATCCGAATAGATCACACAGACGTTCTCATCGCTCTGTAACGCCTGCCTGATCCGGTTTGACACGCTGTTGTTACCGGGAAGCCCCGTCATGGGATTTGCATCCAAGGCCATGCTGTACAACCGTTTGAGTTCCAGCATGTTCTCACGCATTTTCAGATGTGTGGCCACCCGGGCCTTGACCACAGGGGGACTGATGGGTTTGGTAATATAGTCCACGGCACCCAACTCAAATCCCTTGGTCTCATCCGATACCTCCCCCAACGCCGTCACAAAAATTACGGGAATATCGCGCGTGGCCTCATCCGCTTTCAGTTGACGGCATACGTCATATCCGTCCATCTCAGGCATCATGATATCCAGAAGGATCAGATCCGGCGGGGTTTTACCCTTAGCCGTCCGGATGGCGGTTTTTCCATCTATGGCGGCCATCACCTTATACATGGGCGTGAGCAGGTCGATCAGCACGGTGAGGTTGAACCGTTCATCATCAACCACCATTATTCTGTGCATTTTGTCAGCCATGGCTTCCCCCTGGTTTATAATTCATTCTTAATTTGATTGCTCAGGGTATTGAGGCGTGAAAGGGCCTTTGAATAGGCAAAGCTGTCCACGTCCGCTTTGATGTCCTTTAAAAGCTCATGCGTATCACCATCGGTGAGCATGGCCCGAAGCTGCCGGACGGTTTCCCGTGCATCCGGGTCCAGTTCCTCCAGTTGGTCACCAAGCGTTTCAATAAGCGGCAACACCGTTTCCGGATCAACAGACCTGCCGTCAGCAGCAGCGGCGTCAGCGTCAGCATTTTCAGCGCCCTCTTCCGGATGACGCGAAAGGGACATCAATTCATTCATGACAGCTTGTAATGATCTGCTGAAATCTGCCAGCAGCGGATCATACCGGGATGTCTCCCCATTTTTAATTGCCCCTTCCAAAGCAGCCGCATCCTTCTGGAGCCCCGTGGCGCCGATGGACCCCGAAATTCCCTTTACCGTATGTGCAACGCGCAGGGCTTTTTCCACATCATCGTCTTTGAGGGCATCTCGGATCACAGTGTCATCGTCATGGTGATCCTGGTAAAAATCTTGAAGCAGTTTTTGGTATAAGCCCCGGTTACCGCCCACGCGCTTTATCCCTTCGTCCATATCGATTCCGTCAAAACTCGCCGGCAGCGTATTGTAAAACTTTGGCGGGATTCCGGTTTCCGCCTCACGCTGCGCAACGCCACGACTTTCTTCCTGCGC
>MDTD01186388.1_pt1 | contig 10191 bp, 11 predicted proteins | sample 811221 | NCBI WGS metagenome assembly MDTD01 (sample SAMN05326646, study PRJNA326480) | marine metagenome | isolation source: seawater | place: Pacific Ocean: South West | collected 2011
TCCATGGTATATATGTATTGTGTTGATTTCTTTGTAATTAAACTTTTAATCTGAAATTAATAATAGCAAAGACGTTCATAAAGTGTCAAGCATTAGAATTTCTAATTATAAATTATAGTAATATACTGTATATACAGACTATAATATTATTTAAAATAGCGAATAGTAATTTTTTATTATATTTGCATCGTAGTAAGTTAGTTAACATCCTTTGAACAATGTTCACATTAAAGATTTTAGTTTACGCTGTTGTAATCTTCTTTATTTCTCTGTTTACTTTCGGTTTTATGTCGAATGATCCGTCGAGAAACCCTAATAGAAAAGATTTAGAGTAACAAAAAAAGCGAATCCCTATTTGAAGTAATTCAAATAGGGATTCGCTTTTTTATTTTGTATTTATTAAGATTATTCACCGGAACTATCTAAAGATCTCTGTATTTGTATTTTTGCTGCGTCAGAAATTAAAGGGAGTCTTGGGTACCTGCCAAAGGCTACCATAATGACTGAGTAACCTACGAGCATTACTGTTGTTAGATAAACCAATTGAGCAAAGGCCATCCCAAAAAGACTTTTTTGTAAAATCTTCGGGAAGAAAGTAAAAGCGATTCCACAGCACGTACAGACAATATTAAATAACACCGCCTGGATAACATTAAACCGCATAAATTTAGTGAATCTTAAACGACCTTGTGCACACATGATAAATAACCAAATCATAAAAATGAAAATCATTAATTGATTCTCTTGGTAATAATTTCCCGCTCTAACAATGTACTCGGCGTAAAACTTTCGAACGGCAAAATTTTCCGTGCTTAAAAACAATTTTGGGCCAAAATAACAAGTACATTCTATTAAAGGAAAATAGAATACTCCTACTGATACTACCCGTTCTAAGACTACAACTAATTTGTCTTTTAAATTTTTCATTTTCTGAAACAAGAATAATAAAAATTATTTTATTAGCAAAATGACGTGTTCCGAAACTATAAACGGCGCTTTAATCTTGCAGATTTTCCTGTTCGTCCTCGTAAGTAGTAAAGCTTAGATCGTCTAACAACGGAACTACTAAGCACTTCAATACTTTTTACCCATGGAGAATTTAATAAGAAAACTTTTTCAGTTCCTCCCCCTTGAAACATTTTACGAACAGTTATTGTTGAATCAATTTTTTCCGGTGCTAAATGCTTTGAAATCGTGATTCCTTCGAATACTTGGATTCTTTCTTTTCCTTTTGTTGCTTCTCCTTCTTTAGGCAATTCTAAGTAAATTGTAACTTTTACTTTATCTCCTAAAGAAATCTTTGGTAGATTTTCTTTTTTGTAAAAAACGTCTAAATCGATTGAACTGTTTTGTAATACAGACATTAAATTTTATGGATATTATTTTGAAATTTTACCGCACCCTAATACACCTCTTAGATTAACATGAAACTTTAATTATGTAAATTTCTAAAAGTTAGTACTTAAAATAACCTCGATTACTAATTGTATTTTGAAGCATTCGTTACATTTCCAGATTTCGCCCAATCCTTCAATAAATTAATTTCTGTATTTTTTGTTCTTGCTAAAGGAACTGAATTTTGTATCGAAGTTAAAATATCTTCGTTATTAAATTCTCGGTTATCATTAAAACCGAGTCTCATAGCGTCAATAATTACCTGTTCGATTTCTGCTCCAGAAAAGTCTTTACTTAGTTGGCCAAATAGGGGTATTTGAAAATTAAGTAAGGTATCCGGACGAAATCTTTTTAAATGTACAGTAAAAATTGCTTCACGTTCTTCACGCGTAGGTAAATTTAAGAAAAACATTTCATCAAAACGCCCCTTACGAAGAATCTCTGCAGGTATACAATCAATGTTGTTGGCTGTTGCAACAACAAAAACGGGTGACGTTTTCTCGGATAACCATGTAATAAAAGTTGCAAGAACTCTACTTGTGGTTCCGCTATCGCCGCTACTTTGAGCTCCTGCAAAAGCTTTGTCGATTTCATCAACCCAAAGCACACATGGAGAAAGTGCTTCCGCAATTTCTATCATTTTTCTAACGCGTTGTTCCGATTGACCAATTAAAGAAGCAAATAAACGGCCAAAATCTAATCGTAAAAGGGGTAATTTCCATTCGTATGCTATTGTTTTTGCAGCTATAGATTTTCCGGTACCCTGAACACCAACTAGTAATAGACCTTTAGGATAAGGTAAACCATAGGCTTCGGCTTCTTGGGAAAAAGCTTTTTTACGAAGTCTTAACCAGTCCTTAAAATTATCTAAGCCACCTAAATCTGAAATATTTTTATCGGTTAAACAAAATTCCAATAATTGTGTTTGTTGGATAATTTGTTTTTTTTCTTCTAGGATTAAGGCAGGGCTTGATTCGTCGATTTCACCATACTTCGCAATTATTTTTGATAAAACTCTGCGAATTCGTTCGAGTGATAAACCTTGGCAAGCCGTAGATATATCTTTGATTGTTTCGGGAAGTATTGTTTGTTGTAATGAAGACGTTAATCTATTTAGCTCTTCTAAAATTTCAGAATAAGTCGGTAGAGGGAATTCTAACAACGTAATGTATTCTTTTAACGAATCAGGAATATTGACTTCTGAGGAAACTATTATAATGTTCTTTGGTTGTGTTTTAAGGCTTGAGCTTAAATTTTTTAATTTTCGTGTAACGGAGAAATCTTTAAGGAAATTGTCGTAATCTTTTAAAACAAATAAAGCGGCTGTTTCTGGTGTTAATTTATTAACTAAATCTAAAGCTTCAAGAGGATTTCGTGCTGCAAAACCTATATCATTTGGATTTCCTTGGTAACCATCTATAAAATCCCATGAATATAGGGTTCTGACAACATATTTTTTTGTGCAATATTTTATTAAGTAATCAACCCTTTCTTCTTCATTTGTAACGATATATATGATTGGATAACGTGCTTTTAATAAAAGTACAAACTCTTTTAAAAAATTCATTCTGTAGATAAGAAAAAATATAAAACTTATTGAAAAAATATAAACTCTTTACCCTACGGAACCTTCTAATTTTAAGCTCAATAAACGATCGGCTTCTGATGCAAATTCTAAAGGTAATTCATTAAAAACCTCTTTACAAAAACCATTTACCATTAAAGCTACTGCTTCTTCGGTTTCGATCCCTCGTTGTAAAAGATAAAATAATTGTTCTTCTGCGATACGAGAAGTTGAAGCTTCATGTTCAACTTTAGTATAGCTATTTTGCGCTTCTATATAAGGGAAGGTGTTAGCGCTAGATGTTTTTCCAATTAATAGCGAGTCACATTGAGAAAAATTTTGGGTTTGGTAAGCTTTCGACCCAATTTTTACAAGCCCACGATAGCTGTTCTTTGAATCGCCTGCTGAGATACCTTTTGAGATAATACGGCTGCGCGTTCCAGGTGCTAAATGTAACATCTTTGTCCCTGTATCTGCTTGTTGCTTATTGCTAGTTAAAGCTACAGAGAAAAATTCACCTATGGAATTCGGACCAGATAAAATGCAACTAGGATATTTCCAAGTAATAGATGAACCAGTTTCTACTTGCGTCCATGATATTCTTGCGTTTTTTCCCGCACAAAGACCACGTTTTGTTACAAAATTATACACACCACCAATCCCATTTTCATCTCCGGCGTACCAATTTTGAACCGTTGAATATTTAATTGTGGCATCTTCTAAGGCGACTAATTCAACAACTGCAGCATGGAGTTGGTTACTGCTAAATTGTGGTGCAGTACAGCCCTCTAAATAATTTATTGAGCTTCGTTCCTCAGCGATAATTAAGGTCCGCTCAAATTGACCTGATTCTTCATTGTTTATTCGAAAATAAGTGGACAGTTCCATTGGGCATTTAATATCTTTTGGAATGTAACAAAAAGAACCGTCACTAAAAACTGCGGAATTTAAGGCAGAAAAATAATTATCGCCAATAGGAACAACACCGGACAAGTATTTTTCAATCAACTGGGGATATTTTTTTATGGCCTCCGTTATGGAGCAAAAGATAACACCAGATTTTTGAAGTTGCTTTTTAAAAGTTGTCCCGATAGATACACTGTCAAATACAGCATCCACTGCGACATTAGCAAGCATTTTTTGTTCATTTAAAGAAACGCCTAACTTTTCGAATGTTCGTAAAAGTTCTGGGTCCGCATCATCTAAACTTCCAAGTTTCTTTTTTGTTTTAGGTACGGAATAATATTGAATAGTTTCGTAGTCGATTTCCGCGATATCAAGATAAGCCCAGACGGGACTTTTCATTTTTTTCCAGCTCTCGAAAGCTTTTTCACGAAATTTTAGTAAGAATTCAGGCTCATTCTTTTTACTACTGATTTTTTTTACAATTTCTTTATTTAAGCCCTTTTCAAATTCTTCAGTTTCAACGTCTGTCGTAAAACCATATTTGTAAGGGGTTGTGACAATAGAATCTAATATAGCTTCTGATTCATTTAACTGATCTTGTGCCATTTATAGTTAATAAATAATTAAAAGTTTGAAAAACAAGTATATTTATTAATTATACTTTATTTGCAATTAACAGATCTAAAGTGTTAAGTTTCCCCGGAGACCTTTCCACATACATCAATCAAAACAGTTATTAAACTGAAACCGATAAGTGGTGACAAATCAAAACCTAAAAAGGGAGGTAAAAACCCGCGAAAAGCTCTTAAAAAAGGGTCCGTTAAGCGACCTAAAAGATCAAAAGGTTGAGTATAAAAATTTACATTTGGAAACCAGGTTAAATACACTCTTAAAGTTAATATAACTATATAAAACTTGAAGAACCCAGACATTCCTTTGCCAAATGTAAAAAATAGAACTTGAGTGTCCATAGTAGAAAGATATAAATAATATAAACAAAAAAATATTTGGAATATAATAGCCCCACATACTATATAAGATTATCTTACCCTATTTTTTATAAAATTTAAATTTAGAACACGACGATTAGCTGTACAATATAAATTGTTAATTTTTCGTCTTAAAACTTTTTAATCTAATTTTTGTACTAAGCCTTATAACGTTCTTGACCTTCCTTCAAAGTAGTTAAAATAAAAACCTTTTTTTTAGTCTTTTAGCGGGGTAATTTTTTGAAATGTTTGATTTTACTAAGAACGACTTCAAAATTTTTTAAATTTGTGATTATAGATGTTCTATTACTAACCTAATTGCTTATGAGGTAACAAGCATAAAACGCGAATGTTTGAATTACTGAAAAGAATTTACTAGCTAGTGAAGAGACTTGAACTCATAACCGACTGATTACAAATCAGTTGCTCTACCAATTGAGCTACACCAGCTTTAGTTATTTAAAGTATAAGATAATAACTTAGACTAATAATACCAGACAGTTAACTGTTCGAAAAGTACTTTTCATTAGAACTTTTAATGTTTTCATGAAAACATTTATTAAATATTTTTAGTTTGTTGCTTTCTCTTATATTTTTTGATACTTTTATTGTAGTGAATAATAATTTTAAATAACTGACATGGCTAAAAGTAAAGGGGCTAGAATACGCGTTACCCTAGAACACAGGTGCGAAGAAGGGGTTTACCGCTATCACACATCAAAAAATCGTCGAAATACTACTGAACGTTTAGAGTTGAAGAAGTATTCACCTGTAACAAAAAAACATGAAATTTTTAAAGAAATTAAGTAAAAAAATTATATTTATATAGCTGGTTATGCTTGAAAAAGAAATAGAAAACAATATTAATGATCCTATAAATTTTAGTTTACTTACTTATAAAGATACAAAAATTTTAACTAAATTTTTGAGTGATCAAGGAAAAATTTTACCAAGACGTGTTACAGGGCTATCATCGAAAGAACAAAAAAAGGTGGCAAAACTTATAAAAACAGCGCGTATAGCTGCATTATTACCTTTCGTAATTGGTAAAGGTTAAAATAGAAACAAATAATAGGGAAAGTAAGCTTTATGCTATAATTACTTAAAAGTTTAACTTTAGATAAAGAGTTTATTCTATGACACCTTCACTAAGTGCTTTTCTAAGTAGCATCTTTTTAGCAGTAATTATTGTGATTGTACCAATTTCTGCAGCTCTTATATTTGTAAGCTCATCGGATAAAATTATTCGTGGTTAGAATTAGAAAAAAAATACCAGATTCTTGTACTTATTATTTGTACAAGAATCTGGTATTTTTTTTGTTTGTTTTTAACCGTTATGGTTTAAATATTAAACTAGATAAGTCGGATAGTTTTTAAACCGTAATAAAGTCCTGCAGCTAAACTAAACATTAGGGTCATTAATAGAATGTAACCAATAAGGGTACTCATAATAATTTACTTTTTCGTTAGATATTTATACAAATATTAGAAATTCATTTCTGCAGCTTGAACTTTTTCAAATTGCTTCTTCTTAATAACTAATAAAATTTGAGCTACTGTTACCGTGAAGAAGAATACAATCATACCTTTAACACGGTTTGGGTTTTGTAGAACAATCTCTGTTTCTGATTGCCCAAAACCTCCAACATTAGGATCTAATGTTATTGGTTGGTCTGCTTTGATTACATCATTAACTTTCACTGATAGCTGAAGTCCAGCAGGGACAGTTAGCTGCTTTGACTCACCATTAGTTGTAGAAACAGTTACAATTTTCTGATCCTTTTCACCAGGTTCAATTGAAGTAACTTGTCCTGCAGCAGTAGACAGGAAAGCATTATTGTTGCTTTTCTCGCCTGTTGGGTACACTTGTCCACGACCACGGTTTCCACCTACATAAACAGGGTAGTTTAAGAAATTTACTGCCTTGTTTTGTGCTGGATCTGGTGATAACACTGGGAACACAATGTCGCGAAGAACACCTTTTTTGTCACCTGGAATTGGACCAACCACTAAAATATTCGGCTTTTCTTTACTGTAAGGCTGAACAAAAATACCTTTTGTTTTTGCCTTTAGTTCCGGAGAAATCCTATCTTTTGGTGCTAGTTGGAATCCTTCAGGAAGGATTAAAACGGATCCAATATTCAGCGTGCCTTTTGTATTACTAGCTAAAATCTGTCTTGCTTTCGTATCGTAAGGAACACTTACAACAGCTTCGAAAACTGTATCTGGTAAAACTGCTTGTGGCACTTCGATTTCAACAGGTTTCTGAGCAAGGTGGCAATTAGCACATACAATTCGACCTGTGGCTTCACGCGGATTTTGGTACGCGTTTTGAGCAAAAACAGGGTATGCATATGATACCTTTGGAAATAGAACTGTTCCAACAATACTTAAAAGTAAGAAAACAGATCTAAATTTTTTGATTACTTTGATCATTTTAATAAATTTTTAACTTGGTACAATAAACTATTATACACTTATTATTGTAATAATACCTTAATACCTTCTCAATAGTTTATGGAACTTCTTTCTTAAGAAAGATTACAAAACCGGATCCCCCGAGATATAAACTTAATAATGCAACTGAGAGCAAAATTTGTGTTACGGGATCCGTTGAGGGTGTTATTATTGCTGCCACGATGGTACAGATTACAATTACGTACTTCCATGCCGAAAGCATTTTACGGCCTGAAACGATACCAAGTAAACCTAATACGACTTGCACTGCGGGCACTTGAAATGCAAGGCCGGTTGCAAATAAGAGAACTGCAACAAAATCAAAATATTGGTCAAAAGACCAAAAGGGTTCTACCACTTCGGAACCGTATGAAATAAAAAACCGTAAAGCAGCGGGTACAAGAAAAAAATAAGAAAAAAGTAAACCTACAAAGAAAAGTAGCCCTGATCCTAAACTAACAGGAAGTACAATATCCCGTTCTTTTTTTGTTAGACCCGGTATTAAATAAAGTAGAAGTTGATAAAGTATTACAGGACTGCTGAACAAAATACCACAAAAAGCGGCTATTTTTATCGATGCAAAAAAATACTCTCCCGGAGCAAATTGTAAAAATTTTACCCCGATAGCAGGGGCTTGGAAAATTTGTACAATACCTTTGATGTCGAAAAAAAATAAACAAATGGCAATAAGTAGAAAAATAGCACAAAAAACTAGCCTTTGACTAAACTCTTCTATATGTTCGGAAAGAGCCATCTCATCGTCTTCTACAGCAGCCATTATTATTGGAATTTCCTTCTTTGAAATTGCCAAAACGTTTGAATTAAAGCACCTATTAAGCATAGTGATGAAACTTGTATTTTAAAAAGTTTAAACTCTTTCTTTTTATAATGGAGTTTCCTCCGTAGGGTTATCAACAATTATACATTCTGTTGTTAAAACCATGCTTGCAATTGATGCGGCATTTTGAAGTGTTGAACGAGTTACTTTAGCAGGATCAATAATTCCAACCTCAAACATATCCGTTATTTCGTTCGTTGCAGCATTATAGCCAACTTCAAAATCAGAACTTTTAACTCGTTCGAATATAACGGCACCATTTTGACCGGCATTAGATGCAATTCTTTTTAATGGTGCACTTAATGCCTTTTCTACGATTAAAGCTCCAACAAGTTCGTCTTCAAGTAAATTTTCTTTAGCCCATTCTACGAGTTCCTCGGAAATGTGTGCTAATGTGGTACCACCACCTGGCACGATACCTTCTTCTACAGCCGCTTTTGTTGCATTAACGGCATCTTCCAGTCGAAGTTTACGATCTTTCATTTCAGTTTCCGTCGCGGCCCCTACTTTTATTAACGCCACACCACCGCTTAATTTTGCTAATCGCTCTTGAATTTTTTCTTTTTCATAAGTGGAATCAGTTGTTTCAAGTCGGCGTCGTAATTGTTCACAACGAGCTAACACTTGCTGATTATTCGAATCTGAAATTATAGTCGTGGAATCCTTGCCAATTATAATTCGACGAGCACGTCCTAAAGATTCTAATTCTACATTTTCTAATGTTAATCCCGCATCAGCACTAATAACTTGCCCACCAGTTAAAATTGCCAAATCATCTAAAAGAGCCGTTCTACGATCACCAAAACCTGGTGCGCGGACTGCCACAACATTTAAAATACCTCTGATTTTATTTATAATAAGTGTGGCTAAAGCCTCTTTTTCAACATTATCGCTTATGATAAGCAGAGGTTGATTTGTTTTGGTAATTAATTCCAGGGTTGGTACAAGGTCCTGTTTTACCTGAGTTATTTTTTTGTCCGTGAGAAGAACGTAAGCGTTATCTAACACAACTTCCATACGTTCTTGGTTTGTAACGAAATAACCCGAGATAAAACCTCGGTCAAACCCCATACCTTCTGTTATTTCTAATTCATTAACAGTGGATTTACCCTCTTCAAGAGAAATTAGGCCTTCTCTACCAACTTTATCAATAGCACTCGCAATAAGAGATCCTACTTCCGTATCGTTACCGGCGGATATTGTTGCCACTTTTGTAATATCTGAAAGACTTTCTATTGGTCGAGCATAGTCAACAACTTTACTAACGACAAATTGCGTAGCTTTTTCTATGCCTCTTTTTAAAACGATAGGGTTTGCTCCTGCAGCTACATTTCGCATACCCTGTTTAATAATCGCGTATGCCAATACTGTTGCTGTAGTCGTACCATCACCTGCAACATCATTGGTTTTTGAAGCAGCTTGTCGAATTAAACAAACTCCAGTATTCTCTAGATTATCTTTTAAATTTATTTCTTTCGCAATTGTTACACCGTCATTAACAATTTGGGGAGTACCATAGGTTTTTCCTAAAACTACGTTTCTACCTTTTGGCCCTATTGTTGTTGAAACCGCTTCAGCTAAGATATCCATTCCTTTTTCTAAGGCTTTTCGGGCGGCTTCTTGATAAAGAATTGTTTTTGCAGCCATATTTAATCTGGTAAATTAAGTTAATTTTTACGCTAAAAATTCTAAATGACTCTTTTTATAATATCGTTTCATTGTGATGTAATATTGGCTCAGGCTGGACTTGAACCTGCGACCTTGGGCTTATGAGTCCCCTGCTCTGACCAACTGAGCTACTGAGCCTATCTTAATAATAAAGATATCAAATGTGTTCTTGTTTTGCAACTTTGTTCTATTAAATTATTAATAAGCTGCCAAAAATAGTAAAAAAACGTAACAGAAATAAATAAATTTATTTTTAGTCTCGTCAAATTCAGAATTATTTTGTATAATAGTTTCATGAGGGTTACTAACTCAATGGTAGAGTACTCGGCTTTTAACCGAATAGTTCTGGGTTCGAGTCCCAGGTGACCCATTAA
>MDTD01023887.1_pt1 | contig 10190 bp, 10 predicted proteins | sample 811221 | NCBI WGS metagenome assembly MDTD01 (sample SAMN05326646, study PRJNA326480) | marine metagenome | isolation source: seawater | place: Pacific Ocean: South West | collected 2011
CCGCGCCCCGAGCACCACCCGGGCGCCGGCCGCGGCGAGCACGCCGGCGAAATGACTGCCGAAGCCCGACGAGGCCCCGGTGACGACGACGTGCTTGCCGTCCAGGCGGAAGTTCTGCATCCGTCCATCCTCCGTTTTTTGCGGCGATGCTAACACGTGGCCGGTGCCGCGCGGCCGTCCGCCGGAAGCTCCCGGCGTCCGGCATCACGTGGGCATCACGGGTTTGGTGTAGGCTGTCCCCACAGTCACCGTGTTCGCGCTCGGAAGAGCGCACCCGCGGCGCCGCCTTCGCGCGCCTGCCGCCGGTGTCGCTTCCGGCCGTGAACCCCGGCCAGGAGCGAAACATGAGAATCTTCGAAGAGCTCGAATCCGAGGTCCGCGGCTATGTCCGCTCGTTCCCGACGATCTTCGACGTGGCGCGGGGCGCGCTGCTGTACGACGAGCAGGGCACGCGCTACATCGACTTCTTCGCGGGCGCGGGCACCATGAACTACGGTCACAACCACCCGGACATCACCCGGGCGGTGATCGACTACCTGGAACGCGGCGGCATCGTCCACGGCCTCGACAAAGCGACGGTGGCGAAGCAGGCGTTCCTGCAGAAGCTCAAGGACACGATCCTCGGGCCGCGCAATCTGCCCTACAAGATCCAGTTCACCGGCCCCACCGGCACCAATGCGGTGGAAACCGCGCTCAAGCTGGCGCGCATGGTCAAGCGCCGCTCGAACGTCATCTCGTTCACCAACGGCTATCACGGGCTGACCCTCGGCGCGCTCGCCGTCACCGGCAACTACTTCTACCGCGACGAGTCCTACGGCGCCCGCAACAACGTGGCGTTCATGCCCTACGACGGCTACTTCGGCCCGGACGTCAACACCATCGACTACATGCGCCGGTTCCTCGAGGACAACAGCAGCGGCGTGGACGTGCCCGCCGCGGTGATCGTCGAGACGGTGCAGGGCGAGGGCGGCATCCACGTGGCCAGCGTCGAGTGGCTGCAGCAGCTCGAGGCGCTGTGCCGGGAGTTCGACATTCTGCTGATCGTCGACGACATCCAGGTGGGCAACGGCCGCACCGGCACCTTCTTCAGCTTCGAGCGCGCCGGCATCACGCCGGACATGGTGACCGTGTCGAAGTCCATCGGCGGCGGCCTGCCGCTGGCCATGCTGTTCATGCGGCCCGATCTCGACCAATGGCAGCCCGGCGAGCACACCGGCACCTTCCGCGGCAACAATCTGGCGTTCGTGGCGTCGGAGGTGGCGTTGTCCTACTGGGACAACGAGGACCTGGCCCGGGCCGTGGTGCACAAGGGCGAGATCATGAAGAGCGAGCTCGACCGCCTCGCCGACAAGTACGGCGAGCTGAGCCCCAGCGTGCGGGGACTGGGCATGGTGTGGGGCCTGGAACTGCCCCAGCCCGGCGTGGCGGGCGACGCCTCCCGGGCCGCGTTCGAGCGCGGGCTGATCCTGGAGACGGCCGGGGCGAACGACGACGTGCTGAAGTTTCTGCCGCCGTTGATCATCGAAGAGGACCTGCTGCGCGAGGGCTTCGACATCGTCGACCAGGCCCTGGGCGCGGTGCTGGCGCAGCGCCACAAGACCATGGGTACCAGCTAGGCGACCCCGCCAGCGGTCCTCCATACCTCGCCGTAGGAGCGCCCTCCCGGGCGCGATGTCCCGGGCGTCCGGGAGCAGATCGCGCCCGGGAGGGCGCTCCTACGGGGTGGGCTCAGGCCTCCGGGGTGAAGTCCGCGGTCGAGGTCACCCCAGTGTCCACCGGGACGTCCTGGGGCTGCTGGAACATCAGGTCGTCGATGGCCAGCCGCTCGTCCTCGGTCTCGCCTTCCGGGTCCGGATTCCGCTCGAGATCGGCCGCACAGGTGAACGCGGCGGTGTACTCGCCCGGCGGCAGGAAGCCGATCCGGTAGGCGCCTTCCCCGGCGTTGCCCGCCAGCGGGTCGAACGTCACCGCTGCGGTGGCGAAGGGCTCGGCGGACGCGTCCGCGTCGTCGCCGTTCAGATCCCCCGGCGTCTGTCCGGCGCCTTCGTAGAGATACACGGCGTTGCCCGTCGCCGGGTCGTCGTCGCTGCACATGGCGTTGGAACCGTCCATCAGCGCGACGTCGACGGTGCCGGCGATCGCGCCGCTGTCCTCGGTCTCGACGATGCGGTAGGACGGGCGCAGGAAGTAGCAGTCGAAGGGCGGCGGCCGGTGCAGCGACTGGCGCAGATCGAAATCGACCACGATGGCGGTCGAGCCGCCGGCGGGCACCTCGAACGGGGCGCTCAGGCGGATGCCGTTGTTGGCGCCGCTCGGCACGAAGATGCCAGCGAGGGTGCCCATGTCGTCCTCGACCACGTAGGAGCCGAGCAGCGGATCCTGGCCGTCGCAGGCGTTGGGGGTCTGGGCCGGCGCCTCCAGCACCAGCCGCACCTGCTCGTAGGTGCCGGCGGGGATCTCCTCGCCGTCGAACAGTTCGAGGGTCTCGCCGTTCTGGTAGTCCAGCAGGTTGAAGGTCATGGGCTCGCCGGTGTCCGGGTCGGTGAGGTCGATCACCACCGGGTCCTGTCCGGCGTCGTCGCCCTGGCGCAGCTCGAGGGCCGTGACCCGGAGGTTCACCTCGATGACCTCGTCGACGGCGGCATCGGTGATCGCGCCGCTCAGGGTGCCCGTTTCCGGCGCCGGCGCGGGGGCAGGCGCCGCCGGGTTGCCGCTGCCGCTGCTGCCGCCGCCGCCACAGGCGGCCAGCGCGGTGGCCGCGGCCAGATAGAAGATGGATTGAACGGTGAACTGCTTCATTGGGGGTACCTCTCTCGGAAATGGGAAAATAATCCCACCCAGTCCAGGGAGAGCATGACGGCTGGCGATCCGCGACGCAAGGGCGACCCGTGCGCCGGGTCACGGGTGCGGCAGAAACAGGCGGATTCGGGCTGGAAGGCGGCCCCGCCGGGGCGCGCGGTCAGCGGCGGCGGGCGGTCAGAGGTCGCCCTTGACCCGCATCACCACCTCGCCGAGGGGCATGTGGATGATCTCGGTGCGGCCGGCATGGCGCCGGCTGACGCGGCACAGGCCGGTGGCGTCGTCCACCTCGAGGACGAAGTGGAGGGCACTCTCGTGGGTGAACACCCGGCCGAGCACGATCCCGCGCCAGCCGTCGACGTATTCCCGCATGCTGATGCTCGGGCCTTCGGCCATGGAGCAACTCCTGTGACGTTACCGATACTGCTGGTGTGACGAGTATCCCCGCTTCGACACGCCGCTTCCGCCATGGACGTCACAGTTTCCCGGGCCCGGAGCGTGCGCTGCAGCCCCGGGCCCGGGAGTCGGGCGGCGCACTGCACTAGAACACGTAGATGAATCCGATGCCGACTTCGGCTTCATAGTCGTTACGTGCGATCGGGCTGTCCTGGACGTCGCTGCCATAGCGCTCGTAGACCGCCTCGCCGAAGATCTGCCAGTTCTCGTTGAGGTAGTGACGATAGTTGTAGTTGATCCCGATCGAGCGGAAGCCGCCGCTCAGGTCGGTCTCGGCCAGCCCGGATGCCGCCGACTGCTCTGCGTCGATACCGAAATCCCTGTTCGCATAGTCGCCGTCGTGAAAGACCGCAGCGATGGCGATCTCGTGGCCGGTTCCGTCGTTCCGCGCGCCGAAGCGGCGCCCCACGCCGAACAGACCGAGGCTTCCGTCGCCGCCGGTGACCAGCCGGACGTCCAGCCAGTAGCGCCAGTCGGCATCCAGTGCCCGGCGCGTCTGCAGCACGACTTCCAGGTCCTCGTCGGAATCGCCGAGCCCATCCAGCCGGCCATCGTCGGAGTCGCTCTCCTCGCGGCCCTCTTCGAAGGCGACGGCGGCCTCGAGCAGCCAGACGTCGGCGCGCCGGCCCCGCCAGCCCAGCGCCTCGCCGGCCCAGTAGACGAGGTCGTCACCGCGGCGCCATTGCACTGCGCCAGCCGGCGTGACTTCGACTTCGAACTCGTCCGAGCCTTCGTAGGCGGACTCGTATTCGACCCCCAGACCCAGGCCGAAGGCCCAGCCATTACTGCCTCGGGTGAAGTCGTCGACAGAGGGCAGGGGCACCAGCGCCGTTTCCGGGTCCTGTGCCACTGCGGTTTGAGACATCAATGCATGTACGACCACGGCCGACAGCAGACCGGCAAGCTTTCTCATCCAATTCGCGCCCAGGTTCGTGTGGTGGCGCACGATCCTCCAAGAGGTGTGGTTTCGAGGTGAAGGACGCGTAGCGCTTGCGTGAAGAGAGGGTTCGCAGTCGAGAGAAGGCGGGCGTCGCGAGCTCGTCGTCGGTCAGGCGCCCGACGGACAGGGTGAGCGCCTGCGGGATCCGTTTCCGGCGTGCCAGGTGTGTGGCTGGTTCCTGCCCTGGACGGGCGCGATCGCGAGGTAACGGGTCGATCTGAAAGGTTGGTCGGAGTGAGAGGATTTGAACCTCCGGCCCCCACGTCCCGAACGTGGTGCTCTACCAAGCTGAGCTACACTCCGACGCTCCCCGGCGGTGCCGAGGGGCGCGTATTGTAAGAGCGCTTTGGCACGCCGACAACCACGACGTCGCCGGTTCGGCTACGTCCCTTCAGATCAGGATGCGTTCCCGCCGGTACAGGGCGATGGCCACCCACGCCACCAGGGCCGCGAGCAGGCCGGTCGCGCCCGCGGACACGGCGACGTGCAGCCAGGAAACGGCTTCGCCCTTGATCAGGCTGGTCACCAGGGTGGCCTGGGACAGGCTCGGCACCAGCATCAGCGCCGTGCTCGGCGCCTGGTCGAGCATCTGGGTCACGATCAGCGGCAGCGTCGGCACCAGGATCACCACGGTGAGGTAGGTCTGGGCCTCCTTGTAGCTCTTGGCGAAGGAGGCCACCGCGGTCAGCAGCGCGGCGCCCAGGGCCACCAGCGGCAGCGACACCCCGAACATCGCCAGGCAGGTCAGCGGGTCGATGGACAGCGACATGCCCACCCGGTGCAGGGGCACGAACGGCACCGACACGGACAGGCTCACCAGGAACAGCACCGTGGAGACCATGCTGAACACGCTGGCGGCGCCGATCTTGCCGAGCACCAGGGCGCTGCGCGACACCGGCTGGGACAGCAGCGGCTCCAGCGAGCCGTGCTCGCGCTCGCCGGCGGTCGCGTCGATGGCCAGGTAGAACCCGCCCATGAACACCACCAGCACCAGCAGGTAGGGCAGCATGCCGAGGATCGTCACCGCCCGGGCGGCGGGGGAGGCCGTGTCCACCTCGCCGATCCGGATCGGCGTCAGGATGGCGGGGTCGACGCCGCGAAGCTGCAGCCGCAGCACCCCGATCTTCTGACCGTACTGGCCGATCATCTGGCGCGCGCGGGCGAAGTCGCGGCGCGCCGAGCCCATCTGGGCGCTGTCGTGGATCAGCGTCACCGAGGCGACGCCGCCGGTCTCGAGCTGACGCGGGTAGTCGGCGTCGATCACCAGCACCAGATCCTCGACGCCGTCGCGCACGGCCTGGCGCGGATCGTCCAGGGACACCGGCGCGACCTCGACGTTGTAGCGCCGCAGGTGATCGACCAGGCGCGGCGCGTGCTCGGCGCCGACCACGGCCAGCCGGAAGCCGGCCCGGGACTCGCCCAGTGTGGACGTCAGCACGAACGACATCAGCGCGGTGAACAGGGCGGGGCCCAGCAGCGCGAGGGAGAAAGAGGCCAGGATCGTGCGGCGGTCCCGCAGGTTGTCGCGGCACTCCTTGGCCAGGACGACGCCGAAGCCCCTCATGGCGCCTCCGTGCCGACCACGCGGATGAAGGCTTCTTCGAGGTCCGACTCGCCGGTGCGCCGGCGCAGCTCGTCCAGCGTGCCGGCGAAGCCGACCACGCCCTGGCCGACGATGACCACGTCGTCGCACAGGGTCGCCACCTCCTGCATGACGTGGCTGGAGAACACGACGCAGCGCCCCTGGGCCCGCAGCTCGAGAATGATGTCGCGCAGCGCCCGGGTGGCCATGACGTCGAGACCGTTGGTCGGCTCGTCGAGAATCACGTTGCGCGGGTCGTGCACCAGCGCGCGCGCCAGGGCCACCCGGATGCGCTGGCCCTGGGAGAAGCCGCCCACCCGGCGGTCGGCGAAGCCGCCCATGTCGAGCTGGTCGATCAGCGCGTCGACCCGCTGCCGCAGGGCGGCGCCTTTCAGGCCGTGGAGCGCGCCGAAATAGGCGACGTTCTCGCGGGCCGTCAGCCGAGCGTACAGGCCGGCGCCGTGGGGCAGCACGCCGATGGCCCGGCGCACCGCGTCCGGGTCGTCGGCGACGCTGTGGCCGTCGACCCAGGCGGCGCCCCGATCCGGCCTGAGCACGGTGGCGAGGATCCGCAGCGTGGTGGACTTGCCCGCGCCGTTCGGCCCCAGCAGCGCGGTGATGCGGCCGTCGGGCGCGGTGAGGCCCACGTCGCGCACCGCCTGCACCGTGCCGAAGGTCTTGCTCAAGGATTCGGCGCGGATCACGGCGGCGGTCCCAGCAGATCGACGAAGAAGGGATCCGCCGCGAGGCGGTCCAGGCAGGCCGTGTCCAGGTCGTCGACGGCGGCGGCCTCGATGAAGTCCTCGGCGATCTGGGGCACGCAGCCCCGGGCGATCACGCCGTGTCCCTGGCCGGGCGCCACCAGGTGCCGGCTGCGGGTCAGCCCGGCCGCGGCCCGCTCGGCGTACGCCGGGGGGGTGATGGGGTCGAACTCGCCGGACAGCAGCAGCACGGGGCGGTCCGAGCGGAGCGGCTCGGCCAGGTCGTCGTGGCGCACACCGCGGGGCCACAGCCCGCAGATGGTTTCCAGGGCGCGGACCTGGTCGGCGCCGAGATAGGCGGCTTCGAGCGCCGGCTGCAGCGCCGTCAGGTCGCCGTAGAAAGGCACGTCCTCGGTGCACACCACGCTGTTGTGCATGCCGAAGCTGATGGCGCTCTGGAGCTGCGCCTCGATGCGCATGGCCTGCCCCGCGAGGGGCGTGAAGTTGCCCGTGTCGGCCTCGTGGACCACCAGGGGAATCAGCGCGGCGGTCTCCGGCGCGTAGCTCAGCAGGCGCACGGTCATCGCCAGGTGGCTGTCGCTCAGGGTGACCTCGCGGCTGCGGCCGGTCACCGGGTCCGGGGTCTCGAGGGTCACCGGCGACGCCCGGAGGCGCTCCCGCAGGCGCTGGAACTGGCCGGCGGGGTCGGGGAACGCCGCCGCGCAGTAGTCGGCCTGGCCGCAGCGCTCGAGTATGCCGTCCAGGGTCGTCTGGGCGTTGAGCGCGACGTCCGGGCCGAGGGCCAGGTCCGGCGGCACGACGCCGTCGAGAATCACGCTGCGCACGGCGTCGGGGTAGCGGCGCAGGTAGTGCTGGGCCACCCGGGTGCCGTAGGACACGCCGTAGAGGTTCCACTGGCGGTAGCCGAGCTGCCGGCGGAGCCGCTCCAGATCCTCCACGGCGAGGCTGGTGGTGAACAGGCGCGGGTCGTGGCGCAGGGCGTCCAGGCAGTGCCGGGTGGCCGCGCGGACCGTGGCGGGATCGAACTGGTAGGTCGCGGTATCGAGGGCCGGGCAGTCCAGGGGCGCGGAGCGGCCGGTGCCGCGCTGGTCCATGACGATCACGTCCCGGTTGCGCCGCAGCGCCGACAGGGCGCCTTCCAGATTCACGTACAGCGAGACCGACGAGGCGCCGGGTCCGCCGTTGATGATGGTGACGGCGTCCGCGGCCGGCTCCGGCGTGAGCGCCGGTATCCGCGCCACGAACAGCGCCAGCGTGTCGCCGTCCGGGTCTGCCGGGTCGGCCGGCACGTCGAAGGTGGCGCACTCGGCCTCGACGACGCGCTGGCCGTCGCTGCCGCGGATGTCGCAGGGTTCGAAGGTCAGCCCGGCGCCGGGCGCGGCCGCCGCGCCCAGCGCCGGCAGGAGCAGCAGGGCTGGAAACAGCAGATGCCGGACGACGGGAATGCGCAAGGCCCGGTTCAGCTCAGCCGCGCGGTGGAGTACCGGGCGAGGGTTTCGAGGGCGTCGCGGTAGGGCGTGTCCGGCAGGGCGGCCAGGCTCGACAGCGCGGCGTCGGCGTGCCGGCGCGCGGCATCCCGCACGTAATCCAGCGCTCCGCAGCGCCTGACCACGTCCAGCACCTGGGGGAGCGCCTCGGCGGAGCAGGACTGGATGGCCTGGCGCAGGGCCTGGGCGTCGCCCGGCGGCGCCTCCGCCAGGGCGCGGATCAGCGGCAGGGTGAGCTTGCCCTCGGCGAGGTCGTCGCCCGCGTTCTTGCCCATCAGCTCGGCGTCGCCGGCGTAGTCGAGGTAGTCGTCCACGAGCTGGTAGGCGAGACCGAACTCCAGGCCGAAGCGGCGCAGGGCGGAGATCTCGTCGGCGTCGTCGCTGGCCAGCACGCCGGCGGTGTGGGCGGCGGCCTGGAACAGCAGGGCCGTCTTGCAGCGGATGACCTCCATGTAGGCGGCTTCCGTCAGCGCCAGGTTGCCGACGTTGGCGAGCTGCATCACCTCGCCCTCGGCGATGGTGTTGGTGGCATCCGACAGGATGGCCATGATGTCCATGTCGTCCAGCTCGACCATGAGCTGGAAGGCCCGGGAATAGAGGAAGTCGCCCACCAGCACGCTGGGCGCGTTGCCCCAGGTGGCGTTGGCGGTGGCCCGGCCGCGGCGCCGGTCGGAGCGGTCCACCACGTCGTCGTGGAGCAGGGTCGCGGTGTGCAGGAATTCGATCACCGCCGCCAGGCGGACGTGGTTGCGGCCCTCGTAGCCGCAGGCCCGGGCGCCCAGCAGCACCAGCAGCGGACGCAGGCGCTTGCCGCCGCTCTCGACGATGTAGCGGCCGATCTCCTCGACCAGCTCGACGTCGGAGGTGAGCTGGCGCGGGATGAGGGCGTTGACCGCCGCGAAGTCCGACGCCACCAGGGCGTAGACATCGGCCAGCGCCCCCTGTCGGGCGGCGGCCAGGCCGGCGGTGGAGCTGATGGCGTTGCTGGCGATGTCGGTCTGTCCTGTGGTCGCGAACGGGCGCTCGAACGGGCGCATGGTAGCGGACTCGGGCGCCGGGTGTTACAGGGAATGTCCGCCGCGCGCCGGGTTCCGGAGGGCCGCCGCGGCCCATGCCACGAGGCGCCCGCCGTCTGCCGCTATTTGGTTGCTATCTCGTTGTAATCGAAAATCTTTGTCCGTAGAATACCGCGCCTTCACGCGCGGAGGTAGCGGCCGGTCCCGTGGATGGACGGGCTCGGCGATCGCCATCACCCAACCTCCCGCTTTGGTTCAATCGGCTTGGTCCGGACGCGCCGCTAGATCGCGGTCCGGTCGTTGCGGGAGTAGGATTTATGTTTGCGGTATTCGCGAGCGGTGGCAAGCAGCATCGGGTGACGGAAGGCGAGATCGTGCGCCTCGAGCTCCTCGACGCCGAGCCGGGCCAGGAAGTCGTTTTCGACAAGGTGCTGATGGTCGCCGACGGAGACAAGGTCGCCGTGGGCGCGCCCTACCTCGAGGGTGGCAAGGTCACGGGCGAGGTGGTCGGCAACGACCGCGCGCGCAAGATCCGCGTCATCAAGTTCAAGCGCCGCAAGGACTACCGACGTACCCAGGGCCATCGCCAGTGGTACACGGACGTGAAAATCACCGGCATCGACGCCTGACCGGCGCGACGGGCATCAGGAGACACCTGCAATGGCACACAAGAAGGCAGGCGGCAGCACTCGCAACGGCCGCGATTCCGAATCCAAACGCCTGGGGCTGAAGAAGTTCGGCGGCCAGGCCGTTCAGGCCGGCAACATCCTGGTCCGGCAGCGGGGCACCAAGTTCCACGCCGGCAGCAACGTCGGCATGGGCCGGGACCACACCCTGTTCGCCACCGCCGACGGCCGGGTCCAGTTCGTCACCCGGGGGCCGAACAAACGCAAGTACGTCACCGTCGAGCCGGCGTCGGCCGAAGCCTGATCCGACAAGCCCCGCTCAGCGGGGCTTTTTTTTATGCAGTTCATCGACGAAGCCAGCATCCGCGTCGAAGCGGGCAAGGGCGGCAACGGCGCGCTGTCGTTCCGGCGGGAGAAGTACGTCGCCAAGGGCGGCCCCGACGGCGGTGACGGTGGCGACGGCGGCGACGTGGTGCTGGTGGCCGACGACGCCCTGAACACCCTGGTCGACTTCCGCTTCCAGCCGCTCTACCGGGCCGAGCACGGCCAGCCGGGCGCCGGC